>Ga0208648_1000942_pt1 | contig 26254 bp, 19 predicted proteins | sample AntAceMetag02UKL_FD_184772 | JGI IMG/M metagenome (GOLD analysis project Ga0208648, IMG submission 184772) | Saline lake microbial communities from Ace Lake, Antarctica - Antarctic Ace Lake Metagenome 02UKL (SPAdes) (version 2) | ecosystem: Environmental > Aquatic > Non-marine Saline and...
CTGTTGAATGAATAATATCCGACGTACCCCTGGTTTTTGCGAGGAAGTTTGCCCTGTTCTCACGAATTTCACCCCAGACGGCAGCCTTCAATTTTGCCGGGGTCAGCGCAAATAATATATCCGTCAATGGATGGAATTCCGGAACGAGTAGTACTACGAGATGAAAACTCTCCCGTACAATCCTGTCTCTCAGAATCTTTTGAGGCTTACCATTCCTCTTTATGTCCTCATAGCTGTATTGAATTGACTTCGTATGCTTTGTAATCTCATGCGGAATCTCCAGGGCAGCATCAGGATGAAGCAAAAAAAATTGTTTAGATGGTTTTCTTTTCAGCCAACTGAATAAATCACTGCTGATAAGTTTAATTTGTCTTTCATCCGGTGGCAATATTATAAGAATTTTATTTTTACCGTCATGGGTAACAGATTCTGAGGCACGTCTCCCCTTCTTCCACGCAGAGTTGATCGACCAGCGCATCATCCAGTTCAATTGTTTTCCCATTTTCCATTCCGGTATTCAGGATCAGGTATTATAACTTCAAGCGAAGACGGCCAGACATCTATCTCGAAATCTCTGCTGATGTCCAAAAGTTCACCGTCCATCTGGATCGGTTCTGATCGTTCTCGAGTAACCTTAAGGTGTTTAAACCTCCATGTTTTCACTTTACTAACACTTTTTATGGATCCATCAAACAGCTTGTAAATCTGGCTGAGGATTTGAACCGGATCCCTTTCAAGGATTGCCACGAGTTCCAGTTCTCCGTCATTCGACTTTGCATCAGGAGCGATTTTCGCTCCCCCGCCAAATTGAGTCAGATTTGCAATTGTCAGTATTAAGGGTTGGTCGATTTCTAGTTTTTTACCATCCAGGGTTAGTGAAAAAACCTGGGGATCATAAGTAAAGAATTTGCCAATTCCTGCAAAAACATAAGGTAATATTCCTCTTATTGGATACTTCACAAATTCTTCAACCAGCGCAGCATCCCAGGCAAGTCCACATGTGACCAAAAAGGGATGATCACCAATAACACCGACATCAATTTTCTGCCTTTTCCCAGCACTTAGTACCCTGGCAGCTTTTTCCGGTGTTAGTGGGATATCAAAATGACGGGCGAAACCATTCCCGCTTCCTGCAGGAAGAACAGCGAGCGCTGTATCCGTACCCACCAAAACGCCGCCAATACTATGTACCATACCGTCGCCACCTACAACGATGACGGTATCGACGCCGTCATCAATCGCTCGCAATGTTTTATCCCGTCCATCTTCGGGATTCTTGCTTATCTGGTAGGTCAGGTCGATACCGGGAACATCCCAATTTTCATCCAGGGCTTTTCGCACTCCAACCATTGACCACCATAGACCGGATTTTGGATTGAAGATTGCCCTGACTTTTCTTACTTGTGTATAATCAGACATTATATTTATTTCTTTTATCTCGGGTTCTGCTTCTTTTACCTGTTCCTTCTACCACCAATGTAATCTCACCTTTCGGGTTATTAACAGTAAATTTATCAATTAATTCATCAAGGGTACCGCGAGCGAATTCTTCGAATTTCTTGGTCATTTCACGGCAAACAACTGCTCTTCGCTCACCACCAATTGCATCAGAAAGATTAGAAAGTGTCTTTACGATCCGATGTGGTGATTCAAAAATAACAAATGTACGAGGTTCATCCGCAAGCTGTTCGAGCCTTGTTTTCCTTCCCTTCTTACGAGGCAGGAAGCCTTCATAACAAACCCTGTCGGTCGGAAGTCCACTCGCCGCCAAAGCAGCAAGCAATGCGCTTGCTCCCGGAACCGGTATTATTTTAATTCCTTTATTAATAGCTGTATGAACTAATCTGTAGCCTGGATCTGATAGAGTCGGAGTGCCTGCATCACTCACCAGGGCAATAGCTTCACCGGATTCCAAACGGTCTAATAGTACTGGAATCATCTTGTAGGCATTGTGTTCATGATAAGGTTTGAAAGCTGTCGATATTCCATAATGATCCAATAAAATCCGGGTGTGCCTGGTATCTTCGGCAGCAATTAAATCTACCTCGTTCAGGATATATACTGCCCGGTAGGTAATATCAGCCAGGTTACCAATTGGAGTCGAAACAATATACAGTGCGCCCGGGGTTATTGTTTCCTTTTGCCGGGTATTCAAGTCAGACATTGTTCAGTTTTCGTTCTTTATTAAATTGTACATAATAGAATAATTCTATCTCATAAAGATATTTTCCAGGCTCCGGAAGAGAAATTATCTGAATCTATATGATTAGATGTTATTTTTGGAATCATCGGTGAACTTCGTTTGAACTGGGATTGACGATATCGATTAACAAGATTATTAACCGCTTTCTCGTCTTCACCTTTTTCTATTAATCGTGCAGGATGAATGTGGAAATCAACCATTTGTAAAAGCAACCGATCCGCGTCAGCATAAGTTATCCCAAGCTCTTCTTCATCAGTTTGTCCCACCCACAGGTCAGCGCTTGGAGGTTTGTTTATTATTTCCTCCGGTACTCCGGCAAGAACGGCAAGCGCACTTACCTGTGTTTTGTACAGATCTCCAAGCGGTTCGCAGGCACAGGCAGCGTCACCGTGAAGTGTCGCATACCCAAGCAATAGCTCAGTTTTGTTGCCGGTACCGATAACCAACCCCTGCTCTTTAGCTGACAGGTCATATAGAACAATCATTCGCATCCTTGCAAGGACATTACCTTTGCGAAGCCTTTCCTCATCAGTAATATCGTCAAAATATGGATCCGCCATCGGTGAAATATCAACTACACAAGAACGACATCCGGCAGCTTTGACAGCTTTTTCGGCATCTGAGAGTGAATCAGGATTTGATGTTCGATATGGCATCATTACGCCCAAAACATTCTCCGCTCCCAATGCACTCACTGTAAGAAAGAGTGTCAGAGCGCTGTCTATCCCGCCCGAAACACCTACCACAGCTTTTTTCAATCCTGCCAGCTGCACTTCAGATTGAATAAAATCTCTGATCGCCTGGTAAACATCAGGTAAATCAAGACGCAACGCTTCAGGAATGTAGCTTTGATCTGATGAAGTCATCAGCCATTTCCCCTGTTTCTATGATTTCTTTAAAGGTCAGAAATATAATAAAATAAATGAAAGAAGTATATGTTCAGAAGTAACTATGGGATTATCTCCAATCGAGTTTGAGATTGCCATGCTACGAGTGAAACCCGGCAGCAAGTGAACGACTTGTGCTGGCTAGCCTTTGAGTAGTAGATAATCTTATGGATTCTTAGCAATGTTCAAGTTGAGGGAACCAATCTCGCCATCCCTGAGTGAGGAAGTTATGAAGACAGACAAAACCGCATACCGATTCGCTCTTGGTGTTGCGCTCGGGGTAGCATTGATCCTTGTTGCAGTTGGTGTTATCGGCACTCCGGACAGAGGTTCAGGGTGATGAAATTCATTTCAGTGTAACTGATGACGGACGAGGGATTCCATCAGAAGAAATTAATAAAATCTTTGATCCCGGTTACACCGCCTGGGACCTGAATGTAGGGACAGGACTGGGTTTAGCGATATGTTACCAGGTATCCCAGGACCACAAAGGCCAAATTAAAGTAGAATCAGAAATTGGTAAAGGAAGTAAATTCACATTTTCATTTCCTGTTGAACAACAGGTTTAGTGAAAATATTGCGACTATCACATATAACATTGAATTTTGAGTGAAACCAGCAGCAAGCAGTCGGGGCACCTGTCCAATGATATTTAACAACAGAAATATTAAAGATATAAACAGCACAAAAAATTGAGGAAACAAGATGGAAGACTCGAACTCCCACAAAAAAATGTCTTCTTTACTATGGTCCAGACAAGATTGGAATAATTGGTTTCTAGATAAGCTTGAAGCAAAGAAATTGAATTATTCCCGCTCACCAGATGAAATGATTGCAGCATACAATCGAGAGAAAAACCATATCAAAGAATATCATGGTCGACAACTTATTGAATTAATACAAAATGCTGATGATGCTGGTTTCGGATATGAAAGTGAGTCTCGATTACTAATAGAGCTTACTAATGATGCATTGTTTATAGCTAATACAGGAAATCCCTTCAGTGATGAAGGTTTCACATCACTAATGATCAGTGATATAAGTCCAAAACAAGCTCAAGGGCTGAAGTTTATTGGATACAAAGGTTTGGGGTTTAGATCCGTGCTTGGGTGGGCTAATTCAATAATTATTGTTTCGGGTCAAGCGGAAGTAATTTTTAGTGATTCACTGGCGATAAAATGGTTAGAAAAATTATCATCCAATTCATCGTCAATTAGGGAAAGAATTGATGATTTCTACCAAAAAACCAACATCCAATTTCCAATCGCTACCTTGGATATTCCTCATCCATTAAGCCAATCTCAAAGTGATCAGGATTGTAATAATCTGATAGATTATACATCACAAATCAGAAATAAGGGATATGATACGATAATAGCTATTCTACTAAAAAATCCAGATGAAGTTATCCCACAGATCAAGAAACAGTTAAACGAAGTCGTAGATGAAACATTCATTTTCATGCAAAATATTAGATCAACAAGTATAAATTTTAATGGGGATATAAAGCACTGGGCTATTGAACGTGACTCTGCTGTCGTTGAAATTGCATACAATGACAAGCCAAGTCAGATTTGGGAAATCTTTTCCGATTCAGATGTTATACCCAAAAATATTATTTCAGATGACTATAAATTCAACAATAAGTATGAACTAAAACTGGCTGTTCATGCTGAGGGTAAGAAGACAACAGATAAATTGTTTTCATATTTCCCAACGAATGTGACGTTTCCATTCAATATTGTAGCACATGGCACTTTCGAACTTTCAGCAAACAGAAAAAATCTTATCAATAGTAAAGTTAATGAATATATTTTTGAGAGATTAGCGGAGCTTATGGCGCTAAGAGCTGAGGACATTGTAAGAGGCAAACCTAATGATCCTTGGTTTGTCGTAGAATCGCTTGTTCCTGTTTCAACATTACATCCAGATATTGAAGAATTTGGATTCAGAGAAAAGCTAATAAGCGAATTGAAGACTAAAAATATAATTCCTACATACAAACTGAAGTTTAAGTCAACGAATGAGGTAAAGAGATTAAACTGTGATCTCAATAATCTTGTTGATGCTGAGATATTATCCGATATATGTTTATTCTATAAAGAAGAGAACACATTAGAATTGCTTGATATAGATTTCCTCGAATATGATGAATTAGTAAAGAGAATTAATACTAAACATGATCAATATTCGCACAAAGAAAGAGCGATTTTATTAAAGACACTTTGTAAATCTTATGACAATGAATTCGGTGATCCTCCTAACCTCTTGATCGATGAACAACATTGCAAAATTGAGAATACAAGAACGGCAATTCTTCCACCTGAAGGAAAAACATTTAATCTTCCAGAATGGGTGCCTTTGCGCGTAATAAGTAAAGAGCTGGTTAGTATATTAAAAGATCAATTTAACGTTAAAAGAAATAGAGATTTAGCGCAAAAACTAACCCTTTATTCAAATGTCCAAGAATACAATGTTAGGACAATACTATTGTCTATCATTTCAGAAGCAAATAGCATAATAAAGAATGATAAAGAGAATGAGTTAGATGTTCGAATAAAGGCAGTTCAGGCGGTTTGGGAAATCTATAAATCTCTAGATCAATCGATCTCTTTCCCAGATACAATCAGAATTGTTTTACCAACCAGCGGAAAAAGCTTTAAACCTTCAAAGGAACTCTACTTTAGTAAAGAATACCCCAGTGGTAAGTTATTACAAGCTTTATTTGGGGGTAATATCAAAGAGTTATTTGTCGCTCCTCCTCATGTTCTTCTACCCGACGCCGCCATAGAAGGTACAGAACTTTTTCTAAAATGGTTGGGAGTTGCTTCTGATCCAAGAATAATTAAGAGTAACGTAGAAGATGCTGATTTTAAAGGATATGTATTATCCAAAATGGATTCGGATACCAAATTCGAGGAGTTTACATTAAGTGAAGCACTAAAGCGTGGAACTAACTCTTTAAGAATTGAAAACGTATCGACAGTTGAAAACCTTGATTTAATAATAAAAAAGGCTGATCCACATGCAATTGTTGCATGGTGTGCAATTGATCGAAGATTGGAGGATATGAGATTAAATGGTGACGACATCAAGATTAGATATGATCCTGGTGGTAGGTTTAATTACCGTTATCATCATGGGTATTCATTACCATCGTATGTATTATGGAAATTATCAAATGAACAATGGCTTCCAATAATAGACGGTTCCAAAAAGAAACCAGTAAGTTGTTCATTAACAAAAGCTACTAAAGACTTAACCCCTATCTTGGGTTTTCCAGCAATAGATATTAAGCATAATTTATTTAAGGCTTTAAGACTAGATAGTATGGCTATTAAGAGTAGCTTAATGCGTTTAGGTGTAATCCAAGATTTAGATGAACTACCTTGGAGTACCCTTTATGAAATCCTATTGAAACTACCGGAAGTCGATCCTAATGGTGATCATGCTCGTCAGATTTATCGACTAATGATTGGAAGAAATGAAATAGATAATCCTCCTCCTTCAGGTAAGAATTATGAAAAATTCCTAGAAATGGGTCTAATGTTAGGTAGAAAAAATGGGATTTCTAAATACTATCCCTGTAATAAACTGTTTTACTTGGAGAATAATATTATTCCCTCACATATAGCAGATTTATTTTCAACTGTTGATATTGATAGAAGACGAGGTGCAAGAAAAGTAAAAGCATTATTTAATATTGAAACGCTTACTCCTTCAAATATTCATATGTCAGTTTCAAAATATAGTATACATCCACTTTCTGAAAGATTTGAAAAAGAGATTAATAACCTAAAGCCTTATATATACGCAATGAGAATTGATAGCGATTCGCGGAGGGTTGAACTTGGACAACTAAGAAAACTGAAAATTACATTATGCAAATCTTTATCAGGAGAAATATTAGTAGAAAATAACATAGTTCCTATAAATCTTGAATATGGTCGAACTATTCAAGACAAGGATGTCGCTTATCTTGTCATTGATGAAAAGATATCAGATTCAAAACTTAATTCCGACGTTGTTGTTTCAGATGCGGTAGGAGAATTAATTACTAGCAGATTCAGAGCGGATATAAGTAGTGATATTTCTAGAATAATGTCAACCGATCCAGGACAAAGGAAGACGTTACTAGGATTGATTATCGGGAAAGACGCAGTTGTAAAATATGAAGAAGCGCAAAAGTTATTAGAAATTATCGAGGATGATAATGAAGATTTATTAGAGCTCTTAGAACTCCAATCTGATCAAGAGAAATACCAAGATACCGCAACTGAAACTAAAATTACTCAATATGTTGATGACCCTAAAACCGATAAAGTTGAAGATTTAAATTCAATTCAAGACGATGAGATAGGCGACATTGACATTAGTCGGGGGTCTCATGAACCAATCACTCCAAAGAGAGTTAAGATCAGATTAAGAAAAAATCCAAAAACTCAAAAAGTTGGTAGTTCTGGAACAATGGTTAATCCAAACAGAGCCGAAAACCTAGCAATACAAGCTGAGCTAGAACTCGGAAGAATTCCAATAAAGGTTTCTTTTATTCAAGGTGAAATGGCATTTGGTTGTGATATTATCAGTTTTATTTCAGAAGATGACAAAGAACGCTTTCTTAAAGATTCAAATATTTCACATATACACCGATTCATAGAAGTTAAAGGGCGAAGTTCTTCTAGTGGGGTTATTGTGCTGGGAGGCAACGAACTTAACGCAGCAAAAATCCATCATGATAGATATTACTTATATAGAGTTCAAGAAAGGAAACACAGAGAATTTGAATTATTAATTCTTAATAATCCAATAGAAGATCCAACTACGGATGATCTGAAAAAAATCAATATATTTCAGTCGGCAAAAACAGAAAAATGGGATATTCAAGAGTTGTGACAAGCTGAGGGAATTCAGGGGACAGAGAATTCAGGGAGAATTCAGGGGACAGTATATCTATTAAGTACTCATAAGATCGCCTGATGCGACCGACTAATGATCCGAATAGCTTCGATATCCGGGTTCATTATATAATGAATCCAAAAACCGCTTAATTGCTTGACAAAGCGTACTTAATTGCGTACGTTATTCATAAACCGAGAGAAATATGAAAACGCTTTCTGCTACACAGGCTCGCGCCAATTTTTATAAATTGATAGACGAAACCAAAACTTCAGGTGAGCCGATACAGATAACCGGGAAGAGATCTAACGCCGTTTTAATCTCAGAGGATGACTGGCGAGCGATATCGGAAACTCTGTATCTGCTATCTATTCCCGGTATGCGTGAATCGATAAGGGAAGGTCTGGACACGCCTGTCGAGCAGACTGAGACGGAGCTTGACTGGTGAAATGGACGCTTGTTTATACGAAACAAGCCCAAATTGACGCAAAAAAGATAGCATCGTCCGGTCTAAAACCAAAGGTGATGAAGCTTCTGAATATCATCAGTGATGATCCCTTTCAGAAAAATCCTCCTTTTGAAAAATTGGTCGGTGACCTGTCCGGCGCATGTTCACGCCGTATCAATATTCAACACCGCCTCGTCTATCAAGTCCTTGAGGACATAAATACAGTCAAGGTTATTCGGATGTGGACACATTATGAATGATGTGTAACCAGACGAGTCATTGTCTTTGAGTGCTAACCTGCTGATAAAAATCCTTTCACCCAGGCGGCAATAACAGAACCTACATACTTTGCATCTTCTTCATTGGATAACAAATGATCGGTATTAATCAATCCGAGGAAAGATTTCGGATATTTTGCATTCTCAAAGATCTGTTCGCCATTATTTACAGATACGATTTCGTCAGAAAGTGAATGTATCACAAGCAATGCCTTGTCAAGTTTCCTGATCACTTTTGTCATTGAAGACTGTTCGAGGCTTTCGAAAAAATGCCTTTCAAGCTTGAATTTTCTACCGCTGATCGTAACTTCCACCCCACCACCATCACCATCGTCACTGCCTGCCCTGATCATCAATTTATCACGTAAATGGTTTAAATCAGCCGGAGCTGCTATGGTGACAACTGCCTTGACAAATGGTAATAAATCAGCAACCTGGAGTACTGCCGCTCCACCAAGCGAGTGACCTATCAGTAATTTTGGACTTTCAAAACTATCTTCAAGAAATTTTGCCGCATCAAGCAAATCGTGTATATTGGAAGCAAAATTCGTATCTGAAAAATCACCAGAGCTTTCACCAAGTCCGGTAAAGTCGAACCTCAATACAGCTATACCCTCACTCCTAAGAATACGGCTAATATGAAATACTGCCTTGTAGTCCTTGGAACAAGTGAAACAATGGGCGAATATTGCGTATGCGAGAGGTTTCTCATTATCGGGGCTTTCCAGCCATGCAACAAGATCTTCACCGCTTGAATTTTTAAAGGATATCTTCTGGGAAGGCATAAGCGTTCATCTGTATAATATATAATTAAGAATAATTGGCGGGAGTGTCTGGGAATCGAACCCAGCCGGGACGGTTAAGCCCCACAACGGCTTTGAAGGCCGCGGCGTCCACCAGGATCGCCTCCACTCCCAAAATTTATCTTATCAAACTGCGCCAGTAGTTGATCTACTCTCATTCATCGAGTTGATAAAGTAGCTCACTTTCGGCGAAAGTGAGTCCAACTGTACCAACCATTTCCGTGCAAACAACTCACTTTCGGCGAAAGTGAGCTACTCATGTTTACCTCATTCGGCGAAATTTATAATCAGGGATTCGGAAACAAACCGTCAAGAATTGTTTCCACACTTTTGTCCAACTCCGCGTATGGGCGCTCTGAGTCATCAATAGTTGTCAATTGAGAATTATTTTGATCATGATTTGGTTTTGTTTCATGCGAAGAATTTGAATTATTCGCTCCGGTACGGTTTTGTCCATCTGTATTGTTAGATCCACGAATCTTTGTATGACAATCCCTGCAATATACAGCGCGTCCCTCTATTGGCTTGAATGGCACCTGGGACTGTTTTCCACACTGGTTACAAATAATTTCATACAATTCACGTGTTGTTACGTTAGGATTATCTTCCTGTTTTCTTGCTCTCCGGCATGCAGGACAATAACGCGGTGTAACAAAGCCCATCTCCTCAAAAAATTCCTGTTCCTTTTTTGAAAAAATGAACATTGATTCACATTGATTACATTTTATCTGCTTTTCACCACTGGGTTGTATCAATTCAAGTTGTTCAATCATTCCTGTTTCTCTCGAAAACTTTCTTCAATCGTTGATGGATTCCGCCAAAAGCGCCATTGCTCAAGATAAGCACTACTTCCCCTTCATTTCCAGAATCACAAATCGAGTTTACAATCTCTTCGATGTCATCGGAATATTCTGCCTTGATTCCTTTTTTCCTTAAATCATTGATAATCATGGAGCGATTCAGTCTTTGGTCCTCCGGCATTCGATCCGGACGATATACAGGTCCCAACCACACTTCATCAGCTCTCGAAAACGAATCCGATAATTCCGATTGGAAACGGTTGCTGACAGTGGTATTAGATCGTGGTTCAAAAAGCACTCTCAATTTTCTTCCATGCCATCTCTGTTTCGTTGCAAGAATCGTCTCTTTAATGGCTGTCGGATGATGAGCGAAGTCATCGACGAATGTTTTACCGCCCGCTTCCAGAAATATTTCCATCCGGCGCCGAACACCCTTAAAGCTCTTGACCGCTTTACAAATATTATTATGATCTACACCAAGTATTGTCGCCACGGCAACTGCAGCAAGCGTATTTTGTGCATTATGTTTGCCAAAGAATGGCATTGATAATTCGATCATTAGCTCTTGTTTATTATAGACCTTTAATAGCTGGAAATCTTCAGAAACAGAAACGATTTCGCCCCGGAAATCGGCTTTTTTATCGAATCCGTATGTAGCGACATTGCTGAATGAATGCTCTGCCAGTTCACTGGCTCCGGGATTGTCAGTACACAAGATCAACCAGCCGGATTTTGGAATCTGACGTAACATAAAACGAAACGCACGTTTGATATCATCCAAACTATCGTAAATATCCCCATGATCAAATTCAAGAGAAGTAACTACAGCAATTTCAGGCAGGTAATGGAAGAATTTCGCACGCTTGTCAAAAAACGCCGTATCATATTCGTCACCCTCTATGACAAATGGAGCTTTATTACCTCCCAAATTTGAAGGACTTTTAAAATCAAGAGGTTGACCACCGATGAAATAACCCGGATTCAATCCTCCCTGCTCGAGAAGATGTGCAGTTAAAGCCGTGGTAGTAGTTTTCCCATGTGTCCCACAGATAACAACCGGACGCCTGGAACGCAGCACATTATCTTTCAACCATTCAGGCAGACTGACATAATGCAGTTTACGCTCGAGAACTGCTTCCACTTCAGGATTACCACGGCTTAGAGCATTTCCGATGATTACAAGATCAGGATTCCAGTCGAGATTTGAAGCGTCATAACCAGTTGAAACAGGAACACCAAGCTCCTCAACCATTAATGATGTTGGAGGATAAAGCGGATTGTCACTCCCCCTCACGTCCCAACCTAAATCAAGAGCAAGACGAGCACCTGCAACCATAGCTGTTCCACCGATACCGGAGAAATGAATCTTATTTTCATATATATTTGATATGTTCTCTACCATTAATGCTTTACCTTAACAATACGCGTTATTTCTATAATATATCTATATATTTGACGTCTCGTTTTAAAATCTAAAGAAATTATCTCTTTTAAGTTTTACTACTATTACAATTTTTGATCCAAAATCCGCCCAATTATTATCTATATAAGAATACGTGTCGATATGCTCCCTAGAATTAGAGTCATTGACTGTGGTTCCGCGTGAATTCTCGTGAATAATTAGATTATACAAAGGTGCTGCTCTGATTGAAAAAGAGACTCCATACAAATCATCTATTGTAATTTCAGGACCCGCTTCTACAAGAGTACCCCATCCATCAAGAAAACTAATCGGGAAAAAATCATCAGAGAATATAAATCCTCCTGTATGAAATAGACCTATCTTGAATTTATTTATAAAACGATTAAATGGGGTTAGAATAGTTCTCGACATGAACTTTGGTAAAGGTCTGTTAAGGAGTATTCTATATGACATTAATTGATCAGCAAAGAGTTCCTCAGCATATGCAAAAGAAGCATTGGAATAAGCCAGTGGAAATCGAGGAAGATTTGATTCGTTGTGCCATGCATTCCCAAAAAGAGGTTCACCTAATAGCTTATAGGGAGAACTACTGTTAATCGTTGGCCTAAATTGATTGATGGTTTTATTTGATGTCACATAGAATCGGGATTCAATCCTGAACCGCCATCCGGACCTTGCTGCTAATTCTTTAACACCATCCCATTCAATTACTCCAAAACCTGTACTTGAAGCATCCGAAATCCCACCTGTCAGAGACAATCGACTTGAAAACTTATATCTGCTATTCTGGAGATAGTAATTGATCCGAACATAGGGTGTATTTTTTTTGGAATCCCTCGAACTATTTCTGTCTAATAAAGATTTATCTATATTATGCAATGCACCAAAGTGAATGCTGTTTCGATATTTTTTATTGATGTGTTTTTGCGAAATCCATTGTCGCCGTAATCCCAAAATCAGCCATTGATCTCGATGCATGTTTCCTGCCGAGACAAACGATTGTGGTGGCATATATCCATTTCCCAAGGGTTTAGCAAACATAACTCTTGCATGTACACGATTTACATCACTGTGACCTGATGCAACCACATCCGTTGCAAAGAATTTTCTTCTTTCCATATAGCTGCTGCGGATATTAACTCCCCCAAGGAGTTTATCACGATAATTATACCCAAATAATGGTCCGATAAATGCAATCGTTGAATCCAGTGAAGCGGGTGGTTTTGGGGTTAGCCCATTGTCAAATCTGAGTTTGAAACGACCTGCAGGTACTTCATTGTTAATCGAGTTCCTGTCAGCATAGCTATTCTCGGGATCAAGCAATACTTTCACCGGCTTTCGATCCAGATCAAAATCAAATATTATTTCGACTTCTTTTGAGGGATCATGAAGTTGATCCCACTGTCCAATTTGTTGATAACCTGGACTGGCAGGATCAGTTAGCAAGAATGGGATCTCTCTTAATAAAGTGTCTCCAGTCTCACATATAACTGCAAGCTTAATTGGAAGCCTTATTTCGCCATTGCGCTTTATTCCAATCTTTGTATTATAGCTCGAATCTTTTTTTCTTACTTCAAATTTTGTGAATGCGTAATCAATATCGCCGGAATCGTATAGAAATTGTTTGAAAAACCAACCAAGTCCTCGTCCTGAAGATTCCTCGAATGCCTCGATCATATCATTTTCATCGACATGACTTAATGCATTATCACGGTAATAAATCCGGAATCCCCGCCAGAAAGCTTCTTCGCCTATCACGGAACGTAGTGCATTCAACATAATCGGAGTTTTATAATAGGTGGAGACCCGTAGTTGCCAATAATCATTGGCTATGTCGGCTCCCCTTACCATAGGCAAATCCTTGCCTTCCAGCACAGACTCCAAGTATGGTCTGCGTCCCCGGATATCATCGTCACGCATGACAAATTCTTTGGAAAACAAGCCGCGAGTTATAGTCCTCTTGCGATTATAAGGTGTTCCATCGTAGCGGTTAATTAATTCATGTTCAATAAATGTTGTAAATCCCTCGTCAAGAACCGGTGCATCTACTGAGTTCGAGTGCAGGATCATTGGTGTATAGTTGTGGATTACTTCATGCATCATAACATACCTGTAACCCGGAGTCTCACTGCTCATCATGGTCAGCATGGGATATTCCATGGCGCTGTAAGAATCAGTGGCATAGACACGGGGCCAGGGATATTTGCCGTAGATCTCTTCAAGCTGCTGAATCGTCCAGCCGCATACTTCTGCCGCATCATCCCATTGTTCCTGTCTTCCCCGCCTGACAAAAGCCCATGATTCAAAGCTGCCGTAATCAATCCTGTCTATAACAAATTTCGGATCAGCCGCAAATGCTACATCGGGAACATTTTCAGCACGATATATCCATGTAACTGGTCGTTCACCCTCCTCCTCATCCGGAATCGGGATAGGATCGGAATTACTTATTGCCAGCCCCTCCATCCTTTCCGGTGGCAATACTTCGTTTTCATTCACCAGCACCCCGGTGGAGGCAACGATAAAACGATTTGGCACAGTATATCGAATATTAAAATCACCAAACTCACCGTAAGCCTCGGCGGTACCAAAATAACGATTTACAGTCCATCCGTATTCAGGGGTATAGGGACAGATCATCGGGTACCAGTATGCGCCTTTGTATTGTCCGTTTATCCAGGCGATACGAAAAGAACCTTTACCAGAAGGGAATTTTGAACGGAAAGCGAGCGTGAAGATTGCCGAGTCACCGGGCAGAATCGGAGGATCAAGCAATAGTGAACCAATACTCCCATCAGGTTTAAATATCAATGTTCTATTATCACACCATGACGAATCGATATTCAAACCGCCCCAATTTTTCTCCGGAAGGTTTTTGAGACGGTTATTTCTGCCCCTGAACAAAATACCATCTTCAATACTATGCTCTTTCCTCGCCTCTGCCGGGAGACGAAACCATAGTGTAGCCAAGGTATCCGGAGAATTATTTATATAAGTAATTTGTGCAGTCCCCTGCCAGGTGTGGATACTGTCGATCAAGGTCACGTCAATATCATAATTAACCTGTTGCTGCCATTCTGGAAGTTTTGAAAAAGAGGTTTGAAAAAAAAGTAGCAAACAAAAAATGTAGCCCGGAATCTTGATTCCGGGGAGAGTGGTTATATTAATATAGATTCTATTAGATTTTGTACGTTTCGTATTCTTGCCTTTGCATGCGAGATTCATTTCAACTTGTAGAGCTGGTCACTAAACGAGTTCTGTTTCAGGGTTTTTTCCCGCTCTTTACTTGTCAGAAAATAATTTGGTGATAATTCAATAACACAATAGCTTCTTTCCATTTCAATGGCAGCATGAAGCGTAGAACCGGAACCGGAAAAGGGATCGAGCACCAGTTCTCCCTCTTCAGTGCTTTTACCGATAAGGAATTTCAATAGTTTAACCGGTTTCTCAGTAGCATGTGACAATTTCTTTGATGATAATTTGTCAAACATAAGTACATTCGAATGTCTTTTTCCAAACAAATTACGTCTTCCTTTATGCGCGTATATAATCCATTCATCCTGGGGCGCATAATCACCCTTCAGGTCGCCACTGCCATGATTGTTTTTCACCCAGATCAGGGTACGCTTTATTTTAAATCCTGCTTCAGATAAAGCAGCCAAAAATTCAGGATAAGTGTCATGCCGGCAAAAACAATATAAATGTCTGTTATTTTTCAATACACGATATGAATGCTGGGCGAATTCAGGTATCCATTCGTTAGAATTGTCATTCTCAAGGTGGTTGAATTTGGGATTTTTTACCCGTCTGTTAGATTTGTAATTAATTGCGTAAGGAGGATCGGTGAGGATCAAATCTACAGTTTCATCAGGCATTTTCTGCAAGGTATGAATGTTGTTGCCGTAGTGAATCGAATCATGCCATTTGCCCTGATATACCGTCTTCTCTTGCCATTTACGTTCACTAATAATGATATCGAGTTCTTCCGGAACCTCAAGCTCGGCAGTCACCGGTTCCTTTTTCTTGCCTGAACTATTTTTCCCGTTTTTACCGGGTGATTCGGTTTCAGGCTCGAAACCGGGAAAAAATAAGGTATTGTTGTCGTCTTTCTTTGCCACTTGAACTCCGAATACGCTTATCTCAGCTTTTTCCGGATTAACGTTGCTGAGTTTCTCTAAGCCTTTGCTCAAGAATCAAGGCTGTATCTTTCTCGCCGGGAAGTCTTCCCCTGCCGCCTAATTTTCCTGTTGCCAGTGTTGCGGCGGCTGATGCCCATCGAATACAATCCGGTATTGCCCACTTTTTGAGAAGACCATGAAGTATTCCTGCATGGAAGATATCACCGGCACCGGTAGAGTCCACAATATCTGCATCATAAGCCGGAAAATGTTCAATTTTGTCTTCCCAGGCGGCTGTACAGCCTTTGGAACCGTTTGTGATTATTGCAAGTTCTGTGCCGCGTTTGCGCAGATCTAGCAATGCTTTATGGAAATCAATATCTCCGTAAAAAGCCTGATGAAACGCTTGCGGAACCACTATCCAGTTTACAGAACTCAGCAACTCATCCATTCTTTGCCGGACATTCCCGGCATCCAGCATGATCTTGCCACCTGCTTTCCTGACAAGGCTTGCAGCCTCAAGTGCAGCATCAGCCTCCCAGCCATCAATCAACAGGCTCCTGCAAGATTTTAATTCCGAATAAGGTAAGTCATTTGGAGAGAGTGGCGCAATATCACGATCCAAAACGATTGTTCTTTTTCCGCTGTTCTTTTCAACCCACAAAAATGCACATGGAGTTCTTTGATTTTCAAGCATTTTCACTTTGTCAATGTGAACTCCATACCTTGATGTGTCTTCAATAAACCTGGTGCCATGATAATCATTACCCACTATAGCACCAAGAGATGTATTCCACCCCCAGACCGATAATTGACATAAGGCGTTCGGCACAGGACTACCGCCTCCCTCAAACCGGTCTATCGCTTCTGTCTTGGTATTATTCTCCGGATACCGCTCCACCAGTACCGTATAGTCATACACCGCCCGGCCTACTCCAACGACATCGTATTGTTTTGTTTTTTTCAAATTAAATCACCTGCTTAAGCATCAAAACGATTACTTGAAACTGTTTAGTTTCATCTGTTTCCCTGAAGGGGAAAAATATGAATAGCCACAGGTGCAAACCTGTGGGGCTGGGATTGAAACAAACCAACCCTGACGGGGTTGGACAATAATCTATACTGTTATTGATATTATGTTGTGTTTATTGCGAACAATGTTTTCTCGTTTACTATTTCACGCTTTCATGGTCAGACCCCTTCAGGGTCGTTGGAAAACATCATTGTTACCATGGGTTTCACCCATGGCTATTCAAATCTATCCCCTTCGGGGAAGAATTCAAATACACTTAGCAAATTACATTTAACTATACAGTTTCATTTTTAGAAACTGTATTCTCCGGTAGTCATATTGAATGAATGAATATAATATACCTCTACCTGTCAATTCCCGCCGGTATTTCACCGACGGTAAAATGCGACACAAAATACTCATCAATCACACCTGCATCTTTCAGTGAATCAGCAAAAGATTTCGCAACTGAAACACCGTCAAAATGTCCAATTCTTATCCTGTAATATCGCGATTTCTCCGCTTCCGGTTGGACAAGGTAAGCATTTACAGCATTCTTACGTAAAACCTTTATTTGATTGACTGCTTTCTCTATTGAAAGATGTGCTGCAATTTGAATTGTATATGGTTTTTCCGATTGTACTATTCCGGGTTGCGACAAACCTCCGGACTCGCTTCCGTATCTATTCGTATTAACCCTGTATATTGTTGATATAATTACAACTAACATAACAGTTATTATTGTACTAATTAATAATTGCTTCCTATTTTTCAATAATGATATCTGTATCTTTATCCAACTTAATAATCTGAACAAATCATTTATATTAACAAATTTTACTTTTGAAAGATTTGATTTCAAGTGTATGAAAAATTTAAAGATTACTCTGATGGTTTTATGTAAAATATTCCTCACAGTATTGTCAAATTCAGCTTCTAATCCGGCAACTTTTTCCTTATCAACATCATCCGAAATTTCAATATCGTTTGTGTCTATTGTCTCAGATATGCCCACTTTCAGTATTTTAGATTTCAATAAAAGAAATTTTTCAATTAGTTCAGGCTCATCATCTGTCTCGTCGGGGACTTCATCCGAAAGTTTTATAAGATAATTTAACAATTCCTCGTCTTCTTCGCCTCTTAATAACGTTTTTATCCATTCTGTTATGAATCGCAATAACCTCGAGGAGATCTTCCCCGGTGACGTTAATGGTCCAAGGATTTCCCTCATTCCTCTTATAATGTATTTTTTTCTTTCATAATCGTTGATCTGAATTTCACCGGTAGCTTGTTCCAGCCATTTATGTTTCCAACGGTAATTACTTATTAGATCAATAAGTAACCACCCTGAGATTGATCCTGCTAATATTGGAATCAAAGTTGCGAGAGTTGTTGAAATAATAGCGTTTGCGGAAGAATCAATCAATAGGAATATGGATACAACAAAGAACAGAATACCAAGAATTGAACCGGCAAAGAGACGCATTATTATTGCAGACAGACAGCTCAATGTGATCCCTCAACCCTGAGATTTTCCAAGTTGTTGGATAGCTCATTATCCGGCTCATCTTCAGCTTCATCTGTTTTCGGTTCAGGTAGAACTGTCCCGACCGGTACAGCAATTTTCTGAATATCCTCGCCGGATTCATCCATTTCCTGCCCGGTGTAAAGGTGTACATCACGAAATTCAATTCCGGGAGGAACATCAAAATCTCGGGAAGGGTCTCCAACTGTCGCTCTCGTCATAAACCGTGCCCAGACAGGTAACCCTCCTGTGGCACCAGTGATGTATCCTGCCCCCCGTTTTCGCATCGGGCGGTTATCGTCAAATCCTACCCAGGCGACAGCAGTTAATATAGGAGTCGCACCGATAAACCATGAATCGCGATAATCATTTGTGGTTCCCGTTTTGCAAATAGCGGGAAGTTCGAAACCATAATTTCTAATGCTCTTCGCTGTTCCATATTCAACCACACCCTTCATCATATCGATTACCTGATAAACCTCCTCGGGATTGAATTGGCGATTCTGTACAACTATGCGCTCCTCGAGAATACTGCCTTTGGAATCTTCTACCCGGCTTACCAGGAAAGGATATACTACCTGACCTCCATTCGCTATTGAAGCCGTCATTCCAGCTAATTCCACTGCCGAAACAGGATTTGCGCCGAGAGCTATTGAATAATGTGGTTTCATTGGTGATTGAATCCCGAACCGTTCTAACGTATTAACCATCGCCTCCGGTCCGACATCGCGGATTAATTGTGCGGCAACTGTATTAATTGACCTTTCGAGTGCACCTTTCAGAACAATCCGACCAATAAAATCTTTATCAAAATTTGGGGGTCTCCAGTCCCTTGTTCCTGGAATCTTGATCACGACAGGCGTATCGATCACAACAGTTGCCGACGTGTAACCTAATTTTTCTATTGCGGTGAGATATAAAGCAGGCTTAAGCGTTGAACCCATATTGCGGTTATTCTGCATAGCGCGGTTATATTGGCTGGCGAACCAGTCACGCCCTCCTACCAATGCCTTAACCGCACCTGTACTGTTCTCAACGGAAACCAGGAGTCCCTGGAAGTAGTTCGGACGTTCTGAAACGTCCACATCATCAAAATCCGGCAATTCCCAACGCTTGTCCAATTCTTCGAGTGATTTTCTAACAGCTTCTATCGCATAACCCTGCAAAACCGGATCGAGAGTGGTATATATTTTCAGCCCACCATGATAAACAACGTCCTTACCATATTTTCCTTCGAGTGAGCCAAGAACTGCTTCTAAAAAATATCTGCCTTCATCAGCAGAAGCATATAGAGGTTTAAAGATCAATGAGTCTGCTACAGCAATTTTTTTCTCATCGTTTGAAATATAGCCCAGTTTCTCCATCCGGCTTAATATCCATCGCTGCCTTGCAATCGCTTTTTCGGGATGCAGGTAGGGATTATAACGCCCCGGGCTGTTGGGAATCCCCGCAAGTAAAGCAGCCTGGCTTAATGATAATTCCGATGCATGGATACCAAAATAATATGATGCCGCCGCTTCCACTCCATTAGCTCTGCCGCCGAAGTAGTTCCAATTGCAATAGGCGGAAAGAATTTCATCTTTCTCAAATCTCCTTTCGATTTCGAAAGAGGTGAGCATCTCCTTGAACTTGCGAAATACTGACTTCTCAAAGGTGAAAAAGAGGTTTTTCGCCAACTGCTGTGTAATAGTGCTGCCGCCTCTTGACCGTTTACCTAATAACAGACCAATTATAGCTTTTACCAATCCCGGTTTATCCACTCCATGATGTTTATAGAAACCATCATCTTCAGCGGCAAGAACAGCATTAATAAAACTCTTAGACATTCTTTCAAAAGGGACAACCTCTCTTCCCCCAATTTGTGTAAGCAGACTACCATCTGAGGCGAAGATTTTTGTCGGAGAAATTTCGATAAGGCTTTCAAGCCGATCAGGAACTTGCGGGATGTCACGTGAAGACAATCCTATAATCAACAAGATTAATATAAAACAGACACTTACAAGAGAAAGAAATATCCAAATTAACCAATTAATGATCCTTCTGATTCGACTCACAAGCCCTCCCCGAAAAGAGATCTGTCCATCATCTCGGTGAAAAGTTGCTGTGCTTCAATCTCATCAAGCCATACCTGGTAAACGATTGAGCTGTCATTCCTTTCCATTTCGAACCCGAGTGCTCGTAATCCTTCTTCTGATTTTAATGAAACTGCAACACGGTTCAATTTGCCTGATAATTCTGATATACTGACGAAATCCGGACTGGAAAGAACAACCGGACCTGCCGGATGAACAACATTGAAGAACAGGGAAGCCGGGAATGAAAGACCGTTGAAATGCTCGATATCCTCGATAAATCCCAGGTAAGGAGTCCTGGTTACATCCACCTTTCTAAAAAAGCTTTCAGGCAATGATGCTTGCGCCAAAACTACATTTTTTGAATCAACCAGGTAAATTCGCGGAACCGACGCAACATTGAGAAAGAAAACCCTATGCCAACGACCGGATGTACCGATACGGAGAAGCTCAATCGGGTCGAAGATTTTCGATTGGAGTACTATTGGCAACTTTTTGTATAGATCCTGAAATTTATGAGGTGATATGGATATTACTTCATAACGCTTTAGAACCGATGGTATTTCCAACCAATCATTCAGTGCCGATCCGGCAGTTTGACGTTCCTGAACTTCTTTAGTTATTTGTCCTAATTTCCGCTCAGCCTCTTCACCGGTATGACTTAATTCCCATCCTGTTCCAGTCTCCTGCCTGATCGAACGAGTCCAGACCATATATTTTCCCAGCGCTCGTTCGAATGGTGAGAACATGAATTCTACAAGAACCAGGACTGCAATTATCCCGATCATTATCCAGGGCAATCGCCATGAATACTTTTCATATTCGCAAAATCGCTTAGCCTTTGCAGGATTAATTCTGGATGATACTATTCGGGGGGCCACGGTATTTTTCCATCAATATGCATGAAGTTTGCTTTCATAAATTCTTTCAGGGACGCCCATTCTCCACTCCAGGCTAATAACAAAGAGTATAATTTTATTGGAATTAATGACAGAAATGCCTGGGGTATCTTTAAGAGGTCAGGAGTATGTCTCAGAAAAAAGAGACGCGTCGCCATCGTCCTGTACTTGATTTTAAACGGATTTCGTCTGCCTCCGGAACTTTGAGACAATCTATGTACTAGTTCTGCAGAAGGTTCGACAATTAATTTTACACCCTTTTGCCTTGCCCGCCATGACCAATCAACATCCTCTGCGTACATGCCGTATTTTGTATCCATAGGTCCGGTTCTACGCCATACACCGGATGGAGCAAGCCAGCAACAACCAGTCAGATAATCTGTGCTGCCTTCATAACGGGATTTGTACCCGGCTGGTTTCCCCTGGCCCCTGTGACTTACCCAGGCGAATAACCACCAGATTTTCCCTCCACCAAACCAGATAACTTCCGCCGGATTCTCATAATATATAATCGGGCTAACCACTCTGCTATCTTCTTGCCCCTCTAATCGCCCTAAAAGTGTATCTGTCATACCGTGGCTGACACGTACATCGGGGTTGATTATTCCGATATATTTGAATCCCTCTTTTAAAGCCCAACGGATACCACGGTTGTTTGCGGCTGCAAAGGAAAGATTCTTTCTGTGCCTGAGGCAGATAATATTATCGATTTCTTCTTTAACTTTCAGCCAGGAATTATCCGTAGAACCGTTATCGACCAATATTAGCCTGTCATTATCTGAGAGGTCATCGGTTACGGACAGCGCCGACCTTAGAACCTCCTCCCCGCCATTGTGATTTACCATTATAAATGCGACACGGTTCATTAATTTTCTTCCGTTAAGACATCAACCAGTCTTTGCCAACTGAATCTTTCATTAGCAATCACAGCTATTTTTTTCCGCATTTTTTGAAGTTCTGCTTCATCCTTCGCAAGAAAGCTATCTATTGCATCAGTGAGTGCGGGTACATTTTCCGGTGGGACAAGTTCGCCCGTTACTCCCGGTTCGATCACATCCGGAAGCGCCCCTACCGATGTTGTAATGACCGGCACTCCACATGCCAGGGCAGCCATCACAATCCCACTCTGCGTTGCATGACGAAAAGGTAATACCATCACATCAGCCGCTCGCAATCTTAAACTAAGCTCTTCTTTCACGAGGTATTTGTTTAGAAGTTTAACACGATTTCCAATACCAAAACGTTTAACGAGTTCAACATAGTTGTCATAATCATCGTAAAATTCGCCTGCTATTTCCAAGAGAGCATTTTCATTTTTTATTTTTGAGAATGCTTCTATCAGTAAGTCGGCACCCTTGTATTTGCGAACCAATCCTACGTGCATAATTAATGGTTTATCAGGCGGATAGCCCAGAAGCTTTTTCGCCTCGGAAATACTTAAGTCATTATACTCAGAAGAAAATCGATCATAAACCGGATGGGGAACGACACGACTGGAAACTTTTGGACTAAGTTTTTTCAGCTCCGCCGCTTCTGTACTCCCACCAACAATAACCTCATCCGCGCTGTTGAACAGGATTCGATTTAAAAAAATCCCGGCTTGCCTGTGTTCATGAGGAATTACATTGTGAGCGATTACCCGGATGCCGGCGTTCGGCTTCAGCCTTGCCATCCAGCGAAAACATGGAACGAAAAATGGATGCCAATGATGAAAAACAAGACGTTCTATCCCGGATTGTCTTAATTTGGCAAGTGCAGACTGCCATGTAAGTGGAGACCACGCTTTTAAAATTTCAATATGGTCGTCGAATGGTAATGAAGATGAATCGATTTCAGAGGTTCCAGGAAATAAAAAACGTGGATATAGCTGCCTGAAGCCAATCGCTGTCACTTGATGCCCTGAGTTACGCAGTGTGGTAACCAGGGAAGCATTGTAATGCGATATTCCGCCTCTCATGGGAGGAAGAGGTCCAACAACACCCAGTCGCATATTCTATATCCATACCTTTGCAGATGTAAAGTTATATCAACCCACTATGTCATTCCTGCGAAAACAGGCTGTCCGAGAATGCAACAATCAGCCCAGAATGTCATTCCTGCGAAGGCAGGAATCCAGGTATAACAACAAGTTGCGATCTTGTGGATTCCCGGATCAAGTCCGAGAATGATATTGTTGGACAACCTGCGAAAACAGGAATGACACCAAACTGCACAAAATCGTGAATTCTTACCCTCAGACATCCTCATCATCGCGTGGCCTTATAGCATTGCGCATGTGGCTGATCATTTCGCCGAGTAAACCTAATGAGAAAAACTGCAACCCGACAATTATCATTAAGATTCCGAGGAAAAACAGTGGTCGTCCACTAATAGATACGCCCATGAACCAGCCGACTGAAAGATAAGCAAGAACGATTGAGCCCGCGAGAAGGACGATAAATCCGATTGTTCCGAAAAGATACATCGGACTTGATTGAAACCGGGTTATATATGTAACAGATAACATATCCAAAAAACCTTTTAGGAACCTTGAAATACCATATTTAGTCTTTCCCCACCGGCGTGGATTATGTTTGACCTCGAGTTCACCTACCCGCCAGCCTTGTGCATCTACCAGGATGGGAATAAAACGATGAAGCTCTCCATATATCTGGATCGTATCCAGGACTTCTCGGCGGTAGATTTTGAAGCCACAATTAAAATCATGCAGTTTAACTCCAGAAATAATCCGGGCGACTGTGTTATACAATTTTGATGGAATTGTCTTGGATAATGGATCATGCCGCTTCTTCTTCCATCCACTGACAAGATCATATCCCTCTTCAAGTTTTTCAATGAACTTAGGAATTTCTTCCGGCTCATCCTGGAGATCTGCATCCATTGTTATCACATATTTGCCTTTTGCGAGACGGAAGGCTGTATCAAGTGCAGCCGCTTTTCCCCGATTTCTTCGAAAATGGGTAATCTTCACCCGGCTGTCTTCCGATGCGAACCGGTCAATAGTCTTATCGCTGCCATCTGTACTGCCATCATTAACAAATAATATTTCAGTATCGATTTTTTCCCGCTCGAGAACGGTATCTATTGCTTTTTTAAGATGAGGTAGAGAATCCACTTCATTAAAGAGCGGTATTACGATACTTAACAGAGGATTTGAGGTCATGGCAATTGACTCGCTTTTAGAATAAATGGATTTTCCGTCCATAACGGATTCACCTTGACAGAGGATAATTGTAATGTCACATCTGTTTCCAATTTCCCCGGAGAACGTAAATGCATCTCGCTTGGAATCATTAAATCTTTGTTTCTATCAAAATCACGATATTTCTTTTCTAAAAGTGTGATACGCTTTGCAGTCATCCACCGTTCCTCAACAACTGCTCCAAGCTGCTGATTGATTGAATATCGATGAAGAATGTCGTCTTCTACAATCTCTAGTATCCACAATGAATCATCATCAGATATCCTGAAATCCAGTATTATTGCGTCGTCCTTTGGCGGCATTGCTGCCGGTGAAAACAAAAACACGGGATCGTTCATCGGTAAAGATATACCAAGCAGCCTCTCAATATCGAGAGAATCTTTATTTCCCTCAAAAAAATCAAATAATCCCATTTCCAATTCATAACGGTCAGCATTTACGACAAGTGTACCCATTTTAATGCCAAAGAGACCATTTACAGACCCTGCAAACTTGTCCGGCATTTCAAGCTGGTATGTCCCATCCAGATTACCGGTCAAAGCCCCTGATTTATACTTCAATCTAAAATCAGCTTGAAACCGTTCAATATTAGAGTAATTATTAATAATAATCGACTCGGCTACCTCGGCAGATGTAATTTTATCACTTGGGATGATCAATTTTTGCGAGCAACCATAAAATAGCAGCATCGCAATTATGTTAACCGCTGAAAATTTTAAATTCCGGATGATAATAGATTTTGTATGGTTGTTTCCCGGAAAGGTGTTCAGGCTTGTAAATAAAGACATAGAGCTTAAGAATAAGGCGAGCGAAGAAAGAGTCACTTTAATATTTCTGATTAATAAACCGAAATAATTAAAGTGAAAAAAATTATTACCGTGCAAGTTTAGGACGGATTTCGTCTTCATCTCCCCCTTGTTCGATGGCACGTGTCCACATGACAATTGCGCGTTCTTTACTGCCAAGTGCGAAATATACTTCACCCAAATGATCTAATATTTCCGGATTGTCAGGTGTTGAAGACGCCGCTTTCTCAAGGAAGATGATAGCTTCACTATAATCTCCGAGTAAATATAACAGCCAACCCTTTGTATCCAGGAATGATGGATTATCCGGTTCGGAATCCAGGGCTATATTCACATGATTTAGAGCGACATCATATTTCTCGCCAATCTCAGCTAACATATAAGCATAATTATTATTTAGCAGGGCATCATTATTATTGACAGCAAGTGCGCGAATGTAAATCTTTTCAGCATCATCCCAACGTTTCAATTCATGGTACAAAAAGCCAAGGTTTATCAGATGGCTGATATCATTGCTGTCAAGATCTGCTGCCCGCAAAAGGTAAGTTTCGGCATCATCAAACCGTTCATATTGTGAATATACTGATGATGACAGTGAAAGTAATTCAGTGCTTTCCGGGTTATTATTCAGTGCTTCATCGATAAGGTTGATTGTTTTTGCCGTGTCCCTCAAAATTACAGATAACCTGATACGCAGATCCCAGTAACGTTGTATGGTGGGATTTAATTCTGTAGCCATTTTAAATGCTGAATCCGCTCGCAGACTATCACCCAATTCAAGGTACAGTCCTCCGATCGTGAATGGTATCAAATCATCGTTCGGCTGCAAATAATACATCCGTTCGTAAGCTTTTATTGCTTTTTCATACTCTTTCGCCAGTG
>Ga0208648_1000944_pt1 | contig 26229 bp, 28 predicted proteins | sample AntAceMetag02UKL_FD_184772 | JGI IMG/M metagenome (GOLD analysis project Ga0208648, IMG submission 184772) | Saline lake microbial communities from Ace Lake, Antarctica - Antarctic Ace Lake Metagenome 02UKL (SPAdes) (version 2) | ecosystem: Environmental > Aquatic > Non-marine Saline and...
ATCTTGGACTTAGTACTTCAAGTATTGCTATGATTTCAGGCATGGTCAGATTTTGGTAGGGACTGTGGTGTCGTAATCCAGTATTTTACCGACTTCTGACCATCTACCTGGCATTTAAATTTCTCTTTAATTTGGCGAAGGTATTGATACATACCTAGATCTATATTTAATCAATATTGTGCAGTGAACTTAAGCATCTGGAAAGTGTCGTTTCAGGACTTGTTTTGCTCACATACCTGAACTATTAACAATCATAAAGTTAAACGTCATGCAGCTAAATCAGCCAATAAATCTTATACGTAAAATTTCTGTTATTCGTCAGCATGATAAATGCAAGGAATCTACCCGAGAAATGCTGATCCAAATTGGAGCAAAATTTATCGCGTTATTTTGTTTCCTATTAATGTTTGATTCATTACTAGGTTTACTATTAGACGGGGTTCATTTATTGATTGAATTCATTGAATATACACTTGGGGTTGTACTGCATAATCTCTTCCATATTAATCACCAGCAAAGTGAAGTCATCATTGTTAATAGTGCACTTATTATCAGCTTATATGGCTTATACTCTTTATATATCTCAGCGCCAAGACTATATACGCGGTTTAAACGCAAATATAGGGTATTTCTATTACGCCATATAAAACAGGACTCCGCCTATTGGCGTGGGCTATCGTTAGAGCGAAAAACAGCACTTATTATCATTTATCTGTCAGCTAGCTATTGTCTTTTTTTTTTATTTATTCTTTAAGCTATGGGGGGAGTTCTCCATTTAGCTGGATTGCGTAGTTTATGCAAAATAAGATAGTAATTCCTCCCCTATTGCAAGATGACTGATATTTAAAATCTTCAATAACCAAACTAAAGTGCGCACACGTCACTATGATTGACAAACTTCTAAAAATTGAACACTATAATAACAATTTCAGCTTTACCTTAAAGATTCTTGTCAGCCTATTACTGGGGATCGCTTTTGGCTTGTTTATGGGTGACTATGCTGCAAAATTACAGGTTCTCGGTGATATTTATATTGGTCTGCTACAAATGACCGTACTCCCATATATCGTCTTCTCTTTAATCGCTAATATAGGCCGGCTCAGTTACCTCGAAGCTCGTTTACTTACCCGTCAAGGATTATTAGTGCTATTAGCACTATGGTTGATTGGTGGACTCAGCGTCTGGGCCATGTCTCTCACCTTGCCCAATATTGAACAAGGTTCTTTTTTCAGCTCCTTATTAGTGGCAAATGTTCCGAAAATTGATTTTTTACAGCTCTTTATTCCGGCTAACCCTTTTCAATCATTAGCCCAGAATGCAGTACCTGCAGTAGTCTTATTCAGCATGCTTTTTGGTGCCGCCTGCATTGGCTATAAAGATCATAAATCCCTATTAGATAATTTCAGCCATGTTGCGAAAATACTATTACGGGTCAACAGTTTTGTAGTTATGCTAACCCCTATCGGAGTCTTTGGTATTGCAGCCAGTGCTGCCGGCACACTCAGCCTAGGTGAATTCGAGCGTATCCAGGCTTATGTATTTATGCTTATTGGCTCAGTATTATTAGTGACTCTTGTCGTTATGCCCTTGCTAATTGCCAGTTGCACACCGTTCAGCTATCGGCAAATTGTCCGCGAATCGAGAAATGTTTTGTTGACAGTCTTTATCGTAGGCAGCGTGTTTGTGGTTATTCCTTTACTTATTAAGATGATTAGCCGTTTATTTCACTCTCATGTGACAACCGAGCATGAACAAGCGCGTATACCCGACTTAGTGCTGCCGCTCGCCTATCCGTTTCCTGATATGGGTAAGATACTCAGTCTGGTGTTTATTGTTTTTGCCGCCTGGTTTTATGACAAGCCACTGGAGTGGCTTGATTATCCAGTAATGCTGACTATTGGGCTATTTTTAAGCTTCGGCAAGTTAATTACCGCATTACCGTTTTTGCTCAATCTTTACCATATACCAGAGGATGTTTTTAATCTGTTTATGACTGTTGGGGTCATTTGCGGTCGCGCTGCCGATGTTGCTGGTGCGATGCATTTAATGACTTTTACCATCCTGACTACAGCACTGATGACGGGTTTATTCAAAATAAAATGGCCAGTGCTAATCCGCAATGGACTGATCAGTTTATTACTGTTTTTTTGCGTTGGACAGGGGATTCGCATAGTTCTTGAGCAGCCAACTTTCAGTGAGAATCAGGATCCGCAAATATTGCACATGCGGTTATTAAACGACCGAGTTCCCTATACTGTCTCCAGCCTATCACAACCTAACCCAATAGCACTTAAACCGGGCCAACATTTAATAGATAGAATACGCCAAACAGGCATTATTCGCATCGGCATCAATGAAGACAGTTTACCTTTCTCTTTTTACAATGTATACGGGCAAATGGTTGGCTTTGATATAGAATTGATGTTACTCCTTGCTGAAGATCTACAAGTCGTTATTCAATTCATTCCTTATGAAAATGAATATTTATTACAACAATTAGACGATGATCATTTCGACATAGCCGTTTCTGGCATTACTCCCAATCTCAGCTTACTCGCAGCATCGCGCATGTTATATAGCACTAGCTATCTTGACGTGCATTTAGCCTTAGTTGTTCCTGATCATAAGCGTAATAAATTCAGCGATAGAGAGTCAATTCTTAAACTCAAGAATACACAGGCTTTTGTACGCAAAGAAAGTAATTTTGCGACCCGAGCTCACCAACTATTTCCCAACCTCAAAGTGACTGAATTAGATTCCGAAGCAGAATTTTTTAACACTAAAGAATTTCACGATCAGATTATTCTCACAACTGCAGAAGGCGGCTCCGCCTGGACGCTACTCTATCCTGATTATGTGGTAGTCAATCCTTTTGCCAATCGCCAAGGCGCTCCTTTAGTGATTGCCGTCAGTGACGAAGATCTGATATTGGAACATTTCCTCAGTACCTGGATTAAAATCAAGCAGACCGATGGTACAATTGATACTTTATTTGCGCATTGGATCCAGGGCGAGACAACTACCGAACAAGCACCTCACCGAAGCATTTTAAATCATGTTTTAAGCGATAATGAAGAGTAAAATGTTCTCTGCATGGCTCAAGTTTCTCCCTATACTGCTGTTGTTGACAAATATACTGGGATGTATGCCCAGAGTTTATCCAGCAGGCACTTCAGTTACCACAGCGCAGCTATTAGATAATTTTTTTGTCACCAGCGACGGGAGCTTATTGCCTTTAAAAATTTGGCAGCCTCAAGCACAAAAAATACAAGCGGTTATTATTGCCCTGCATGGTTTCAATGACTACAGCGAATTCTTTGAGCAAGCTGGAAGCTATTTCAGCCAACATAAAATAATCTCTTATGCTTATGATCAACGCGGCTTTGGAGGAAGTTCCCATCGAGGTTTATGGGCGGGTATTGATACTTACATAGCTGATTTAAATAGCTTTATACAGTTGATAAAAATAAAACACCCTGATATTCCCATTTATCTTTTAGGCGAAAGTATGGGCGGAGCTGTCGTCATCTCAACAATGGCACAAGCCTGTCAATTCAAGGTGGATGGCATTATTTTAACGGCACCTGCTGTATGGGCAAGAGAGACTATGCCCTGGTATCAAAATGTAGTCTTGGCAACTATGTCTCATACTGTCCCCTGGATGACCTTAACAGGTGAGAGCGTGGAAATAATGCCCTCTGATAATATTGAAGTATTAAGGGCATTAGCCCAGGACCCCTTGGTCATTAAAGAAACACGTATTGAAACTATTTATGGTCTGGTTAATTTAATGGATCAAGCATTTAACAGTGCCGAATGTCTCTCAGCAAACTCTTTTTTGCTCTATGGTGAAAAAGATCAGGTTATTCCCAAACAAGCCACCTATCTTTTCCTGAATAATTTAAAACAAGCAAAGCCCGATCAATATACTTTAGCTATTTATCAAAATGGCTACCACATGCTGTTACGTGACCTTCAGGCTGCTATAGTGTGGCAGGACATAGACGTATGGATTCATTCACTCTCAAGCCCACTGCCTTCAGGTGCTGATATCAGGGCACAACAAATTCTTGATAATGAAGAATACTAAAAATTACGCCAGCTTTTCAATATAATCAATAATAAACTGAATACTGCGCTGGCCATTATATTCATTAATATCTAATTTATAAGCAATCTTGACCTGACGTATACCTAACCAGTATTCAGGACGTTCAACAAAAAAGGCAATCGCATCAATTAATAACTCATTGGCAGGCTGGCGTAAGACTAATTTAAGGTGCTGTTGCCCTACAATCCTTGATTGCATTACATCAAACACACCATGAAATAAAGGTTCCGGAAACTCCTGCCCCCAAGGACCTGCATTTTTTAACAACGTACAAAAATCAATTGTCAGCTCCGCATCACTGAGCTCACCATCGCTATACACCTTTTGGTCTAAATCAACATCAACAAGACGACGTGCCACGGCTTTATCAAAAGCTAACATAAAGACTGGATAATCATGCAACTGTATACTTAAACCTGCTGCCATTGCATGACCACCAAATTTCTTTAATACTTTTGGATGTGCAACTGCAATATCACTGAGTACATCGCGAATATGCACACCAGGAATAGAACGTGCTGAGCCTTTTATTTGCCCATTATCGCTATTCGCAAAAGCAATGACAGGGCGATTTAACCTATCTTTTATGCGTGACGCCAGGATACCGATCACTCCTTGATGCCAGTCTTCGTTATAAATACACACACCTGCAGTTAAGTGTTGATCATCAAACGCTTTCATTTCCTTTAATAAGCTCATTGCATCCTGCTTCATCTGTCCTTCAACTTCGCGCCTATCACTATTCAATTCATTCATTTGCATCGCTAGTTGTTTTGCTAAAGCAGCATCATCAGCTAATAAACATTGAATACCGACGCTCATATCATCCATTCGACCTGCTGCATTTAGCCGTGGGCCTATCGAAAAACCTAAATCAGACGAGCCTATACTCTGCAAGTTTCGCCCCGCTATTTCCACCAATGCTTTAATGCCCACATGGCCTTTACCCGATCGCATACGTAATAAACCCTGATGCACTAAAATACGATTAACCTGATCTAAAGCAACGACATCAGCCACCGTACCCAAAGCAACTAAATCCAGTAATTGCGCCAAATTGGGTTCTGCTATATTACGTGTTATAAACCAGCCCTGCTCACGCATACGACTGCGCATGGCCATCAGAACATAAAACATCACGCCTACACCGGCCAGAGCACGGCTAGGAAATTCATCATCTGGCAGGTTAGGATTTACAATAGCATCTGCATCGGGTAACTGCTCCCCAGGTAGGTGATGGTCGGTAATCAACACCTGGATTCCGGCCTGCTTTGCTACTTTTACACCATCCAGGCTGGAGATACCGTTATCCACTGTGACTAGCACATCAGCCTGTTTTTCTATGACTAATTCAACTATTTCAGGTGTTAAACCGTAACCATATTCAAAACGGTTAGGCACAATAAAATCGACATTATTTGCACCCAGTAACTGCAAACCCTGCATTGCTACTGTACAACTGGTTGCGCCATCGGCATCAAAATCAGCCACAATCACTATTTTTTTTTGCTGATCGATAGCATTAATCAAGTACAGCACCATCTCTTCCATGCCTGTTAATAACCAGGGTGAAGGCAGTTGTGCCAGACCTCGTTGTAAGTCCTTATCAGACTTGATACCGCGTGCTAAATAAATACGTTTGAGTACTGGATTTGTCTCAGTTACCCCAGCATTTCGCCCCAAACGAGGGCGTTCGACAATGTTTTTAGTTATACCATGATAGTGCATATTAATTTTTAAGATGGTTTTGATGCACTATGCCCTCTTAAAGAGGTAACAGAGCGTCTAAAATTGTGCTTTATATACTGACTGGAAATCTGGATTTTTCTAAGGTGAATCTGTGTACTCGCCCACTTGAAATTCAAAATCACCTTTAACATGCAAAACCTTGCAGATATTATCTAATAACTTAGCTACCGTTTCATAAATAGCGCTTAAACATATTATAATGAACTAAATACCGATAAACTAATGCAAAGATTACATCATGGCCTTAACAGAACAACAAAAACAAAAAAAAGCAAACCAAAAAAAGCAAAAACGCAGTACACAAGCTAAATCAAATTCTGCGCAATTATTACTTGAAAAAATAACGCCCCACCTGGAAAATCCATTTTATGAATGCCTAATGCCCAATAATTTATTTGAATCAGGTATAGGCAATATACTTATTAGTAGAATATCTTCTAAAGGTGAAGTTGCAGTAGCTTCTTTTATCGTTGATGTTTATTGCCTAGGCGTTAAAAAAGTCCTGTTTAAAACCATGCCCCTGCCTGAATACGAAAAAGTTTTTAAACCCGGCATCCGTGAATCACATGGTGATTATCCATTTTCGAAGTTGAAACCAGCTTGTGCGCTAAAATTAATTACTGGCGCTATCGAATATGCGAAACAACTCGGCTTTAGTTGCCATAAAGATTATCACAGCTTAAAAGCCATCTTTGGCGAGCAAAAACTGGGAGTCTGCTGGTCACGTTTCCGCTATGGTAAAGATAAAATGCCGTCATATGTTAGAGGTCCAAATGAGTCAACAGCCGATGCTAATAAGATCGTCGCAACTCTGGAAAAATCCTGTGGCGCTGGAAATTTTCACTTTCATTTATAGCAGGCTAAAGTCAACTCTGCGCAGGTCTATGTTGCTCACCGCGTATAAATACCCACTGTTTTTCATCCGAGTGCGCTTCGGCAAAGCGATAACCAGTACTATCAAAATTTTTCAACTCTTCCGCCTGAGTAATTTTATGCTTGATGGCATAATTAACCATCATTCCCCGCGCTTTTTTGGCATAAAAACTAATAATTTTATATTTTCCGTTTTTAAAGTCTTTAAAAACGGGAGTAATTATCGAGCCCTCAATTAATTGCGGTTTAACCGCTTTAAAATATTCATTAGAAGCCAGGTTTACTAACTCCTGAGATTCATCCCCTGGCATATCCGCATTAATTAATGCGGATATTTTATCTCCCCAGAAAGCATATAAATTTGCCCCGCGCTCATTAAGCAGTTTAGTCCCCATTTCCAAACGATAAGCTTGCATTAAATCTAAGGGACGTAACAAACCATAAAGCCCCGATAATATGCGTAAATGTTGCTGGGCAAATTCGAGCTCATCAATTGCTAAAGAATTTGCCGCTAAGCCCTGGTATACGTCTCCCTGAAAGGCAAATAAAGCAGGACACTCAATGCTATGACCAGATTGAACCCAATCCTGAAAGCGCTGATAATTAAGATCAGATAATTTTTCACTAATTCCCATCAGGTTTTTTATTGCTTCAGGACTCAGTGCTTGTAATTTATCAATCAATTGCTGGCTATCATTTAAAAATCTGGCTTGAGTAGGCTTCAACACAGGAAAGTCTGCCTGCATATCCAGTGATTTCGCTGGGGAAATAAGCATTAACATAAATTATTCCTTTCTAACCTATATATTTTTCGAAAAATATACTCAATATTTTACATATTGCATAACTAATAGGCATAAAAAAAGGTTCATACCTATTAAGATATAAACCTTTCTTAAATAGAAAGATAACAGCAATAGCTGCAATCCTTTGCTTATTTATTTAACTGATTCTGCAATTTTGTTGAATGCTTCAACTTTATCTTTACCTGTTTTTATCAGATCCATACCAGTTTCCATTACCATACCAACCAATCCAGGTGTCTGGTAAACCATTTTACCTAAATAACCAACAATTGGTAAACCAATCAATGCACCTATAAAGGTATTAATACCTACTACACCTAATAATTTGCTAATCATGACTAATGCATCTAATGGAATAAAAACCATCGCAGCAAAATAAACAATAACGACAAAGGTAAAAACAACAAAAACGACGAACTGGATAAGCCTTACTAAGGCAATATTAATTTTTTTCATTTGGGCATCAACTTCCTAAGGATAACTCAAAACAGATGATAAAATCTGCTTGCTAAGAATTTAAAATTATCGAAGGATTATACCTCAAAGGCATTTATCCGGGATAATCTTTTCTAAGAAAATACCGAAATAGTAAAAATCCGGCAATAAATCCACCTAAATGTGCCCATAATGCAATATCTGAAGCACCTTCATAAAACATGATAGCAGTGGTAGCTTTAGCCATTTGAAAAATAACCCAGAGGCCAATAAAAGCAATTGCAGGAACCTCTATAAAAATAGGTAACAATAAAATTGGAATCCAGATTACAATCCTGGAATAAGGATACAGAAAAAAATAAGCGCCTAAAACACCCGCAATTGCCCCTGATGCTCCAACAACAGGCATCACCAAATTTGGCGTATAAAGCCACTGTATTGTAGTAGCAATAACACCGCATATCAGATAAAAAATAATAAAACTGCCATGCCCCATCCGGTCTTCTATTTTGCCAGCAAAAAGCCACAGAAACCACATATTCATAATCAAGTGCAGCCACCCTCCATGCAAAAAAAGATTAGTTACAAAAGATAAATAATGATCTACAGGATACCCCATTGCAATTGCCCACTCGGGGTTGGTATATCGTAGAGGAACCATGCCATAAATATAGATAACATAATGATGCATCTGCTCAGGAGAGAATTCCAGTAACACAAAAAGACTGATACAAATAAACATTAACACCCATGTAACATAAGGTGTGGTATAACATGGAGTAGTATCTCTAATAGGTATCATATATCAGCAAATGTAGTATTAAGAGTTGATTAAATGCTTAAGCTAAAGCACTTTAACATGATAATCAAAGCATATACCACTTAAGCTTCTAGCTATACCTCGTGGGGTCACAGATGCAGAATCTATAAGGCGCTGATCCTGCTCGAGAATAAGATGCTGAAGCAGCTACATAGCTGGCTTCGCAATGGTTTCAGCAAAGCAACTTTCGACCAGAATCAGCCATTAGAAAGCCGTAGTAGTAATCGCGCGAAGTATATTACGGCTCTTTTAACATAGTACGCTAAGAGCGATAAACAACCATTATCATGTCACTACGAAATTTCATAATAATTTTCTATCTCTACTCCTCTAATAGCTATGCTGAACCTGTTTTTATCAGTAACTTTTCTACACAGTCATTAAACGATTGGCAGCAAAAGTCATTTAAAAACCATACTCAGTATCAGATAGTTAAACTGGACAAACAGACAGTTCTGCAGGCTAAAAGCGTTTCAAGTGCATCAAGCATGTATAAAGAAGTACACATAGATTTACAGAAAACACCTTATTTAAACTGGTCCTGGCGCATAGATCAAAGACTTTCAATTAGCGATGAACAAAGCAAACAGGGTGATGATTTTACTGCACGAATTTATCTGGTCATTAAAGGTAAGTGGGGGTTTTGGCTAAGCAAGGCAATAAATTATGTCTGGGCCAACCATAGCCCAATAAACAAAGTATGGGCGAATCCTTTTGCAGGTGACAGTGTCATGATGATAGCAGTACGATCAGACACCGATCAAACAAAACACTGGTACACTGAAAAACGCGATGTATTGGCAGACTTAAAAAAACACTTTGGCAAAGATATCCGATTTATAGATGGACTTGCTATTATGACCGATACTGATAATTCGGAAGGAAACGCTCTTAGCTACTATGCCGATATTTATTTCAGTAAAGAATAAAGGAATGAGTTTGATTATCTAGCGTGCATAAATATGCCAGACAGTTTATTTCTAATATTGCCTTATATCAGCTTACATTTTTCTTTGCACAAAAATCCATATCAGCAATTGAGTTCCCTAGACAGCAGGCAAAAAAAAGCCCCGGTAAACCGGGGCTTTTTCAAACAGTGAGTAATCGTTATGATTAAACTTTGTTTGCTGCAAATGGATGTTTTGCAGTCGCTTTTTGAGCAACAACTTCAGCAGCAGTTGGAGTTCCAGCTACAGCATTTTTGATAGACGCTTTAACAGCATCGTAGTTGTTTTTCTCGATAGCTGTATCATCTTCTGCTAACCAGTGAATGAAAACACCAACAGAAATAAATAAATCATCAGCTTCGTCAGCCGGGATAGTTCCGTCTTCAACACAATCAGCAACAGCCATTGCAACACCACGTTGTGCTGGGCCAAACATTTGCACTGCTTGCTTAGAACCTTTGATTGTTACTTTGTTGAACATAACAGTTGCAGGCTTAACCATAAGGTTAGGAGCAACAACAGCTAATAAGCTTGAGAAACCGTCTTTGTTGTTTGTTAAGCAATTTGCGAAAGCAGACTCTGCAGCTGAACCACGAGGTCCCATCATTAAGTCAATATGCGCAACTTCGTTTCCGTCACCGTTTAAAGATTCACCAACGCGTAAGTTGTTAATTTTAGCCATGCTACTATTACCCTCAGAAAAAAAAGAAAAAACTATATCTAGAATTGACACTTGTCAAATTCCTTAAATACCTTATTAAATTTATTATGGAAAAAAATAAATCATCATCAGAATAAACCTATTCATTTGCTAATAACCGCTCTAACTCTATGGCTAAAACTGTTACTACTGTAAAATCAGCTGCAGTCCCTGGATTAATTCCAGCAAACTTGAACTCGTCATCTACTTTTCGTAGATAGTTCATTAACTGTTCAGGTCTATCAGTATTAGATAATTTATCGTCAACCAAAGCCATCTTATCCATTACCATCTTGGTGTAAAGATCGCCGTATTTTCGTTCGATATGACTATCAGGATACTTAGCCAGCATAGCTGCATAAACTGCAACAGCCGACCATTCTGCATCACCCCATCGATTGAATGCCCAATTATACCTTAAAACTAAAAAATCGAAAACATCTTTATAATTTGATATAAACTGCAAAGCAATTCTGTCTCTATCACTGGCTATTTGCATTGCCTTAGTCAAAGTGACGTCAGGCTTTTCAGCAACATCCTGTTGCTCTGACTTACCTATCCCCCCCGGTGCAGCTAATGCAATTGCACGAAAAACCCATTCCGCGTCTTCAATACTGGTATTGGCTAACACTCCCACCAACTTATCCCTAAGTTCTTTTGTGGACTTAGCACTTTCAGCGGCGAGTAATAAGGGAGCACATAATAAGATAATACCTAAATTTGTATTACAACCTACCGCTTCCCGGGTAACTTTAACCGCATAATAAATTCGCTCACCCAGACTATAATTTCTGTTGCTTATCGGCTCTGAACTTTGCCTTGCACTCAATCTAAAATCATCAACCGTCATATCATGTCCATCAGCATAAATACTGACATTACCCGGTTTAAAAGCCCTAAGTTCTATTTCACAGGCATATTCATAAGCCTTTATTAATTGTTGCTGAGTCAACATACAGCATCCATTTTTTCTGATGTCGCACAATAGCTTAATAAATCTTCGACTAAAATTTTAGCCACCTGAACATCACAGACACTTTCCAGGCCTTTCCATGCTGGAATACTATTCACTTCGATCACTTTATAATCACCGTCTTGAGTGCGAATAATATCCACGCCCGCATAATTCATTTGTAATGCTTTGCTTGCTTTAATCGCTATCTCAATCATCTCAGGATCTGCCTGCATCGCCTCACAAGTTGCACCTCTGGCAACATTATTTAACCAATGGATGCCACGCCTGCGCATGCTTGCAATTACTTTTCCGCGGACTACAAACACACGCCAGTCAGAATAGCCCTCACCGGCACACTTTACAAAGCGCTGCAAATAATACACACCATGACTATGAGCTAACCAGAATAAATCAGTCATTTTTTCTATGCGCCGAATGCCTTCGCCCTGTGAGCCAAAAACTGGCTTACTGATTAACTGATGCCCGGCCCTCAATTGCTCTTCAGCTATGGCTAAAGCCTGGTGCCGATCTCTTAATACCCAGGTCTGCGGAGTAGGCACAGCATGTTGTTGTAATAAAAAACTGGTCATCCCCTTGTCAACACTACGCTCTATGGCATGACCATCATTATAAACAGGGATACCCATTAGCTTTAGTGCATGCAGTATATCCAGATACAATACAACTTCCTCTAAAGAGCCACCAGGTACGCCACGAACAAAAACCGCATCGGGCAATGATCCTGTAAAGCCCGGAATATAAAGAGGTAAAAGTCCTTCTTGCAATTGTATGCGACATTCGGTTAATGATACGTATTCTGCACTATAACCATACGCAGCAAATGCCTGGCATAATTGTTGACCATGCCAGCCAGGATCATCAGTAAATATTGCTATTCGTCCCACAAATATTTAAAACCTGTAAAATATATAAAAAAAACATTATACCGCTAATAAAAATGCCAAATGACTTGAGTTAACAATTTTTATTAATAGCATATTTTAATAACCTAGTATTCTAGTATACTATAGCTAAAATCAATACAAGCCTAAGATCATGACAGCAACAGAAAACGTACACGAACACGAAATTAACAAGTTTGGCTCTCAAGCTGAACGCTGGTGGGATAGAAATGGTGAGTTCAAAACTCTACATGACATTAACCCCCTGCGCATTCACTACATCCAGAAATTTATCAGCCTGCAAGAGCAGCGTATCGTTGATGTGGGCTGTGGTGGTGGAATTTTAACTGAAGGACTCGCTAAAAAAGGTGCAGATATGCTCGGTATCGACTTAAGCGAGGAATTAATTGATATTGCAGATTTACATGGCCTGGAGTCCGGTGTTAAAGCGAGTTATAAGAAGATTAGCGCAGAAGCTTTGGCAGATACTGAAAGCGCCAGCTTTAATCATGTAGTTTGCATGGAAATGCTGGAACATGTACCGGAACCAGGCTCAGTTATAGCAGCCTGTGCAAAAATGGTTAAACCCGGAGGCTATGTTTTTTTCTCAACATTGAACCGCAAGCCAAAAGCTTATCTACTAGCCATAGTCGCAGCTGAACATATTTTAAAAATGCTTCCTGCGGGCACGCATGATTATAAAACCTTTATCAAACCCTCTGAACTTAGTCAGTCAGCACGCAACGCTGGACTTGAATTACAAGGCATGATTGGCATTCAATATAATCCATTGACTAAAAATTTCAGTTTAAATGATGATATAGATATAAATTATATAGCGGCATTCAAGCGTCCTGAATAAAACCATGAATAGCAAGTTTGGCTTCTCCTGCGTGTTATTTGATTTAGATGGCACATTACTAAATACCGCCCCTGATTTAACCACCGCACTGAATAAAGCGCTGGCACATTATAATTACCCGGAAGTATCCGTGCAGGCTATAACCCCTTATATTTCTTATGGTGCAGCAGCCATGATAGAAACCGCACTGAAACAAAACGTTACTGACGCCATAAAAGCCGATATTTTAGAGTGGCTGCTAAATTACTATGAAGATCATATTGCTGATTTTACCCAGCTTTATAGTGGCATGCCTGAGCTACTAGCGATTCTAGAGGCAGAGGGGATTCCCTGGGGAGTAATTACCAATAAGCATGAGCGCATGACCCACCCATTAATGCAAGCTCTAGGCTTAACTAATCGGTCCGCCTGTATTATCTGTGGCGATACAACAGCCTATAGCAAGCCACACCCAGAACCAATGTTAACAGCTTGCCGCCAAATCCAGGTGCTTCCTGAACATTGTCTTTATATTGGTGATGCACAACATGATATAACAGCTGGGAATGCAGCTAACATGAAAACTCTTGCCGCTACCTGGGGTTACTTAAAACCCGATGACCAACCCCAGAACTGGGGAGCTGATGCATTAATACATCACCCGAATGAAATTTTAGGCTGGATAACAAATCAAAGTCATGCCCTTAACTAAGCAAACTATTCTCATCACAGGCGCAGGTGGCGGCTTAGGCGGCACAGCAGCGCTAGCTCTCGCAAAACTAGGCGCGCAGATTATTCTACTGGATAAAAGTATCCCTAAATTAGAAAAAATTTATGATGCGATTATCGATGCCAATGCCCTCACTCCGGCAATCTATCCATTTGATTTAGCCGGCGCAACAGAAGTGCAATACCATGAACTTGCCAATACCATAGAAGAAAAATATGGTCATCTAGATGGCCTATTACATTCAGCAACAGAGTTTGATGCATTTACTCCAATGTCTATACATGGCACTATGGCATGGGGTCATACTCTAAATGTTAATTTGAATGCAGTTTTTCTATTAACCCAGGTCTTACTTCCTTTATTGCAAAAAGCAGAACACGCATCCATTGTGGTCACAAGCGACTCCTTTGTCCGCGAAGCCAGAGCTTATACAGGAGCCTACGGCGTATCTAAAATTGCAGTGGCAAGCTATGCTAAAATTCTTGCCGAAGAACTTAGCGATGCAGGAAAAATAAGAGTCAATATTTTAATTCCTGGTCCAGTTAATTCACCACTCAGACAGAAAGCCTTTCCTGCCGAAGATAAAAATAAACTACCCGAAATGGTGGAAATAATCCCTGCTTATGTCTATCTGTTCAGCCCTCAAAGCATAGGCACAACAGGGCAAACTGTAGACGCACGAACTTTTAAATTATAGTTGATAAATCATGTCTGAAAGAGAAACAATTACCCTGACACGCGACGTAAACGTCGTTCTTATCCCTGACGGAAATCATGGCACGCTTAGTAAAGGTAAAAAAGTTACTATCCATCAGGATCTAGGCAACAATTATACTGTTGTTACCGATCATGGTCATATGGTCAGAATTTCAAGTGCCGATGCCGATGCCTTAGGCAAAGAATCTCACGAGCTACATACCTTAGTATCTGAAACGGACACCAGTGCCGTGGAAAAAAATTGCTGGGAAGTTATGAAGACAGTCTATGACCCTGAAATTCCAGTTAATATTGTTGATCTAGGGCTAGTCTATAATTGCCAGGTTGAAAGTATAGGCGAAGGGCTAAATACTGTGCATATCATGATGACACTGACCGCACCAGGTTGCGGTATGGGGCCGGTCATTCAAAGTGATGTAGAAAAAGCTGTGCGTGCCTTGCCTGGTGTAGAATCAGTACATGTTGAAGTGGTACTGGATCCACCCTGGTCACGCGAAATGATGTCTGAAGTCGCACAAGTGCAATTAGGACTTTTTTAGATCTTACTAAATAATTCAAGAATACCACAAGATAATCCTAGTGCGTGGCTTTATAAACCGCTAATATTTAAGGAGGGCTAATGCCACGCTCTACACATAATAAGTTGCTTATAAATTTCGATAACTATTTGTATATACAGGAGAACCTCTCATGCAACACAAAAGAAATATCGCTTTCGCACTGACATTAATCTTATCTAGCCTTCTTATTGCCAATACAGTATCTGCCGCTGATTTAACCCGTAGCGAAGTCATACAACTACTAAAAAAAGCAAGCAAGGCAAAACCAGCTAATCTAAGACGCAAAAATTTAAAAGGTGTAGACTTAAGTCAACTCGACTTCCGCCATGCCGATTTATGGGGGGCAGATTTACGTGGTGCCAATTTAAGCCAAAGCAATCTTTCTGATCTCGTTCTAGATTTAACCGTGATGACTGGAGTCAACCTATCCGGTGCAGATCTGTCCAGAGTCAGTATCTTTGGAGTCAGCATGATGCGTTCTGACTTAAGTAATGTCAATTTCAGTGATAGTCGGGTTATTGCAAATCTAGATAACTCCGACATGAGTAATGCGAATTTATCGAATGTACACTGGGGGGCTGATATGAAAAATCAACCTATGGGCTTAATGCGCGTTAGTTTAAATAAAGTTAATCTGACCAATGCCAATTTACAAAATGCCGATTTAGGTCGTGCTACTTTGCGCTTTGCCAACTTAACTGGTGCAAATTTAACAAAAGCTATATTAATTTCAGCGGAATTAGGCGCGGCTAACTTCACCGACGCCAATGTTAGCCATGTTGATTTTACCGCTGCAAAATTAAACGAATCAAACTTCACTAATACCATATTAACAGGTGCTACTTTTGCTAAAGCACAGGGTTTAAATAGTACGCGCGGTTTAATAAACAATACAACTCGAGGTGCAGGCATGTTTGATTAAGGTTTATTTTGGCAACACAGTTAAGTAAACAATACTACAAACAACCGTTTGTTTAACCCTGTACCTTTAAATTCGTCAGAAGTAACATCTACAGGTCAGAATATTTTGACCGTTATTTGATGATCATACGGAGATACAGAATGAGAAAAAATATCCCGGCTCAAACCCTATTAATGTATTACTTATTTATTATTTTTAGCCAACCCATGTTTGCCGGTGATTATTCAGAAAATATTTCTGAAGATTATTTACATTTAAAGCTGATAAAATACTTGAATATTCTCAATGCGAAAAAAACCTATCACACATACACTTATATTTGAGGTATTGAATCGAGTAAAGATACGGCAAGAGTCACTTTAGGTCTCGCTCCAAAGGGGAATAAACTTCGGATAACTTATGCCCAGGCAAAGAATGCAAAGGATTTCCAGAGGCTGATCTCATCATATTTCAATGCAATCATTGTTAATGACTAAATACAATGGCTGTCTGGCCTGAAAAACATAAGCAATTTTCGTTGATCACTGCAGAAAATCTGAATATTCATATTGAATCACAGGACATTGACTCAAAAGAAAAATCGACCTCTATTGTAAAAAATGTGCTTGTAAAATCCTGAGATTTTATAACAACATGAAACCGGGTAGCAGTACGCTGAACCCTATATAATCAGTCACGTCATCTTTTGCATACCTAGGCAGCCCGAATGGGCCATTAACGGTATTTTCGCTGATAGCGCGAGATGATGAGCTAATACTTGAAAAACATACCCTCCATTTCCTGCTATAGGATGAATTTTAGATTGTTTTTTGTAATGTACAACATAACAAGTCTAGATTGCATGACTAGCAAAATACTTATCCCTTGCCTGATAAAAACGGTACAAAACTCACTGGTTCCAGATATTCTATTTCATAGCCTGACTCAGTACGCATCACTCTTTGTAGCTCCTGTACACCGCGTTCTTTACCAATAGGAATCAACATAATCCCACCAACTGTCAATTGCTCTAATAATTTCTCTGGAATTTCTGGTGGTGCAGCACTAACCAATATACCATCAAACGGTGCTTTTTCTGGCCAACCCGAAACGCCATCGCTATGCAAGTAACTGATATTACGTATACCCAGTTCCCATAACCTGTCTTTTGCCTGTTTATATAAAGGATGAATACGCTCAATAGTATTAACATGCTCTACCAGATTTGCTAATACTGCTGCCTGATAACCACAGCCCGTACCGATTTCGAGTACATTCTTTAAGTGCTGATGATCGACTAATAATTCAGTCATTTTAGCGACAATATAAGGCTGCGAAATTGTTTGCCCATGGCCAATAGGTAAAGCGGTGTCTTCATACGCCCGACTGGCTAAAGCGTCATCCATAAAGAGATGCCTAGGCACATTGCGCATTGCATTCAGAATTTTGTGACTGGTTATTCCCTGATCAATCAAGCGATCAATCATGCGTTCACGTGTACGCCTTGATGTCATGCCGATTCCTTGTACTGTGTTCATCGCAACCATTCCTTTAATGTATCTAGCGCATCATAGCGGGTTAGATCCAATTGCAAAGGCGTCACTGAAACATACCCCTGACTCACCGCATAGAAATCCGTTCCTGGTCCTGCATCTTGTTCTGCTCCAGGTGGCCCAACCCAATATATTATTCTTCCTCTTGGATCCTGAGCCTGAATAACCGGTTCTGCTTTATGTCTTTGCCCCAGACGAGTTGATTGAAAGCCTTTAATCTTATCCCAGGGTAAATCTGGAACATTAATATTCAATAGAATATCTTTTGCCAAAGGCTTATCTAATAAGCGCTGCAAAATCTCACCGGCCACTTTAACCGCTGTATCAAGATATTGAGGGTCACTACTGACCATAGAAATAGCAACTGCGGGCAAGCCCAAAAAGCGCCCTTCTGTTGCAGCAGCGACAGTCCCCGAATAGAGTACATCATCGCCAAGATTGGCTCCATGATTTATACCTGCAAAAACCATATCGGGCTCTTTATCTAACAGTCCGGTGATAGCCAGATGCACACAATCTGTGGGTGTACCATCAACTTTAATAAAACCATTTGCCATTTGCAGGGCTCGCAAAGGCATTTCCAGTGTTAGCGAGTTACTTGCTGCACTGCGGTTTCTATCGGGTGCAACCACTGAAATTTCTGCAAATAATTGCAGCCCCTCAGCCAGCGCAATTAGTCCTTGCGCTAAATATCCATCATCATTACTTAGCAGAATATGCATTTTTTTATTAAATTCTATAAAATTGTTAATATGAGTTCTTAATTAAATAAAATACAGCTAACGTGAACGATAAACCAGAAAAAAAACAAGAAAGTAGTTTATTTCTTGAGAGCATAGGCAAAGTTACAACCATTAAATCGGATAAGCGTAGCATAGTGCCTACTCAAAAACCCAAACCTTATCCTAAGAAAAAAACACCGCATATTGCGGATAAATTAACGCTGGCTCAAACTAAACCGATCAATGCCTTACAAGCAGAAGACACTTTTAGTTATTGCGCACCTGGTCTGCAAAAAAATGTTCTGAAAAAAATGCGTCGTGGTCATTATGGGCTAGATGCTGAGCTCGATTTACATAACTTAACCAGCGCTGAAGCGAAACGTGAATTAATCAAATTTTTACATTTTTGCGAACAAGATGGTTGCCGCTGTGTGCGCATTATTCACGGCAAAGGCTATCGTTCGGAAAATAATCTCCCCATTTTAAAAAATGATCTTAACCTGTGGTTGAGACAGCACCAGGAAGTTCAAGCTTTTTGTTCTGCCGCCCAAAAAGACGGCGGAGCAGGTGCGGTCTTTGTTTTACTAAGCTTATCGGGCAAATACTCCGATCAGGACGATACCCAATACTAAGCGATACCAGACAAACGGCATCATACTGATTTTATTAAGTAATTTCAAGAACCAGGCAATACTTAAATACGCGACGACAGCCGAAACAACTGCCCCGATAAACATAAATCCCCACAATATATCAAAACCAGACTGATACAATTCTAACGCTTTTAAAGATCCTGCTAAAGCAATCACTGGAATCGATAATAAAAAGGAAAATTTAGCCGCATACTCGCGTTTTAGTCCTAATAATAAACCAGCGGTAATGGTAATACCTGAACGAGATGTACCGGGTATTAAGGCAATCGCCTGACACAGCCCGACCACTACAGCATCTAGCAAGGTAATTGTATCGCGCTGTTCTTTTGCCCGCTTGTCTGCCCACCATAGTAATAAAGCAAATACGATTGTTGCCGCTGCAATGACCAACGGAGACCGCAATGCTTCTTGCATGCCATCCGATAAACTAATGCCGACTAATCCCACAGGTATTGTTCCTAAACCCACATACCATGCCAATTTAGCCTCATCGTTAAACCCCTTGCCGAGCAAAGAACCGAACCATGCTGATATGAGTTTTAACAAATCTTTACGATAATAAACGACAACCGCTGTTAATGTACCCACATGCACAGCAACATCAAAAGCCAGCCCCTGGTCATCCCAGCCGACAATTACCGGTAATAAAATTAGATGAGCAGAGCTTGATATCGGCAAGAATTCCGTCAGTCCCTGTAACACAGCTAGAGCAATTGCTTGCAAAATATCCATTAATAATCCAATTATAAAAAACAGTGATAAAATAGTTTGTCATTTTACCTTGATTAACCTTTGACTTTTAACATTATGCAAAAAAAAATTATTACCTTTAGTACCTTGATTGTTAGTGCAGTTCTTACATCAGGCTGCTCGACACTATCTGACAAACAACCCGTTGAGCTTGAGTCTACTGACACTGAAATTGTTATAATGAATAATTATCCGACTCGTGACCGCGTTGAATATGTTTTTAACTGCATTGCCAAACATGGCGGTAAACTGGATTATGTTACCCAATATGCCTGTGGTTGCAAAATTGATAAAATCGCTGAGAAATTAAGCTTTGAAGAATATGAAGCCGCATCAACTTTTACTATGCTACGTAGTACGCCAGGCGAAAATGGCGCGGTTTTCCGTGACCCAAAGCAATCTAAAGAATTACGCACGCGCTTAAAAGAAGCTGAAGTCTATGCGGAACAGAGTTGTTTTGTAAAATAACGCTCAAAAAAGTGTCACCCATAAATGTGAAAACTATATAAGTTAATGCCCTTATTACTTGAATTCAGGTAAATAATAATTTTCATAATGAATAATAAAGGGACAAGACTTAGATAGTCCCTTTATTATTTTGCCACTTTCTTTTAGTGGGGTTAATAACGCTATTTATGCGATTTTGTATTTTTCTTTGTAAAGTACAGCAACAAGCTTGGTAAATAATATAATCGCTAAACTATAGATTAAAGTAGAGCTTATATAAGCTGGATAATATTTTGCAACCCGTTGCGCATATTCTACAACTGATAACTCTGGGAACTTACCTGAAAGCAGGTAAAAACTCGCATTAGAAATAAAAAATGCAATCGAAACAGCCAGCAATAAATAGGCAAACTGATGGCTCAGATCACGATTATTTAATGTTGCGTACTTTGCACTCCAGCGCCCCGCAAATAACATGACTGCATAAGTAGGAATTAAAAAAACATAGGCAGGAGAAATACAATAATCACTGACCTGCCCGTATGCAATCGCGACATAATCCAATAATGCGGCTTCAGTCAATAGCACGGCAAAGCTTGCCATACCGCCCGTAAAAATTCCTGCCAGATAAAACACTGCCAAGGAAGCATCAGGTAAAGTAAACGCACTACCAAAATGATCACTCCGTGTGAGTGCCATCAACATTGCAAGTGCACAAATAATTAAATATTTAGTATTTTTTTGTATCCAGTTCATATAAACCTCTTAAATTGTGGGTGCATAACGTAAATTAAAGAAAACGGTAACGCCTGGGGAGTTATACCCTGCTGCCGTTTGATATTGGGCATTCAGAATATTATTCACTGAGCCTTGCAAAGTAACACTCTCAAAGAATTGATATTCTGCTCTTAAGTCCCAGGTAACAAAGCCATCAACATAGCGCATATTTTGTAAATCATCAAAGCGTCGCCCTTCGACATTAATAGTGGTTCCTATACTAGCAGCGTCTAATTGTCGATCTATATCAAAGCGAAACGTTTGTTGCGCACGTCTGGGTAAAATATTGCCAAAAGTAGCAGCGTCCATACTTTCTGGATTCATGGCACTATAATTTGCCTGCACATCAAAGCCATAAACCTGCCCTCCAATCATTAGCTCTAAACCCATAATACGCGCTGCACTTAAATTATTAGGTGCAAATAGAGAACTATCATAGGCAATCATGTCACTAATATAGGTCAAATACCCATTAAGCGACCAATTCCAGCTATTATGCTCGCCGCTAACGCCTACTTCATAACTTTCCGACTTTTCAGGATTTAGCTCGCTATTGCCAAAGCCGGGAAAATAAAGTTCGTTAAAGGTTGGCGCTTTAAAAGCTGTTCCATAAGAAGCTGAGACCATGATGCCATTATCAAAAGCATAGCCCCATGAAGCATTCCAGGTGCTATTTTGTCCAAACTGCTGATTAAAATCGCTACGATAAGCCAGTATAAACTGATTTTTAGCAAACGCCCCTTGATATTGGATAAAAACGGCATGGTTATTACGCGATGTTTGTGCAAAACTCTCGTTGCTATCAATACTGTCATCTTGAAAATCATAACCTAAAGAAAGCAAATGTTCAGGCGTCAAACTAAAATTATTCAGTGCCGAGAATGAAACCCGCTGAGTATCAAAGACAGTTCGTTTTGTTCCGTTCAAATAATTTGTCGAGTCATCGCGACTTTCACCGCCGCTTAAATCGATTCGCCAAAAATCCATTGCCTGTATAGTCGCCTTACCTCCAAAAATAAGTTGTGCAAAGTCACCTGCATTAACAAAACTACCATCAAATTCAGTATTTCCGCCACTATATAACGCATGACCTTCTACACTTAACCAATCGGTGAAATGATAGCCAAGACGTAGCGATCCAGCATAATTTTGATAGCCATCCCTATCTGGTTCATTCGTAAAACAGCCATAAGCTAACGCTCCGGCGCAAGAATTAAATCCCTCAGATTGCTGGTAACTTAAATGCGCATTGTACCAAGCCTGATCAACCGCACCCGACACACCTCCTGCAACTTTATAATGGCCATATGTTCCAACACCAGCAGAGAATATTGGATTAATTGCTGAGGTGGATGCAATTGCATTGCGAGTATGAATATGTATAATCCCCCCAATGGCATCGGCACCATACAGGCTAGATTTAGGCCCCCTAATAACTTCAATAGACTCAATCTCGCTGATCGGCAAATGCTGCCAGGCAGCACCCCCTGATGTGGCAGAGCCCGCACGTACGCCATCGATCAAAACTAAAACCTGATCCGACTCGGTACCACGTAAAAAGACCGAGGTATTTTTGCCTAAACCACCACTATTGACAATATTAACACCGGCAATGCCACGCAAAGCCTGCTCAATACTATTAAGTTGTTTACGTTCAATATCATATCGAGTAATGACCGTGCTAGAAACAAGCCTTGAATCTTGTAAGCTACGTGTAGCCGTCACTGTTAAGGGGGAAAGAGCTAAGGTATTATCTGCATGCACTGATGCAGGAAGAGTACTGAATAAAAAAGGACTGGCAATAAAAAATTTATGCATAATTCCCTCTGCGCCGCCCGCGCAAAAAAGTGTAAAAACACAGCAGAGGAAATAAAAATGAAAAAACAGCTAGGAAGGGCTAATTCATTTCGTCAACAGCCCTCCGCTGCAGCAAATAAAATTTTCAGGCAGGTCTCCGGGCTTATAAGTATGGACTGCTAAAATCATTACCTTCCCATGCAAAGCACAGTGGTTCTCGATGATTTTAAACTTATTTACCGTTGCGGGGGCAGCGTTGGCATTGGATTAGATCCGCACCAAACTTCCCTTTTAACCGTCAGGAACGAAAATCCGTCAGGACCAGAAAATGAATAGGAAATTGTACTTGAAAAACTTATAAAAGCAATTTAAAACTTACACAGCTATTATGATACGAAGCTTAATAAAGGTTTAACAAGTGGCTACACTTTTAACCTTCAGCATAAACAGCAAAGCATCTTTGTCTGAAATTATACGAATTCAGGAATAATATTTTTAAACAATTATGAAAAATACATTTTGTATTGTCTTACATCTATTTCTTCTATGGAATAATGAGCGTCAGGAGCTAAAAATTTAGCGATGCTAAATATGGTTATTTTAACGATAAGCTTACTGATTTATAAATCCACTATTTAGAGTGGTTGAAAAACTGAATATAACGAGCAAATACACTAATGCAGGGTATATAATCAGCATTTGTTGATCATATACCCCAAACTTCTGATTCCGACCGATACTGGCCCAAGATAAGCTATACTTCGCGCGGCCACTGTTGCGGATTTTATAGCGAGTAGGTTTTAGCCGAAAGCAAGGCGCTGAAACAGGCGCATAGCAAGCTACGCAACTGATTCAGCAACGCAGCTATCAGCAAAAATCGGCCGCCAGAAAACCGTAACCGTGGCCGTGCGAAGTATAATATACTGAGAAATTAATTGTGCAATATAAAGACTATTACAAAATAATGGGCATAGGCAAAGAAGCCTCGCAGGCCGAAATAAAACGTGCCTATCGTAAATTAGCGCGCAAATATCATCCTGATGTTAGTAAAGAAAAAAATGCTGAAGAGAATTTTAAAGAAGTAGGCGAAGCCTACGAAGTTTTAAAAGATCCTGAAAAACGAGCAGCTTATGATCAGCTGGGAGCCAACTGGAAAGCCGGGCAGTCGGGTTTTCAACCACCACCCGACTGGGATGCGGGATTCGAATTTCATAGTGGCACCAGCGGTGACAATGTGAATGCAGCAGATTTCAGTGATTTTTTTAGCAGCCTGTTTGGCCAGCGTACAGACGGATTTCAGGGAAGTTATCAAGCACATCGCACGCGCGGTGAAGATAGTCATGCAAAGGTTTTTATTGATCTTGAAGATGCATACCATGGTGCATCTCGTAGCCTGACATTACGCACAACTGTATTAGGTGCGGATGGTCGTCCTGAAATCAAGACTCGGACTCTGAATATTAAAATTCCTAAAGGTATTAAGGAAGGCCAGAATATTCGTCTGCAAGGGCAAGGAAGTCCAAGCACTGCAGACGGTAAAGCAGGTGATTTGTATTTAAAGATTGAATTCAACCCCCATTCCATCTACAAAGTAAAAGGGGTGGATGTTTCTTTAGAGTTACCCATTACGCCGTGGGAAGCAATGTTAGGCGCTAATATACAAATACCGACTCCAGCTGGTAAGGTGGACCTTAAAATTCCACCTGCTAGCTCTAGCGGTAAACGTATGCGCCTGAAAGGGCGTGGCATACCCGCAAAAGTTGCCGGTGATTTTTATATCACTCTGGAAATCGTGCTTCCCGACAAACTCAGTGAAAAGGAAAAATCTTTATACCAGGCCTTGCAACAAGAAGCTGGGCATTTCAATCCACGAGAAAAACTGGGAGTATAAGCATGAAAAATGAAATCATAAGCTTGTTATCCGGGGTGATTGTCGAAGAAGATTCTAACGTATCATTTAATAAATTGTGCCATTGTTGCTGCGTATCTGAAGAACAGCTTATCAGTATGATAGAACATGGCATTATCGAACCGCTTGATACCCATGTAATCACCACCTACTGGCAATTTACTGGAGACTGTATCATACGTATACAGACGGCAGTCAGACTGCAACAAGATTTGGGAATTAATTTAGCGGGCACGGCACTGGCACTTGAATTACTCGATGAAATAAAAAGCTTGCGGCAACAGGTAAACTCGCTGCAACGCGATTGAAATTTGATATACCATCTATCCTGCACACGACTTTAATTGCTAATTTTAGTTATGGACTATATCTTCCCAACTATTATCGTATATAAACATTAGCCGGTTGAGCAAGTAATTAACAATTCCCTCAGGAATCAAACCATGGCAAAGAAGCAGCAGCACAAACAACATTCTCATACCCATGATCACAGTGGACACACACATCATCACGGCGATCCTAATAATCATAGCCGAGCCTTTGTCGTAGCGATCACTCTCAATATAGTTTTTGTTGCCGTCGAGTTCAGTTATGGTTTTATTGCCAATTCAACTGCACTCATGGCTGATGCAGGACATAACCTGTCAGATGTTTTAGGCCTGGTGCTCGCCTGGGGTGCTGCTCTTCTTTCTCGCAAAGCACCTAGTCAACGTTATACCTACGGCCTGCGCGGCACATCTATTTTGGCTGCGCTGGTAAATGCCATGATTCTTCTGCTAGCCTGTGGTGCCATTTCATGGGAGGCTATACTACGTTTTCAGCAACCGCCTGAGGTTGCTGGGTTCACGGTTACTTTAGTGGCTGCAGTCGGAATTATTGTCAATGGATTATCAGCCTGGCTATTTGTAAAAGGCAGCAAAACCGACCTGAATATTCGTGGCGCTTATCTGCATATGATGGCAGATACAGCAGTCTCATTGGGCGTTGTTGTTGCTGGCTTAGCAATGGTATATACAGGATGGTACTGGCTGGACCCTGTTGTTAGTTTGCTCATTGTGCTCATTATCACCATTAGCACCTGGGGTTTATTACGTGAATCTTTACGTTTGGCATTAGCAGCAGTTCCAGCAGGTATAGATGTATCTGAAGTGGAAAAATACCTAAGACTATGTCCCGGGGTCATCGATGTACACGATTTGCATATCTGGGGGATCAGCACTAGCGAAAGTGCTTTAAGTGCTCATCTGGTAATCCCGGAAGGTTATCCGGGTGATGCATTTATGGACGATATTATAGGTGAGTTGAAAACGCGTTTTTCTATACAACACAGTACATTGCAAATGGAACTAGGAACAACCAGTCATATCTGTACTCTACACCCTGAAGCTCCTGATACACATTAGCGTTGATTTGTTTCATTTTTTTCTGCTCGTCTGTCCTTTATTTTGGTTCTTTTGAAAAATGAGTGGGTAAATATTTTTTATTTTGGTTTTTTTATGTGTTATTTCAGGTTATGTCCTTGCCCATCATCGTCGCCTCGTGTAGCCTGCATTCCACATTAGCATTGGGTTGAC
>Ga0208648_1000946_pt1 | contig 26177 bp, 32 predicted proteins | sample AntAceMetag02UKL_FD_184772 | JGI IMG/M metagenome (GOLD analysis project Ga0208648, IMG submission 184772) | Saline lake microbial communities from Ace Lake, Antarctica - Antarctic Ace Lake Metagenome 02UKL (SPAdes) (version 2) | ecosystem: Environmental > Aquatic > Non-marine Saline and...
CGCTAATTTAAGTGACGCTGATTTACGTGGCGCTAATTTAAGTGGCGCTAATTTAAGTGGCGCTAATTTACGTGGCGCTGATTTAAGTGACGCTGATTTACGTGGCGCTAATTTAAGTGACGCTGATTTAAGTTACGCTGATTTACGTGGCGCTAATTTAAGTGGCGCTAATTTACGTGACGCTGATTTAAGTGGCGCTAATTTAAGTGGCGCTAATTTAAGTGGCGCTAATTTACGTGACGCTAATTTACGTGGCGCTGATTTAAGTGACGCTGATTTACGTGGCGCTAATTTAGACTATTCAAGCGGTATCCCTTTTTGGTGTGGTGGAACAAAGGTAAAAATAGATAGACGTATATCGCTACAATTACTATATCATTTTTACAACCAACAGCATGAAGATGAAGAAATAAAAGAAGCTATTAAACCACTTAAAAGGCTGGCGCAAGAATTTCACGAAAAACACCAGAAAGAAGCACCTAGAATTAAATAAGCGTGAGCATGAAGACCCAGGACAGGCGCAAAAGCGTGAGCGGCAGTTATATAGAGAAAAAACTTTATAGGGGGTGATGGTTATGAAGAAAACATATTTTTCTGCTGGTACTTTTAGGCATTATTTTGGTGGTGGTGGTGGAACGTTTAGGATGTTAAGCACTGTAGATATACGTTGCCCTGCTGGTAAAGTAATTGACTCAATACAAAAGTCTAAAGAGAATGAACTTTTTGCAGAAGTGCAAATAACGTCATTTAATATTGTGGATATAATTGCTGACACTGTTTAATGGGGCCGCATGAACTACACACAAGTGTGGATGGATAACCGAGCAGAAAGAGGAGTGTGATGAAAAATGAGCAAGAGGAATATCACGCACAATGTGCAATTTTCGATTGGGCAAACTTGGAAGTTAACCGCCTGCCCGATCTTGAATTTATGTTCTCAACGCTTAACGGTGTGCGGTTGACCATCGGACAGGCTACAAAGGCAAAACGTAGCGGTAATAAAAAGGGTGTGCCGGATATATGGCTACCTGCAAAGCGTGATAAATATAGCGGCCTTATTATTGAGCTGAAAAAAGTAAAAGGTGGTGTCGTGTCAAAGGAACAGAAACGGTGGATTGAATATTTACGCACTCAGGGATATTGTGCTTTAGTATGCAGGGGAAGTGAAGTGGCTATTGCCGAAATTAAATACTATTTGGCGGGGGTTGTGGAATGATTGAACTTGCTATACAAATGAAACGGGGTGGGCATGGAATATCTTAAGTATCTACAAGATAAGCGGCATTGTTCTGGCAACGATGGATTTGATTCGTTGTTTATACCAGACTATCTGTTTGACTTTCAAAAGCATACCGTTGAGTGGTCATTAAAAAAAGGGCGGTCTGCCGTGTTTGCTGATTGCGGGATGGGTAAAACTATAATGCAATTAGTATGGGCACAGAATGTAATTGAAAAAACAAACAAGCCCGTTTTAATTCTTGCACCGCTTGCCGTTTCATATCAAACACAAGAAGAAGCTACAAAGTTTAACCTTGATTCTGAAGTTTCAACACAACCAGAAAAAGCAAAAATATATATTACCAATTATGAAAAGTTGGATAAATTTAACCCGCATGATTTTGCAGGCATTGTGTGTGATGAAAGTTCAATATTGAAAAATTTTAACGGTTCAATAAAAAGCTCAATCAATCAGTTTGCAAGAAAGATAAAATATAGATTGCTTTGTACGGCAACAGCAGCACCAAACGATTATATTGAATTTGGAACGTCAAGCGAAGCGTTAGGGTATTTAGGATACATGGACATGCTGAACAGATTTTTTAAGAATCAGCAAAATAATTCTGCAATGCGTAGTTTTTATGGTGAAGCCCCTAAGTGGCGTTTCCGTGGGCATAGTGAGCGCCCGTTCTGGCAATGGCTTTGTTCCTGGTCGTTGGCATACCGCAAGCCCTCTGACTTAGGTTTTAATGATGGTGATTTTATTTTAAAACCACTAAGCGAAAACAAACATTTTATAGATAATACAAAACCGCTCGATAATATGCTTTTTTCTTTTGCGGCATCAACATTGCCAGAGCAACGGCAAGAATTGAGGCACACATTAAAAGAACGGTGCGAGCTTGCTGTTGACATTGTAAGAGGCAAAGAAGATCAATCAATAATATGGTGTCACTTAAATGAAGAGGCCGACTGGTTGCGTGTTAATTTAGGAAATGATTGTGTTGAAGTTAGCGGTAAGGATAAAGACGAAAAGAAAATTGAAAAGTTTTCGCAGTTCACGCATGGCAAAGCTAAGGTATTGATTACTAAGCCTAAAATTGGTGCATGGGGGTTGAACTTTCAAAATTGTAATCATATGGTTTATTTTCCATCACATTCATATGAACAATATTATCAGTCGGTTAGGCGCTGTTGGCGGTTTGGTCAAAAAAAAGAAGTAACGGTTGATATTATTACAACTCCAGGCGGCGAAAAAGTATTAGACAATCTTCAAAGAAAATCAGATCAAGCAGTAAAAATGTTTGATAATTTGGTTGCAGAAATGAATAATGAAAAGGCAATACTTGCCATTGATAAATTTAAAACTGAACAGGAGGTTCCGACATGGCTGTAATCAATCAAGAAATAAATGAAAAGTATGCGATTTATAATGGTGACTGCATAGAGGTTATGCAAGATATCCCGGATAGCAAAATACATTTATCCGTTTATAGTCCGCCGTTTGGTGGTCTGTATAATTATTCAAGTAGTGAGCGCGACCTTTCAAACTGCGTTGACTATGATTCTTTTTTTGAACACTATCGGTATGTTGTCAAACATATTGAACGTATTACAATTTCTGGCAGAATTTCTGCTGTGCATTGTACTGATGTTTCGTCTTCTAATTCTGGCAAGGATTATCTTACAGACTTCCCTGGCGACATTATAAGATTACATCAAGATTGCGGGTTTGATTATATCGGGCGGCACACAATATGGAAAGAGCCTTTATGGGTACGCAACCGGACAATGCAACACAACCTATCCCACATAACAATCGTTAAAGACGGTGTGTATGGTGGCGTTGCTTCAGCTGATTATATGCTAATTTTTCGTAAAAAAGGGGAAAGCGTTGAGCCTGTAAAACATCCAACAGGACTCAATTATTATGCAGGTCAATGCCCGGTTCCTAAAGACATTGAAAAGCATCGGAACCATGTTGGAGATCAAAAACTTAATCGTTATTCTCATTGGATATGGCGGCGGTATGCTTCAAGCGTTTGGGATGATATAAACATGGGTCATGTTTTGCCTTTTCAGGATTGCAAAGAAGAAGATGACGAAAAGCATGTACACCCATTGCAACTTGACGTTATTGACCGAGTTGTAACATTGCGTTCCAATGAAGGTGAAACAGTGTTTACTCCGTTTATGGGTGTTGGCAGTGAAGTATACAGCCCCGTATGCTTGGGACGCAAGGGTATAGGCGTTGAGCTTAAAGAATCATATTACAGACAAGCTGTACAAAACATGAAAATTGCAGCAGGGAGTATAAATCCAACCAAGGAAAACATGCTTTTTAATAGTGATGAGTTGTAATAAAATGGAATATTTTTCAGTACCCAAACCGCAGAAATACAAGAACAAATCAGATAATAGCTAAGCAGGAGCGCAGGGAGAGAAGAAACGTAATGAATAATCAACTTGACAAAACCAATTGAAAAGACTATGGGTGAGGGTATATAGACCTCTTGAAAATGTTGCTACATAAAAAAGGAACTGTGCATGAGAGTTGAAAATGGGTAAGAAGAAAGCTCGTAAAAAACAATTAACACCTAAAGACAAGATTTTTGTTTTAGAATATCTGGTTGACCTTGACCCGCATCGTGCTGCTATTGACGCAGGGTATAGAGAGTCAGTGGCACGGACTAAGGCATATCAGTGGGTTAGTAATAGTGAGTTAAAGCCGCAAGTCTATGAAGCTATCCAAAAAGCAATGGATAAACGGGCTGACAGGATTGAAATATCATCCGATAAGGTACTACAGGAAATTGCCAAGCTCGCATTTAATGACCCCCGCAAATTGTTTGATGATGATGGTAGGATTAAACCCATATCGGAATTGGATGAAAACACGGCGGCATGTATATGCGGCATAGAAATGTTTCATAAAGTTGTTGGTGATGACAAGGACGGTATGGCGGTTTTAACTAAAATCAAAATATCAGACAAGGGGCAGAACCTTGAACGGCTTGGCAAGCATTTAAAGTTGTTTACTGAGAAAGTTGATTTATCAAGCTCAGACGGGAGCATGTCACCAAACAAGCCCCTATCTAACGATGAACTAATTGTGGAGCTGAAAAAAAGAAATATGCCAGAGTCTTATTTTGAAGGCTAACATTATATCAAAAATAAAGCCCGCCCCCACAATAGAGATGCTTGACCTGATTGAAGCCAGGATGAGCCACGAGGCTAACGAGAATTTCTACAAGTTTAGGCAGTTCATGGCTTCAGCATTCAAGAAGAAGGGTCTTAAGCTCGGATGGTTTCAGCGCGAAGTCTGCTATGCGTTAATGCAGTTTTTTAATGACTTCAAGGCAGGCAAGCGCCCAATACTTCTAATCGAAACGCCCCCACAGCACGGCAAGTCACACATGGTGGTCGATTTTATCGCGTGGGTATTAGGCCATGACCCTTCCTTACAAGTAATTTACACCTCTATATCTGAGCGTTTAGGTATACGTGCAAACCTGAGATTACAGCGGATATTCGACTCAAATAAATATCAAAACTGTTTCAGAGATTCACGTATAGGGACGAACAACGTAGTTACAATTTCAAATCAACAACTAAGAAACCGTGAAATGTTAGAGATGATAGGGCATGATGGTTCGTTCAGGAATACTACTATCAACGGTCAGATAGTCGGCGAGGGTCTTGATATTGGAGTAATTGACGACCCACTAAAAGGCAGAGAACAGGCAAACAGTAAAACAATCCGAGACAAAACATGGGACTGGTTAACAGATGATTTTTTCACACGGTTTTCTGAATATGCGGGATTTATCGGTATAGCGACTTCATGGCACATCGACGGCCCCCTTGAACGTCTTGCAAAGAAGAATCCCGACATAAAGATTTTGAAATATCCTGCAATAGTTGAGAGCCTGCCATACTCACGCACGCACGCTGATATGGAGAACAGGAAAGAAGGGGATGCCCTTTTTCCTAAACTTAAAAGCAAGGAGTTTTTGTTAGAGCGCCAAAAGTTAATGGCTTTACTATCATGGCAGAGCCTATATCAACAGAACCCACAACCATTAGGCGGCAACCTGATAGACGGCAGTTTGTTCACACGGTATAAGGTTGCCCCGATTATCAAGTACCGGATAATATACGGCGATACGGCCTTAAAAACAGCAGAGGCAAACGACTACAGCGTACTTGAAGAGTGGGGAAAAGGGGAAGATGGTAAAATATACCTGCTGAATTTAAGAAGAGGTAAATGGACAGCCCCGGTGCTTGAGAAAACCCTTGAAGATTTTTGGTCAGAATGTGCGGCACGTGATTTAAATCTGTTCGGCACACTTCGCAAGGTAAAGATTGAGGACAAAGCAAGTGGGACTGGACTAATTCAGGGCATAAAGAAAAAGAATAAAATTCCCATTGAAGGCATCCCCAGAAGTGTTGACAAATACACAAGATGGTGCGATGTTTCAGGATATCAAGAAAGCGGTTATGTTTGCTTGCCAGATAATGCGCCGTGGGTCAGTGGCTTTATTGCAGAAAACGAAGAATTCACAGCAGACGACTCCCACCGATACGATGACCAGATTGACCCGATGATGGATGCCATAAAGGAAATGCTTGCAGGGAACACCCTTGATATTTGGGAAAACTTGGCATAGAATAAGGACATAAAATTATAAACGGCAAAATTCTGGAGGGATGAGCCATATGGAAAATCAAACAGATGAAATTAAAGAACTTAAAAAGAAACTACGGGAAAGAGCAAAACAGGCAACGCGATTTAGAAAAACAATAAGAGATCAAACTAGTCAATTAGTGTCAGTGATTACAGATAGAAATGCAGCGGTAGAAAGCGCGGAAATATGGAGAGAGTATGCTTATTCAGAAGCACTACAATATCAAAAACGGATTAGAAATTTAAAACTAAACATATATGAACAATTTGGATGTTTATCGTTTTTCACATTAAAACATTAAACAGGAGTACACAATGTCAAATAAGAAAAATAGAAAGCGCGCGCCGAAACCAGCAGCCGACAGCAAAGCCCCAGCCCTTGACGGTTTTACTTCATATGCAGCCAAGCTGGGAGCGCAGCCGAACAGCGGGAACCTGCTGAGTCAAGCAAGTTACCAGACAGCTAAACGATTCAGCAAGGCAGAGCTTGACGCAGCATATCGTGGTAGTTGGATAGTCGGCGCGATTATTGACATGATTGCAGAGGACATGACCCGTGAGGGCATTGAGATAAACGGACTTGAACCCGATGAAATAAGCCTGATTAAAACCGCACAGACTCGCATGAAAATAGCGAAGTCATTGAACGACGGTATAAGGTGGGGAAGGCTTTATGGCGGCGCTGTTGGTGTGCTTCAGGTTTCAGGGGCAAAATTAGGGACACCGCTTGACATTAACCGGATCGCACAGGGCGGTTTCAAAGGTGTGGCAATCTATGACCGTTATCAGATTGACCCGATACCAAATAAGATAATCAAAGAAGGTCCCGAGATCGGAATGCCTGAATTTTATCGCATGACAACAGGGCATAATGTAAATGAGGAAATACATCACAGCCGTGTCCTTCGATTTATAGGCGTTGAGCTGCCCTGGGAAGCAATGGAAGCAGAGCAGTTTTGGGGCGCGTCTGTAATAGAACGGATATACGACCGACTGATTGCATACGATACGGCGACATTTGCAACAGCAAACTTACTTACAAAAGCCCATTTAAGAACCATAATGTTAGACGGCTTACGTGAAATTATGGCTGCTGGTGGCGTAGCAGAAGAGAACCTTTTTAAATGGGTAGGGTGGCTTTCCTACATGCAGAACTCCGAAGGCATCACGCTCCTTGATAAGAACGATGACTCCAAAAGCGAGAGCTATACTTTTGCCGGCCTTGAAGGTGTGCTGGGAAAATTCGAGCAGCAGTTATGCGGCGCTGCTGGCATATCTGGCACAAGACTATTCGGGATGCCGCCTGTTGGTTTCAACTCAACGGGCGAAAGCGATACCCGTAACTACTATGATACGGTTAAAAGCGCACAGGAATCACGCCTACGCGACCCGCAGCACACAATACTTGCATGTACCTATCAGTCAGAATATGGCAAGCCCTTGCCCGATACCGTCACGTTTTCATTCGTTCCACTGTGGCAGCTTTCAGCGGTTGAAAAAGCCGACATTGCACAGAAAAATGAAACGACTGTTCAAGGCGCAGCAGACAGCGGGATCATTGATCAAGCGACAGCCCTCAAAGAGTTGAAAGCAAGTAGCGAAACGACCGGCACATTTTCAAACATCACGCAGGAACATATTGATGAGGCAGAAGAAGAACCGCCCGAAGCAGTAGAACTTGAACCGGGTGCAGAGGTTCAACCATCAGAGCAGGGAGAACTTGAAGCCGAGCCTGCTGATGCTGTTTCGCTTAATGGCGCACAGGTAACGTCAATGGTTGCAATAGCCGGACAAATTGCAAGTGGTGAGCTGTCACGCGAGAGCGGACTTGAAATTCTCACGGTTGCTTTCCCCATAAGCCTAGCACAGGCACAAAAGATTATCGGGCCTGTTACTGTGGAAGCCAAAGCAGCGGAAGAGAATACCGTTGATATTTAAAGAGGCATAAAATGGCAAGAAAAACCATACGAAAGCGGAAACGCCGGGACCCCTGGGCTAATCCTATCGGCATTGAGCGAGAATATGAGATGGCCCTTGCCAAAGTAGGCCGAACCATTGGCGACCTTATCACTATGGGTATGCCTGAGACAGACGGCACGATAACGGCTGACTCAGTGGGCGGATTACGCCCTACAAAGGACGCACCGGACAGCTGGGAAGCATGGAGCCTTCGGATTAATTCGAGCCTTACAGCTTATCAGGAAGCGTTAACACCGTGGGCTGAGCGAATAAGCAGTCGCATGATTGGCAGGATTGACAACGATGCCCGCCGTGCTTTTGAAATGAACGCTAAAGGAATCAGCAAAGGGATCCGCGGAACATTGGCGCAATCGGCAGCAGGCGCGAAAACCCTTGAACTTCAACAGGCACAAGTCGCGCTTATTAAAAGCCTACCAATGAAGGCGGCAGAACGGGCGCAGAAATTAAGCCGCGAGATCGCAACCGGAGGCCGCAGATTTTCTGAGATCGAAGCAGACATAAAGGCAAGCGGTAAAATAACGGAAGGCCGCGCCCGATTGATTGCCCGCACCGAAACAGCAAAGGCAAACGCGACATTAACTCAGGCCAGAGCGCAAGCCGTTGGAAGCGCTGGTTATTATTGGCGGTCTGCTGAAGATGGGGTGGTCAGAGAATCACATCAGGAAATGGCGGAGCGTAGCGACAAAGGCGAAATTTTCTCATGGGACACGCCGCCCACATTATCAGATGGCGAACAGCACCACCCCGGAGAGTTTCCGAATTGCCGATGTTATGCAGAGCCGGTATTACCGCCGATAAACGAAGTATAAACTCGGAGCATATAATCACAGGGGGGGATACATAGCATGAAATCATCATATTCTAAGTTTCGAGCGTGGGACGTTGTTAGGCAAGAATATATATCCAAAACAGAAATGGTTTTATTAATGGCTGATGGAACTCCTGTTTGGCTTGCCGAAAATACTGTTGAGCCGTTTGAAAACGATATAATTGTAGAACACTTAACTGAATTACACGACATAAAAGGTAGAGAGATTTATGCGGGTGATATGATTGATTTAAGTAGAGATGAATTCCCTGACGATACCCCAAATCCGATGGAAGTTGTTTTTATTGACGGTGCTTTCAGGCGTAAATATAGCAGTTGGCGAGAAGGTCTACCATACCCGATATTATGCCAAAGAGAAATACAGGTCATGCACTTTGAAGTTATCGGGGACATTCACCACAGGGATACCGTATGACTCAAAAAATCCGATATATTGAAAAGCGGCCAGACGTGAAAGCCGAAGTGTTAAAAGCATTCGACAGCTTGGATATTATCAGGCCCGGCGACACCGGACAGATCATTGTCCACATGAACTGCGGCGGGATTACTAAAATTACCAAACAGACTGAGATTAAATAAATATAAAAAAGACTTGACAGCATATCCGTAATATGCTTAATAAGAAAACAAATAGCAGTACCGGCTAGAATTTAACCGCGACACGCGGAACTAAATACTCCGGCAAGGAACCCACCACAATGGGATGACTTGCCGGTTTTTTTTGGTCAAAAAATGGCACGACAATATTACACAACTGCAAGACTATCTGAAAATCAGGAAAAAACGCCTGAAGGGTATCTGGTTTGCGCCAATGTGCCGATTGCCAGAACCGGAGCGCTGATTTATACCGCCGCAGAACTCGACGACGCTATAGACGCTCCTGCTGGTAGGGTTGTGGTTTCAAGAACCCCCGATGTCCTGTTTGCAGCCCAGACAATAGCGAGTTTTGAAGGTAAGCCCGTAACATTAATGCACCCTGAAGAAATGCTGACCCCTGAGAACTGCAAGGAATATCAGGTCGGCACAATTCAGAACGTTCGGGCAGGCGACGGGCAAGATCAATTAATTGCAGACCTTTTAATCACAGACGCGGAGGCCATATTTGCAATTGAGCAAGGCTTGCGTGAAGTATCACTCGGTTATGATGCCGAATATGTAGAGGACGGCCCCGGCATAGGACATCAGAGCGCAATGATAGGCAATCATTGTGCTTTAGTCCCAGCAGGTCGTTGTGGGCCAGAATGTGCCATTCAAGATAAACAATCAATCAAGGAGAAAGAGATCATGACACCATTGGAGAAACTTAAAGAAAAGATCAAGGGTATTTTTGCATCCTTTGACAGCGCAATTGATGAACTGAGTTTGGAGGCCGATGCGGAAGAGGAAAAAAAGGTTGATGATACTAAACCAGATGCCAAAGAAGAAGAAAAACCGGCGGAGGATGTAGCAGACAAAGAAGAAGAAAAGGAACCTGCATTTGATGCCAAGTCAGCCATTGACGGCATTATGCAGAAAATCGCAGACATCGAAACCGCCGTGGCTAAATTGCAACCGCCTGAGAAGAAACCGGATGATGAAACCACCGACGCACAGCCCGACGCGCAGACCCTAGCCCGCGCTGAAATTCTCGCTCCCGGTATTCAGGCAACCGCAGACATTCAGCCCGCCGCCCTGAAAGTCGCATACGGAACCAAAGACGGCAAGGTGATTATTGACCGCCTGAGTGGTGGCGAAGCACCTGCATTTGACAGTGCTGCCCTTTTCATCGGAGCCGCTGAATTGATGACAGAGGTCCGCAAGGCTGAATTTGCCGACACGAAAACGAAAACAGGTACCAAAGATACAAAAATTCTTGACCAACACGCCCACTTTGCAGCGCGGGCAAAAGAAGTATATAAGCTCCCGAAATTTAACTAAAAAACAACACCACAACGCAAGGAGTACAGAACTATGAGCAACCAAGTAATCACAAACAGTATGCCCATCGGTCGCGCCGGTGCGATAACCAGAAGCGGAAACGTTGCAATTGAATCTTTTTTACAGTCAAGCACGCTGCCCCTGTTGGGCTATGGTCTGCCCTTTGCAATCGACACAAGCGTTATTACCGGAATCGTGGACACGCATAGCGCTTCGGACGTTGCTGGTTTTTTGTGCCGTCCATACCCGCAGCTTGCCGCAAGCAATGAAGACATCGGAACCGCAACCCCTCCCGTTTATCCTGCTATTTTGAGCGGTCTTAAATCGGGCTATATTGCCGTTGCGTTGCAGCACGGTACGTCAGCCAAAGGTGGCAAGGTTTTTGTCCGCTTGGCAGCAACCTCAAGCACCCGTATTCAAGGTGGAATAGAAGCAGCCGCAGCCGCAGCCGTAACCGACCCGGCTATTGACGGAACAGGAACCGGCACAATCGCTTGTACTATTGACGATGCCGCAGTCATTGTTCCCGGAACCTATGTTGTAACCGTGCTGACAACTTCAGGCACCGCAGCAGTTTCCGTTATTGACCCCAACGGCAACCGCCTAAACGACGGTAAGATCGGTACCGCATATACCGCTCAAGGTCTGACATTTACCATTACCGATGGTGGAACGATGACCGCAGCGGACACGTTTTCTCCGGTCGTTTCATTGACAACCGAAGCAATTCCCGGCGCGAAGTTCACAGGCATAACCGCCGCTGGCGCCGTTGCTGAAATCGCATATAACGTATAATCGAAATCAAAAAAACGACTCTATACAGGAGAATTACAACATGAGCAAACAACGGATTATAAGTTTTAAAGATAACGCCACGGTTATGGATCGGGCAACACTCGACAGCACCGGCGTATTTTTTTCCACCGAGCTTGAGCGACTTGACCCGGTATTGCATGAGCCAATGAGCGACTTTACTTTTGGTCGTGATATTGACATCACCGCACTGGACGTAGGCGATGAGACAACCGCATTCGACCGTATTGCATATACTGCAATGGGTGGCCAGAACCCCGCCGGCAAGTCTTTTGTTTCCGGTCTGTCAACTGAGATCGGAAGCGTTGGCCTTGACAGTGAACGTGTTGCAGCAAAGACATTTTTGTGGGCTGAGTCAATCCGCAAGACTGTTGTTGAGCTTGCACAAGCGCAGAAAAATGGCCGCCCGCTTGACGTTTACATGATGAACTCTTTGAACACGAAATTGAACGTTGACAAACAGAACATGGTTTATACAGGCGACACGGATGCAGGCGTTAAAGGTCTTTGCAATTCATCTCTTGTAACCGAAGCTCAGGTGGCATTAAATGCCGCTGCTGGTTCAAGGTTGTGGACTGCTAAGAGCGACGACGAAATACTGATCGACATAAATGACATGCTTGCAGCAGCACACGTTGCTACCGGTTACACCATTTGTCCCTCGCGTCTTGGTCTGCCCCCGCTGAAGTTGAATTATCTGGCAACGCGGAAAATCGCAAACGCCACGATGAGCCTCGGTAAGTACCTGGCTGACAATTCGGTGTGTAATATTTACAACGGCAAGCCGCTTGAAATCGTCGGTATGCGCGAGCTTTCAGGAATCGCCACCGGCCCGACTGATCGCATGGTTGCCTACAGCAAACGCGCCGACGTTGTGCGTCTGCCAATGAGCGCTCTGCTTTCAACGGCTGTACAGAACATTCTGCTCCACCAAGTAGTAGTTTATTACTGCCGGTTCGGCACTGTTGAATTTGTGAAGCCTGAAGCTGTCCGGTACGCATACGGATTCTAACGATCACCCCAGCGGGACTCGCACCGCATGGCCTAGTCAGCGCCCTCCCTGATTAGGTCATGCGCCCGCACCCCCCCACCAACAAAACGGACGGCAGGAGAGGAACTATGAAGATTACATTTAAAGCAACGTGGGAATTTTTACAGCATACCGGCAAACCGCAGGTATTCCGAGTAGGCACATGCGAAAACGCCCCGGCTGAGCTGCTTAATGACCCTGCATTTAACACTATTGTAGAACATGGTGGAATCATTATCCACGACACCGTTGAGAAAGTAGAGCAGGCCGAAAAGACAGCGCAAAGGTCTGCTAGTTTTTCCAAAGCCGCAGAGGATAAGTGGAAAGCAGAGCAGGAAACCGCCGCCAAAGATCGTGAAACAGCAGACGTAGAGCGCAAGGCAAAGGCCGAAGCAGAAAAAGCCGCCGAAGCTGAAAAGCAATCAAGCGCCATTACAGAAAAACGGGCCGAAAAAGCAAACCAGAAAAAAGCCAGAAAAGAAGAGAAGGCAGCCGCTAAGGCAGTCAAAAAGGATAAGAAATAATGGATAACGCGTCTTTTCGCATAGCCTTTTCCGAATTCGCCTCCACAACAATCTACACAGACACGCAGGTTACCCAAGCGGGAACCCTAGCGGAACAGCTGGTAGACGACGAGCGATGGGGGGACATGCGAACTGACGCTGTTCATTTACAGGCCGCCCATATTCTGACTATTCGCAAAGCAGAGATTGCAGGTGGTGGGGCAGGCGGTGGCGGCCCAGTATCAAGTGAAGCTGTCGGCAGCGTTTCAGTTTCTTATGACATAAGCGCAATCGCAGCAGCCGGGCAAATGGCAGAAACCAGTTATGGTCGCCGGTATTTACAGCTTGCTCGTTTGATTTGCGCAGGTGGGTCTTTCGTATGAGCCAAAATAAAGGCTACAGAGTAACGATGGACAGAACTAGCCAAGTGGTTACTGACATTAATGTCCTGACAAAATCGGCGCTTATGATTGGCATACCGATGGATGAAAACGCCCGCGACGACGGCCCCATAGGAAACGCCGCAATTGGATACATGAACGAACATGGAAGCGCAGCGGCAAATATACCGCCCCGGCCTTTTTTAGTACCCGGGGTTAAGGCGGTAAACCAAAAAACGTCTGCTGAGCTTGCAGCAGGAATAAGCAAGGGCCTTGACAATCCCGTAGCTATGGACAAGCACCTTGAACGGGCGGGCATGACCGCCGTTGCTTCAGTAAAAAAGCATTTAAAAGCACTTGGAAATTACAGCCCCGACAGCCCGACAGTAAAAGCAAGGCGGTCAAAAGGATTTAACGGAACAGGTGTATTGAGAGTAACAGGTCAGTTAATGAACAGCATTACATACGTAGCGAAGCGCGGAAAGTAAAATGGCAACGATTGACGTATCCAGAGTGTTGAGAAACCCACGCTTTCAAAGCGCTATAACACTTATAACCAGAACGGCTGATGTAAGTGCAGCGGGCCGTGGAAGCCTTACAGAGAGTGAGACAGACATTCAAGCCGTTGTTCAACCAGCAAGCCCGCAGGATATACAAAAACTGCCAGAAGGCGCGAGACAGAGTGAAGCCATAACAGTTTGGGCGGCATTACAACTGCTTGCAATGCGAAGCGGTGGTTATTCAGACGTTGTTATATGGAACAGTCAACGGTATGAAGTAAAGTCCGCCGAACCGTGGATGAATTATGGATCCGGCTACACAAAAGCAATAGCAACAAAGCAGGGAATTGGCAATGGCTGATAACACAAGCGCAACGGGCGGGTATCTTGCCCCGATAAACACCGAAGCCCAGGACACCGCCTTTGAGGACTTTTTTCACGGGGTACTTTCTGGGATTTCAGGTATTACCGGAGTATTAACGCGCCCGGCATGGCAGCAGAACCCGCCGCCCGTCCCGGAGCCTGACATTGATTGGCTTGCATTTTCAATTACAACCGATGAAGCCGCCGCAGGTAGTGCATATTTTGTACCGGACACCATTACAGAGGGAGAAGTAGAAAGCGAAGTAGTAAACGCATGGCGGGATGAAACAATCACGTTGAAAGTATCAGCATACGGGCCAAACGCGCAGGCAACCGCAAAGAGAGTAAGGGAAGGTCTACAAATAGGACAGAACCGGGAAACGTTGAGAGCTTCAGGCGTGTCATTTTTAACAGCAAGCGATATAAGACACGTCCCGGAATTGGTAAATGAAAGATGGCACAACCGCGCAGACATTGACCTTGAATTTAACCGCCAAACAAGGCGTACATATAGAATTTTATCGTTGATAAAAGCCGCAGGAACAATAAATGGCAATGAATTTGAAACAGAAACCCCATGAATAAGGGAGAGTAGAAAATGGCTATAGAGCTAAACACATCACGACTTGTAAATGTTGACGTTATCGTGAGTCCGGTCGCAGCAGCGCGGCGCGGATTCGGTACTTTGCTCATAGGTGGCGATTCAGGAGTACTTGACCATTACGAGCGATTCCGGGCATACACTACCATTACCGGAGTATTGGTTGATTACAGCGTTACCGATCCTGAATACTTGGCAGCCGCATTGTATTTTGGACAAAGCCCGAAACCTGATGATCTTATGATTTGCGGGATATACCCGACAGCGCAGGCAGGGTTTTTGAAATGCGGCGCGGTTGCAACCGCAGATCAGGCCGCACTATTGGCCGCCTTAAACCTTGTAACGGCAGGTGCGTTTAAAATTACAATAGACGCATCAGCAGCCGCCATAATTTCAACGCTTGATTTTTCAGCGGCAACCACATTGAGCGGATGCGCGGCAGTTATTGACACCGGCCTAACCGGGGCGACTTGCTCATGGGACGGTACTCGGTTTATTTTTACATCAGCAACGACCGGCATAGATTCAGCCATTGCAGCCCTTGACGTAGCAGGGGCCGGGACCGAGATTAGCACCACAATCAAGGGAACCACGGCAACCATACTATATGCGGTTGCTGGTATTGTAGCAGAGACACCCGTTGAGAGCATCACTGAAATGGCAGACCGCAACGGGTCATGGTATGGCCTTATGTTCGGCGTAACAACCCCGTTGACCGATGAGGAAAATCTTGCAATGGCGTTATATATCGAAGCCCTGACCCCTGCCCGCGTTTTTGGAATAACTGAAACGGATACAAACGCCTTGAGTGCATTGTATACGTCTGACATTGCATATCAGATGGAAGCCCTTGCATACCGTCGCACCATAACATCATACAGTGCCAATGCCAACGCCATATCATCGGCATTTGGTCGTGCTTTCAGCGTGAATTTCAACGCAAACAGAAGCACCATTACGCTGATGTATAAGCAGGAGCCCGGCATAACCGTTGAGAACCTTACAGAAACTCAGGCGCTCGCACTTGCAGGCAAACAGTGTAACGTATTCGCAGCATATGGCAATGACACGGCGATTTTTCAGACCGGGCAAATGGCAAGCGGCGCATACTTTGACGAAGTTCACGGTCTTGATTGGTTTGCGGATGCCCTGCAGAACGCGCTCTATAACCTGCTTTATACCAGCACTACAAAGATACCGCAGACTGAAGCAGGCGCTAATCAGCTTGCAACAGAGGCAGCGAGTGTGTGTGAAGAGGCTATAAACAATGGTTTGATTGCTCCCGGGACGTGGAACGCTGATGGCTTTGGACAGCTTGAACGTGGCGACTACCTGCCCGACGGTTATTACATTTATATGCAGCCGATGAATGAACAGGCGCAGGCATTGCGCGAAGCACGCGAAGCCCCTGTTATGCAAATTGCCGTTAAGTTGGCAGGCGCGATACACACAATAGACGTTCAAGTAAACGTAAACAGATAACAGGAGATTAAAACCATGAGCGGAGCATATAGCTTTTTAGACGTAACAGCAACTATCTCAGGGCCGGGCGGCAGTGTTAATCTCGCCGCCGATGCCGGTATTTCGGATGAGGGGATACTGATTGAGGCTATTGACGATAAAAACACAATGACCATCGGCGCAGGTGGTGCAGGTATGCACAATCTGTCAGCCAGCAAAGCGGCAACGGTTAAAGTTGTCCTGCTGAAAACCAGCCCGACCAATTCAAAGCTACAAAAAATGTTTGAATACCAGACCGGCTCAAGTTCTACCCATGGACGTAACACGGTCACAGTCCGGGATTCTGCACGTGGCGACTTGCACAAATGCGAAGGCGTGGCTTTCAAGAAACAACCATCTGTTGGATATGCCAAAGAAGGCGCAACGCTTGAATGGATGTTTGACTGCATAAAATGGACGCCGTTGCTTGGAGTTGGAACGCCAGCAATTTAAACCGATAACGCAATACGGGAGGGACACCGCAAATGGAATTTAAAATAAAAGGAACCACCTACACGGCAGGCAAGCTCAACGCGGTTGCACAGTTTCATATTGTGCGCCGCATTCTGCCTGTTTTCTCCGGCCTTGCAGACATCCAGGGCGACATCAAATCAGCCAAAACATCAGAGGACAGAGAAGCCGCAGTATTTGAAAAGATACTCCCGCCTGTTTTTGATGCGTTTTCTAAAATGACAGATGACGAATTTGAAACGGTTTTATATGGACTGCTTGCCGCGATCAAGAAAAAGGAACCCGGCGACTGCGGATATTCGCCCGTAACAAACGGGAAGAGCCTTATGTACGATGACCTTACAATGCCCGACTTGGTGCAAATGGCAGCCAAGGCATTTCAAGCGAACCTATCTGATTTTTTTCAAGGCCTGCCGTCGGATTTGAACGAAGCCCTGTCAAAACAAAGCGGCCCGCAGAATGGGTAGGGTTTCACGATGGCAGGGAATGGTTGTACCGGCCCGCGACTAGGCAAATGTGCAAGTATGAAAGCATAATCAACGGAACACTAAGCCTTTTTGACATTGCAGAAATGAACGAAGCGTTAGACATTCAGGACGAAAACGAAACCAGATTTTATAAGGCAAATGAATAATGGCAGGTAACGTTATAAAGCAATTCTTTGTTGGTCTTGGCTATGATGTAGACACGGCAGGGCAAAAGGGATTTACAGACGGTATCGGTAAAGCCGGATTAGCGGTTGCCGGTTTGGGCGCCGCCACTTTTGCCGCCGCCGGTGCTATTACTGCATTCGTTACAAGCGTAGCAAAAGAGCTTGACGTTATATCAGATTTGAGTAAGCGCACCGAGGTTGCAGCTTCAGTGATTGAAGAAATGGGGTATATCGCAAGCCTTACAGATTCAAGCGTGGGCGCGGTCAATGCAACGATTGATATGTTATCGCGAACCATTGGTGAAGCAGCGGCAGGACTTGGCCGTGGTATGACAACATTCAAAGCACTTGGCATGGAGGCGAAACATTCAAACGGCGACTTGAAAACCACCGCCGAGGTCATGGAAGAAGTTAAAGAAAAGATCAAGGATTTAGGCCGGGGCGAACAGCTTGCAGTATTGCAGAAACTTGGCATTGACCCGACCATGATTTACATGATGACAAACAACGTTTCCGATTTGAGTGCAGAATTTAAAGCGCTTTATGCCGGGGTTGGGTATGACTCAGAAAAAGCCGCACAAACGTCCAGTGATTTTATGGATGTTCAATTTAAACTGAAAAAAGTATTCGACGTTTTAAAGAAAAGCCTTGCCGTTGAATTTATGCCACAGTTAATGCGATCAATGGAAGCAATCCGCAAAACAATGCTTGAGAACATGCCCCGGATTATTGCGGTATTGAAACCAATTATGGGCGGTGTTTTAAAATTAGCAGGCATTTTATTTAGGCTTGGCAAAAGAGCAGCAGACGTTCTATCAGACATAATAGAGTGGCTTGACAAGGCAAGCGGGGCAACAAATATTTGGATAGTCGCAATCGGTGGAGTAATGGCTGCATGGAAGTTATTAAACCTTTCATTTTTACTAAGCCCGATAGGGGCGATACTTGCGCTTAGTGCAGCGTTACTGCTTTTATACGATGATTATATGACGTTTAAAGAGGGCGGAGAAAGCCTAATTGACTGGGGGAATTGGACGCAAGAAATCGACGTGGCAATAGAAGCATTAAAACTTTGGTGGTCGGCGTTAGATACTTTTTACAGCGCCATACTTAATTTTTTTATTGCGTTCCATGCAGCCCTTGGCGGTGAAACCGGCATAGCCGTTGAAACTTTAAGTGAGATGTTTGATAAAATAAAAGTTTTTCTTGATAGACTACTTGGCTTTTTCGGAATCACGTTTGATGGAATAGGTGAAATAGTTACAAACACGGTGGGGAAAATCATCGGTTTATTTGAAAAATTAATGTCGTTCAAGGGAATAAAAGGATTGCTTGATAGCATTTTCGGAGAGGGTGGCAGTGGTTCGCGTGTAATTAGGGCAAACAAAATGCCCGACATACCAGCGGCAGCAGGAGCGAACAACAGCGGCGCGACGGTCAACCAGAATATCACAAACCAGATTCAAACAAGCGACCCTGAAGCAGCAGGCAGGGCAGTAGAAAGAGAAAGCAAGCGCGGTATATCTGACTTAGCGCGGAACACTCAAGCGGTGGCAATGTAATGTCAGAACTTTTTAAAACAGATTTAGCGTCTTTTATACCAGAGCGATTAATCGGCGAATTTCAAGCGACCGTTACCATTGAGGAAGCCGCCGACGATGAACTGGAAATCACAAGTCACCCTGTACAGCAGGGCGCAAATATAACGGATCATTCATACAAGAAAGCCGCAGGTATTCGAGTAGCTGCGGTTTATTCAGATACCCCCGACGCACTACGGGAAAAATATACTGCTTTGCTTAAAATGCAAAGCGACCGCATACCAATTAAAGCAATAACCGGCAAGCGCACATATAACAACATGCTGGTTAAAAGGGTCGGACAGGTCACAGACGGCAACGCAGAAAACACCTTGCAGTTAACCTTTGAGTTAATCGAAGTGTTTATAACTGCACTGGAGGTAACAACCTTACCGCCCCGCGCACAGCAGGCCCAGCCAGAGAAAACAGGAGCAACAGAGCAGGTAGGCAAAAAACAGGCGGGAGCAGTAGACGGGCAAGAAGCAGAAAAAGCAAAAGCTGAAAAAGATAGATCTGCCCTAGATGTCTTTGTGGGCGGATTTTTTGGTTAGGGATAAATTATGGCAGATCAAGTTTATAAAATTCCAGTAACGAACATACCCCAACGTTTTGAAATAACGCTTTCGGGGACAGATTACATATTTGAAAACCGATACATGAGCGGGCTGAGCATGTGGGTATTTTCATTGATTGACGCAACCACGCTTGAAACGCTTATTTTAAATATGCCGATGGTATCAGGTGCGAACTTGCTCCGGCAGTTTGCTTATTTACTTATACCCGGTAGCTTAATTACTTTCACTATAGATGAACCGAACACCCCGCCCGCCCTTGCAACTTTAGGAGACGGCGCGTTCCTGTATTACATAATTGAGGCTGAATAAGTGGACACAATAGCAGGCTTACAATATATTAGGAAATTTAATCTGCTACTTGCAGGCGAAACCGGCGAAGGCTTGGACTTATCCGGGTTACACGTCAAATTTACTATAAGCAAATCAGACCAACAAACGCCAAACACCGCAGAAATAACCATATACAACATGGCACAGGCCACAATCGAAAAGGCCAAAAAGGAATATACCAGAGTAGTTATTCAAGCAGGCTATGAGAGCAATTTTGGCGTGATTTTTGACGGTACAGTCAAGCAATATCATGCAGGCCGGGAGAACGGCACCGATACATACTTGCAAATTTCAGCCGGAGACGGTGACGTGGCTTATCTTTATGCAGTCGTAAATGGCACATTGAGCGCAGGCGCTACACAAAAGGATCAAATGCAGCTTGCAGGCGTTTCAATGCAGCAACAGGGCGAAGTAGCCGAGGGATTCATCACAGAGGATGCCGTGGGCGCTGTCCTGCCCCGTGGGAAGACTTTCTACGGCCCAGCACGTGATTACCTTAGACAAAGCGCACGTTCAACAGAGGCAACGTGGAGCATTCAGGACGGTAAATTTCAGGTTTTAAAGATGGGCGAGCTTTTACCCGGCCAAGCAGTCGTTTTAAATTCAAAAACCGGGCTTATCGGAACCCCAGAGCAGACCAAAGACGGGATAAAAGGTAGATGCTTATTAAATCCTATGCTTAAAATAGGGATAAAGCTCAAGATTGACGAAACAAGCGTTCAGGCTGCCAAACTCCCGAACACTGGCAAAGACGACCCGGTTAATAAAATGCCAAGCATAGCAGCAGACGGCGCATACCGTATTTTAAAAAATGATTTTACAGGCGATACCGGCGGTAATGATTGGTATTGCGATTTTATATGTATTGACGTTGACGAAACAGCACCGGCAGGGAAACAGGTGAAGGCATGACAACATCAAGAACAGAGCGCACTGGCGACTTAGAAGAAACCATGCGCGGTATGTCAGACGGTCAGCAAGCGCAAATGTGGACAGCACTTCCGGGCATCATTACCGCTGTTGATTTAACAGCTCAGACCGTAACCGTTCAGCCTGCTATAAATGGCATTATTACAACGCCAGAAGGGGAAACAGAATCAACCACAATGCCGCTATTGGTAGATGTTCCGATTTGCTGGCCACGGGCGGGCGGGTTTGCTTTGACTTTCCCGGTTGCCGTAGATGACGAATGCCTTGTAGTTTTTTCAAGCCGTTGCATTGATGGATGGTGGCAATCAGGTGGCAATCAGGATCAGGCCGAACAGCGTATGCACGACCTGTCAGATGGTTTCGCAATTTTAGCACCGACAAGTCAGCCGAAAAAACTTGAGAATGTAAGCAGCGCAAACGCACAGCTACGAGATGAAGTCGGGACTACATTTTTGGAAATCACCCCAGACGGCAAAATAAATGTAGACGCAAAAACGGAAATGAATTTCACATCGCCGTCAATTATATTTGATTCAGCATGGGTTGAATTTAAAGGCGGGGCGGTTGCCTTTACTTCTAACGCAGTATTTAAGGCCGCCGCCTATATTTATGGCTCTTGGATTAACTTAATTACTCACAGACATACAGAAACCGGCGGGACAACATTAGTACCGAAGGCATAAAGATAATGCGATACCGAAAACAAGACGCAAACGGCGACTATTCATACGGGCATGGCTTGGTTGATTTTTATATTGATATCCCCGAAGCTGTTGGCCAGGCGGTACTGACCCGGCTTAGACTTTGGGTGGCTGAGTGGTTTTTGGACACGGCGGAAGGTACGCCATACGAGCAATCAGCACTTGGCACAAATAAAATGAACACAATTGAACCAGCGTTAAGAGATAGAATACTCGAAACAACCGGCGTGACCGGAATAGAAACAGGATCGTTTCAACTTTTATGGGATGCGGAAAATCGGCACATTGAAGTTAGTGCAACGATTGACACTGAATACGGGCAAACAGAAATAAGCGGAGTTTTATAATGGCAATTTCAGACCTTTATTATTTAGACGCGGAAGGCTTACACGCCCCGGAATATCAAGTTATTTTAGACTTTTTTCTTGACCAATACCGCTCTATTTACGGTGAAGATAGTTACCTTGAAACCGACTCAAAGGACTATGAATTAGCAGCCGTGTACGCGCTGGCATTATACGATACCATGCAAACCAATGTACAGATATATAACGGATTTAGCCCGCAGACAGGCGAAGGCGATAGCTTGACACGTAACGTAGCAATCAACGGGCTGCAAAGGGCTATACCAACATACTCATCGGTTGATTTAACCATAGTCGGAACAATCGGAACGACAATCGCGGCAGGATATGCGAAAGATGCGCAGGAACAAAAATGGATGCTCCCTGAAAACACTGTTATCGGTTCAACAGGTTCTGAAACCGTGACAGCAACAGCGGATGAAATCGGCGCAGTAGATGCAGCCATAGGAACGATAACCATAATAGGAACACCAACACGCGGATGGTCTTCTGTAACAAACGCAGCGGCAGCGGTGGCAGGCGAAGCGGTTGAAACAGACGCAGGGTTGAGAATACGGCAAACAATATCAACCATGTTTTCAAGTCAATCAATTTTTGAGGGATTAGTTGCGGCAGTCGCCGCTGTTACAGGCGTAACAAGATATATCGGATATGAAAACGACACCGCCGCAACAGTCGCTAGTATAAGCGCTTACAGTATAGCAGTAGTGGTCGAAGGCGGGGACGTTGACGAAATAGCTGAAGCAATATTTAACAAAAAATCAATCGGTTGCGGAACAGACGGCGACGTTAATATCACGGTTCAAGATTCTGAAGGTTATGAAACTGTAATTAATTTCTACAGGCCAACTGAAAAAGCAATTGATGTTACTGTTACTCTATCCGCGTTAACTGGATGGTTGACAACAACAGAAGATGTCATCGCCGCAGCGGTAAAGGCAGCGATTGACGCGCTTGTAATTGGCGAGGATGTACTTTATACGAAACTATTTACCCCGGCAAATTTAGGCGGCACTGCGCTCGGAGAAACATTTAACTTAACGTCAATAAAAATAATTTTAACCGGTGGAACACCAGCTGAAACCGACATATCAATTGACTTTGACGAACTGGCAACCCTAGCCCTTGCAGATATAACCATTACCGCGAGTTAAAATATGACCGTATCGGCTGAAGATTACACAAAGTTAATAGCACAGCAACACAAAAGCAATCCTAAATTCATGGAAACCCTGCGGGGATTTTGTGAGTCTGCGGCGCATGTGAACAACGTAACCACGGCGCTAATTTCCGCCTTTGATATTGACAACGCGGTAGGCGACCAGCTTGACATTTTAGCGGAATGGATTGGATTAGGGCGCGGGATACCCGTACCGATTGAAGGATTTTATTTTGAACTCGGAGATGCGGTAAACCCAACAATTACAGGTCTTGGATATGGTCAATGGAAACAGGAATATGACACGACAACAAAAATGGAATTTATGAATGATGAAATGTTCCGAAATGTTTTAAAATCAAAAATCCTAGCGAACCACTGGACAGGAAACCACAACGGCGCATACGAGATAGCCCGCGCCGCACTTGGCTTATCCGTTGGGATTAAGATTACAGATCAACCAGCTGGGACACCCGCAAGTGCAGCGGCGACAGTAGGAAATGATATAAATATAACAGACACCACAACGCCTGAAAAACAATACCCAAACACGCTCGGGAATAGCCTTGCAATTTCAGCAAACCCAGCCGTCGGAGTACCATATTATTCAACAACATTAGATAACGATTTAGCATACAGGGTTTCTACAGCGACAGAGAAGCGATATTATTATGCAGCGACATACGGAAAGAAAATATGCTATTACAGATATTCTCCGGGCGGATTTGACCACGACAAATTATATAATGGTTATTCTTTGTTTCGATCATCAGATTATGGGGATACGGTAGTATGGCTTGACGGAAGCGAGACATATTCACCTGAAAACACATTTATAAGTAATACATCATTTCCAACCTATTCCTTTATGGACGTTACAACGGTAATCGGATCAGAACCAGCAAATCATACAGAAAAAGAAGGCGGACAATGGGCACTGTTGGATCGAGGGCAGCATGTCGGCAGTACGGGGGGAGATAAATATTTCACAACCGAGGACGCTTATTTTGGCGGAACATCGCCAAACGCCCTTAATAAAACATTGATTTTGCTTGACGTGACAGGTACGGAAGTTTGCCGGGTTTCTATGTTAAGGGCAAGAGACAGCCTATCAGTTCAAGGAACAGTTTTAAGCGGAACCCTGCCGTCTTCCCCTATCACTGGCGGCAAATGGGCTTTTTCAACCGATACGCTAACAACACCTTCAGCCGGTGCATATTTTTTAGAACCGGCAAGCGCATATTTTGAACTTGCAAACGTAGGCGACACCATCAACATAATGAATGCCGCAGGCGTATCGCAAGCGACTTTTGAAATAGAGGATTTTGTGAGTAGTACAAAAGTAGCGGCAACCTTGATAAGCGGAAGTGTTCCATCATCCCCGGTTACGGCTGGCCTTTGGGACTGGGACACTGTGACAGCGCAAGAAATCGGCATATATACAATCACTGCTGACGCGAGTTATTTTGGTAGCGTAACGCCGGGCATTGACCAAGTAACGCTATTTGATTTAGAGTCAGATCCAACGGCAATATTTGATATATACAAAGGCGTTTCGGCAACTGTGATTGAAGTCGACCTGGCAAGCGGAACGATGCCAACATTACCAATTGAAATCACCGGCGGCGCATGGAAAAAGACAGGCGACACAATAACATACGTCCCAACTCGCGTGCCACAAATGCGAGTTACAATAACCGGAGCAACTGAATTGCAAGAAGCATTATTCGATCAAGAAATTATACCGCTGAAACCATCAGGCGTAACAATATCGTATGTTTTTATTTAATAGGAGAAAAAAATGGCAGCTAATAATATTTTAAGAGTAGGCGAATCGGCAACGGTTATCTTAACAGATGCCGCTTATCTGGCACATGCACAACGGACGGCTGGATATTCAGCAGGAACAGCCCTACAAGAATTATTTAATAAAGTAGCGAAGCAATCAGGATTAATGAGTAGCGGACTTGCTCAGTTTATCGCAGACTTCCAAGCTGAGGATATCGACGATACCCTGACCCCGGCAGAGGTAGCAAGCTATCTGAGAACTGCCATATTATCACAGATAGATAGCGTCAATAGCGCAACAACAGATCTTGAAGGCATAGTCGAGCTAGCGACATCAGCTGAAGCACAGGCTCTAACAAACGCTTTGCTTGCGCTAACTCCGTCAACTTTAAACGCCGCATTTATGGGGACAAATCAATTGCTTGCGACAAACGGATACCAAAAATATCCGGGCGGTAAAATTGAACAGTGGGGCAAGGCTTTATTGCCAAGCGGGACCGGAGACAATTATCAAAGTATAACATTTCCTATTCCTTTTCCAACTGAATGCTTTCAGGTTCAGCCCACGGTTGAGGGAAACATTCAACGCTTTGATGATACGGTAAGTTCTGCAAGTTTGACAACAACCGGATGCCGTATTTATTCAATTAGAACAACAAGCGGTTTATCGGTTGCATGGAAAGCAATTGGACATTAAAAACAATAATAGAACAGGAGAACAGGACAATGAAAAACACACTTTATTTGCTACTTATTTTTGTTATTTCTTTAATTGCGATACAAGATACAATCGCGGCAACCATTGACGAAGCACCCGCTACAGTGATTGTGAACAAAACTAATACTGCCTTGAAGCCCACCTATTCAGGCGACACAATAGCGGCAGGCGTTACGCAGGTAATCCGATTGACCGGCCTGCCTGATTATTTTGTGAATATCAGCGCATGGAGTATTTCATGTAGTAGTACAGACTATGATGCATGGATAAGTGAAACAGAAAATGCAGCCATTACCGATGCCGGGACATCATTAGCCAAAGATGGAATTAACCTGGGCTACAGCCGGAACTTGTCGTCACCTGAATATTTCAGAAACGGCGACACGACCGAAATCAAAGCCCTTTATTTAACGATTAAAAATGACGACTCAATTGCAACTGGTGCTTGGACGCTGAAACTTACATACCCAGACATCTCAAATTAAAAGGGGAAAACATGAGAAAAATATTATTTATTATTTGCTTTTCGCTTGTGTTCGCACCGATTGCAATCGCAGGATATGAAAAACCCGTACCCGAAGGACAGG
>Ga0208648_1000948_pt1 | contig 26102 bp, 20 predicted proteins | sample AntAceMetag02UKL_FD_184772 | JGI IMG/M metagenome (GOLD analysis project Ga0208648, IMG submission 184772) | Saline lake microbial communities from Ace Lake, Antarctica - Antarctic Ace Lake Metagenome 02UKL (SPAdes) (version 2) | ecosystem: Environmental > Aquatic > Non-marine Saline and...
GTGAGCTGCTTATATTTTTTCATCGGTGCTCCTTTTACTTGGTCGTTTAAGTGGCTTAGATAGTAACGCAGCTCACCACTTAAATTCACCTATAAAAGTTGCACTTCAAACTTGAATCCACCATACATAATAATTAACTATAGTAACTTTTAAGACACCTCGTTCTTTCCTTACTTTGACGAGTCAGCACAGCATCTCACTTTATGTTTTGTCCGGACATCCACCCCTGTGTAATTCGGCCTTTTTGTTCCTTAGGGCAGTGTTGTATTACAGCTTAACGGTCAACCGCGTGCGGTGTTGAAGAAACATCGGTCCGGGTTTAAGGTACTCTAACTTTGTGGGGGTAATTTTAAGGAGGCAATAGTCGGGGTTTGTAGGCCCACCGGGAAAGAAGAACTCAAAGGGTTCCTGCCAGAATTTCTTGAGAAGACGGCTATCGGTGACAATCTCCGCCTTTCCAGCAATGGATGCGTTGGTCATATCATCGGCGTCATCGACAAACACGCTTACGTTGGAATTTTTTTTAATATCCTTTATCTTGCTGGTACTCAGACCAGTGGCAAACCAGATGACCATATTTTTGCCCAGAGGCAGGTTGGTCATGATCCTTCCTCTCGGCGCATTGTCGGGGCCGAAGGTAATGAGTTTTGAATAGTGGTTGTTCTCAATCAATTCAACGACATTTTGCTGCAATGTTTTCTTTGCCATTTGTTGCCTCCTTTGATTCATTGAAAATTGAGCAGGGTTGGTATGCCTAACTATATAGGTTTGCGCCAAGGTTCTGTCAAGGGCTTGGGATAAAAAAGAGAGCTTTTGAAGGTTTTGAACAAGAGAGTCAAAGGCAATAGGCAAAAAATGTTGATCAGGAAGATTGGCGCGGGGTGCAGAATTTCTCTACTGACAGGTCGAAGGGGAAGTGATTAGTGAGTTTTTTTATTTAGGTTGTGATGTCTGAGAGCGGGGTCTATGCAATTTGCAATGTCCTGAATGGATTTGTTGCTTTGTTCAACTGCGAGGCTGGGGATGAATGCTGCAATCTGCTTTATAACTGATTTAGGTCTCTCGATTAAATGGTCAAAAGAAATTGAAATAGTTTCAATTCCGTTCAGGTTTGCTTTAAGGGCCCTAATGTATTTTTCATAATATTTCCGCCCAAGCTCAGGCGACATGCCTTCACGCTTGATGAGTGATTTGATTGCCTCCTGGCTTGCTCTGTGTATCACGATGGTTTTGACGGTGATGCCTAATTCCTCAAGCAGATTATAGTAGAGCGGCAGGAGCAGGCAGAGCCTGGGATCCTTAATTGCGAAAAGATCCTGATTGCTGAAATCGGTTAGGATAATTTCCTGTATCTTGGCTTTGGCTATTTTTGTTTCTTCACGCTCGAGCCAGTCATCAGGCAAGTCATCGGACTGGGGGTTGCAAGCTTTCAGTCGTTTGAGCAAATCCTCGTTTGCGAGAACAATTTTTCGGGGTTCAAAATGTCCTTTAGGGTTTGATGCTTTCGGTCCGATAAGATCCGGTCCAAGATCTGCTCCCATACGACCTATTAAGCTCGCTAGTGCAGATGTGCCGCTTCGGTGCATTCCGACGATCAGTACGACTATTTTTTTGCCGCACGGGTTCTCATTAAAATAGTTACGGCTTAAAAAATACATGATGCGATTATGGTAATAGTTGTTGGCGACTGAAAGCATTGATTCCTGCTTTTTTAAATAGCGACTCAAGGGCTGTTTAATAAAGCCGACAGGTTTTTCTTGTTGGCCGATTCTCAACCACAGTTCATAATCTTCATAGCCGATACCTTGTTCCAGTAGATGTTCATCATATGCACCAATAGCAATCAGTTGCTGTCGGTTAAACATGGCCATTGCGTCAATATAATTACCATTGTGTAATTTTTTAAAATTAAAAGGGCTGTTAGAGTTTTGACCGCAAAAACTGCCGGACTCGTCAAACATATCAATTGCGGCATAGCAAGCGATCAAAGATTTGTTACTGCGCATAGTGTTCAGGTGATTTTCCAGGCAGCGGGGATATATTTCGTTATCAGCATCAAGAATGAAAACGAAATCACCTTTGGCCTGCTGTATTCCGTGATTTCGGCTGTGCACCAAACCGGTATTGGCCTGTTTGTCAATAATGGTTATCGGTATATTGCATGGCAAGAAGGCCTGGCAGCGTGACAGCGAGTCATCAGTTGAACAGTCATTAACGATAATGACCTCAATATCTTTGAGGGTGTTGTTCAGCACTGATTTCAGACAGGCGTCAATAAAAGCGGCATAGTTATACAGGGTAATGATAACCGATACGGTAATCGGGCGATCATAACAATCGTTTTGAATAACTCGGTAATGTTGTTTATTAAAAAGGCTGATAGTTTTTAGCTGGCGCAGCCGGGTTTCTTCATGTTTGAATAAAAGTGTTTTGTCCTGCTGTCGGAAAATTCTTTTTTCAAAACGACCTTGTCGTGCATAATGTCGGATTGCACCCCTTTTAGACTGAAGGCCGGCCCGGCGCAGGTCGAAATTATAATTGAGGTAGCCCTTCCAATCAAAATCTTTAGGTACGATACTTTGATCATGCGTGAGGTGTCGAAAGAATCTTATATGCAACTCAATTCGAAGAAAGCGTAGTATGCGAAGTACTATATTTAAAAGGGGATTCAATTTCATTGTTATAGAAGGTCTCATGAAAACCGGAAACCCAAACGTTGTTAGATAATAAATGAATAGTTTATTTGTAAGACACCGTGAGAGAAAGGCCCTGCACGCTAGGCGGCAGGGCCTTTGAGATAACCGGTGTGCGTGTATGTCCTTACATCGGGATATTACCGTGCTTTTTGGCCGGGCGAACTTCGCGCTTGTTGCGCATGGCCGAAAGTGACCGATACAGTACCTTGCGGGTATCAGTCGGCAGCAGAATATCATCAACGTAGCCGCGCTCTGCAGCTATGTAGGGATTTGAAAACAGTTCATTGTATTCATCGATTTTCTCGGCGCGTTTAGCCTTGGGATCATCTGCACCTTTGATTTCACGGCGGTGGATGATGTTGGCTGCTCCGGCTGCGCCCATAACAGCGATTTCAGCGCTGGGCCAGGCATAGACAAAGTCTGCGCCAAGGTGTTTGGAACACATTGCAATGTAGGCGCCACCGTAGGCTTTGCGGGTGATAAGGGTCAGTTTCGGCACATTGGCCTCTGCATAGCTCCACAGGATCTTGGCGCCGTGACGGATGATGCCGTTGAATTCCTGATCGGTGCCGGGCAAATAGCCGGGAACATCAACAATGGTCAGCATTGGGATGTTGAAAGCATCACAGAAGCGTATAAAGCGTGCGGCCTTGTCCGAGGCATCCACGTCAAGTGCACCGCCCATCACCAAGGGCTGATTGGCGATAATGCCGATAGATTCTCCGCCCAGGCGTGCAAAGCAGGTGACCATATTTTGGGCGTAGTGTTCATAGGGCTCAAAATACACGCCCTTGTCAACGATAGCAGATATGACCAGTTTGATGTCATAGGGCTGGTTGGGATTGTCCGGTATAATTGATTCCAGATCAGGGGCAGGGCGCTCGGTCGGATCGCCGGTATCGCACACCGGCGCATCTTCCATGTTGTTCGCAGGTAGATACGACAAAAGCTCCTTGATCATGTCAAGTGCGTCGCGGTCGTCTTCAGCTGCAAATTGCGCGCAGCCGCTCTTGGTGTTATGCATCATGGCGCCGCCGAGTTCTTCGTGAGTGGTTTCCTCGCCGGTTACTGCCTTGATGACCTGAGGGCCGGTAATGTACATGTAGCTTGAATTTTTCACCATGAAAACGAAATCGGTCATGGCCGGTGAGTACACTGCTCCGCCGGCAGTTGGTCCCATTATACAGGTGATCTGCGGGATGACGCCGGATGCGGCTGAGTTGCGGGAAAAAATTTCACCAAAGCCAAACAGTGCGTCAATGCCTTCTTGGATACGCGCGCCGCCGGAGTCATTCAGCCCTACGCAGGGGCATCCAGCCTTCATGGCCAGGTCCTGAACTTTGACAATTTTTTTCGCATGCATTTCACCAAGGGAACCGCCGCGGGCGGTGAAATCCTGGGCAAACACATAAACGGTGCGGCCGTTGACCAGTCCGTAGCCGGTAACAACTCCGTCGGCCGGGATATTTACCTTCTGCATGCCAAAGTATGTGCAGCGGTTGCGCACGAACATGTCGACTTCCTGAAAGGTGTCGGGATCAAAAAAATAGTCGATGCGCTCACGGGCGGTCAGTTTGCCTTTTTCATGCTGGCTGGCAACACCCTTTTCACCGCCCTGTTTAAGAAGGGTCTCTTTGCGTTTGATCAGATCTTCACGTTTTTCGCTGACACTCATGAGATAAATCTCCTTTCATAATAAATGGCTTCAGTGAGATAGGTCACTGTATGTCTTCGTCTGTTGCGGGCCTTTTTTGCCTCGCAGGATAGCTGCACAGTGTGCTGTTTGATCCAGCTATATATAACTCTATACTATTATCGAAACAGCATATTTTGTCAATATATATCCCCTGAAATAGCTCAAAAGAGCTTTGTAAGAAATAGCAGGTGCCAAAAAACAAAAAATAACAATTCGGGATTACTAACTCCGTGGTATATACCTTTTTGAACCTTGAACCTTGAACCTTGAACCTTGAACCTTGAACCTTGAACCTTGAACCTTGAACCTTGAACCTTGACTCTAAAGCATCATGAAACGTATCTCGGAACAGGAACTGATGGTTGACCCTGAGCAGGCGCAGGCCTATGCCTCAGCTGATTTTGAGCAGCCGCATTCAATGTTTATAGATCTGTTTAGCGATAGTTTTAGCGCGGTTGTTGATAAAGCGCATGTGCTTGATCTCGGTTGCGGGCCGGGTGATATAACCTTTCGGTTCGCGCGCTCATGGCAACAGTGCAGTGTGCATGGCATTGACGGCTCTGATGCCATGCTGCTGCATGCGGAAAAAACCCTTGTGGCTGAATCTTCACTACAGCACAGGGTGTGCTTTTTCAAGGGTTTGTTGCCGGATTTAGCTCTGCCCCGTCCTCAGTATGACATCATAATCAGTAACAGCATCTTGCACCACCTTCCGGATCCGGCGGTCCTGTGGCAAACCGTGAAAGCATTTGCTGCGCCGCAGGCTTTGATATTTATTATGGATTTGAAAAGGCCCGCAAGTATTACCGAGGCAGCTCAATTGCGGGACACTTATGCGAAAGACGAGCCCGAGGTGCTTCGAACGGATTTTTACAATTCTCTTTTGGCAGCTTTTGAGGTCGCAGAAATACAGGTCCAACTTCGGGATGCAGGGCTTGCAGATCTTAACGTGAGGGCCGTCAGCGACCGGCATCTTGTCATCAGCGGACGCAGGCCCGGTTGAAAACTAACAGGCAGCGAAATCATAGTACTTGCTTTTTGAGGGTCTGTTCAGAGTTAATCCAATATCTCCATTATTTTACCGCAACATAACGGTATTCTTTCATTTTTCTTAAGATTTATATATTTGTTGCACTGCTGGCAGTAATAGCTGCCGTCCTTGTCGGCCCGCGGGTCAGGGGAGTCATGCATTACGTCAGACCGCATTCCCTCTATTACAAATCGTGCACATGTATTCTTCTGCGGAATATACTCGCCAACAGGCTCCAGTTTTTTGTTAAACCCGGCACAGTCGATCACAAGCCGTCAGAGCGTCTCAAGGTTGGTTGTTTCATGTTCATTTTCAGGGGTCAGTTCAACCATGTCTTTATCAATGGTAATATTCATGGAATCGATTCTCCTGTACTATGTGTGTGCTGTATGCTTATTCACCGGTTCTTTCATTATCATGAAAATAAATGAAGTACAGCATTTTGTTGTCTGCATGCAGTAACCCTGTTTTACTGCGCCCTTAACCTGACCTTGATATCTTGACTTTCTTCGGCCCATCATGGATATTCAGGACAATGCTAACAATGTGATTATGAGGAGTATTGCAATGATTGTTGATTTTCATAACCATTTAAGCCCACCGTCCTCTCCCTATCGCATGGAGGCCGGTATGTACCTTGAGGCTATGGATGAGGCCGGTGTTGATAAGCTCGTAGTGTTGGGTAAGGATTACGGGTTTTCAGGAGATAGGCGTAATGACAATCTTGCCGATCAGGACATAGCGGCATTTGTTCGGGTATATCCTGATCGCTTTATCGGCTTTACGGCAGTGCACCCCGACCGTGAAGTAGTGGTCAATGTAGAGCGCATTGAACGTGCAGTGAGTGAGCTTGGCTTGCGCGGCGTTAAGCTTAATCCTGCCTCAGGGTTCTATCCAAATGACAAGCGGCTCTACCCGGTCTATGAAAAAATTTCAGAGCTTGGTATCCCGGTTGTTATACATATGGGAATTAAACCACCATCTGAAGAAAGCAGGCTAAAGTACTGTCATCCCATATATATTGATGATATTGCTGTTGACTTTCCCGATATGCATATTGTGATTGCGCATGCTGCCTATCCCTGGGTAGAAGACCTGGTAATGGCCGCGCTGTATGCGCCGAATGTGTCGGTTGATATTTCAACCCTTAATCAGATTGAAGATGTGCTGGGCTATCCGGTTGTGCTGCCGACCTTGAAAACTCTTCACCGGGCTCTGGGGGCGGGCCGCATCCTTTTCGGCTCAGACGGCATATTTAATCTTGAGGCGCTGATCAGTGCGGTACGGCAGGCAGACTTTCTCACTGACAAAGATCGTGAGTTGATATTCTATAAGAATGCTCTGAAGTTGCTTGATGGTGGGTCCTAGCCGTTTGCTGGGGTCCTTATGCCGCAGCACAGCTTGTCCTATTTTCTGTTTGCGATTTTAAACACAGCATTAATCAATTCATCAATCTTCATCTGTCCTTCGCCCTGCACAATGGCATCGCTTACGCAGCTTTCTACATGGCGTTTCATGATAATGCGCGCCACGCCGCTGAGCGCTTTTTCGGCGGCGCTGATCTGGTTGATGATATCAATGCAGTATTTTTCATCCTCTACCATTTTCATAATACCGCGTACCTGGCCCTCAACACGCTTGAGCCTGGTGAGCGATTCCTTTTTTACCGTTGTATTGATCATGTTGCATCTCCCTGGTGTACTTGACATACGGTACCCCCGTAGGGTATATTAATAATGTAATCCTAAAAACAGACGATGTCAAGAATATGATGTATAGACGCATACTGTATTGCATTATGTTTGGAGCTATGCTGGCCATGGCAGCAACGTTTATGCCGCCGTCAGACGCGCAGGCTATGGGAACGGCATGTCGTTGTCCGGGTGGTTGTTGCTGTAAGCAGGATGTGGCTGAAGGCTTGGCACTTATGGCTCAGTCCTTGGGCACGGTCGCTTCTGAGGATTGCAGTTGCAGCACCGGGGCGAACCCGTTTGGCACTGGAGAGACCCGGAAGTCAGCCTATGTTGACTCCTCCAAGGAACGTCTTTCCCAATCGGCAACTGTTTTTACCGCTGTTGTTTTCCATGCGCCTGCACGCTTGCTCACAAACCGGCATAAACCTTCGGTTGTTTCCTTCCAATGCCTGTATCTTCTTAATAGTTCCTTTCGCATTTAAGATAAAATACCATCAATTGTTTTGTTCTCAATGCGATTATCTGTGCTATAAGCAGAGATATCGCGACATAAATTTATCCCGAATAGATCAATCTTTACGGGAGGGTATATGGGAAAAATGAAATTCGGCATTTTTTATGCGGTTGTCATGCTTACCGCACTGTTGCCTCGGGGGGCAGTGGTCTGTGCAGGGGACAGTGCATCACAGGCACAACCTGTTGCAATACTTGATCTTGACGAACTCATCAAAGAGGCTCTGCAGGCCAATCCTGACATTACAGCTTCGCAAAAAAAACGTGATGCGCTCTGGGAACGTCCATCGCAGGCAAGGGCCTGGGATGATCCGCGCCTTTCCTTCGGGGTGCGCAACCTGCCGACAGAGGATCGCGATTTCGACGAAATTAACATGACCATGAAGGAGGTTTCCCTTTCTCAGGTTATACCAATGCCGGGCATAACATCACTGCGGGAAAAAGTCGCCGTTCAGGAGGCTAAAAGCGCTGACAGAATGTTCGATTACACGCGGTTGCAGATCATCAGGGCGGTTAAAAAAGCATATTTTGAACTGTACCGTGTCAACTGCTCGATCAATACGACTGAAAAAAATAAGGAGTTGCTGAGCCAGTTCGCCGAGATAGCCCAGTCTCAATATATTGTTGGAAAAGCCCGGCAGCAGGACGTATTGAAGGCACAGGTTGAGCACTCTAAGTTTATCGAACGACTTATTCGGTATAATCAGCAAAAAACAACAGTAATAGCTGAACTCAACCGGCTTTTGGCTCGCGAGGAAACAATCCCGCTGCCTGGAGATCCGGTGGTGCCGCAGCACCGCATAAGTCAAACGGAGGTCGAGCTTGCTGAAGCGGCACAAGCGGGCAATCCCGGCCTTTTGAGTCTTCAGGAGACCATTGCCCGCAATGAAGCTGCCTATGATCTTGCTGGAAAATCATATGTTCCTGAGATTATGGTTACAGGTGCTTACGGCCAGAGGGAAGACGCTGAAGATCCTAAAATGAGACGTTCAGATCTTTTCAGTGTTATGGTTGGTTTCAATGTCCCCATATGGTTTAAGAGCAAGCAGAACAGCAAGGTGGCTGAAACGTACTATATGGTTGAGCAGTCAAAAGCCGAATACCGGGCGCTTTCAAACGAAATTAAGTACAAAATCAGGGATCTTGTGGCCAGGCAGGCTCGTGAAATTGAATTGATAGAGCTGTATGAGAACGGCATTATACCGCAAGCCGCACAATCTCTTGAGTCGGCTGTCGCAGGCTATCAGGTCGGCTCGGTTGATTTTCTTACCCTGCTTGATAATCAGGTCACGCTCTTCAATGCCGAGCTGCAGGTCAGCACGGCACAGGCGCACTACCAGATGAATCTTGCGGACCTTGAAATGGTAGTAGGAAAAGAGTTGTTTTAAGCGTTACGCACTCATCGCCGCGTTTTGAAAGGACAGGGAGCATCCATGAATATTTCAGTAAAAACACCGGGCAGGTCACGCCTTTTGATTTTTATTATTGTTATTGTCCTCGCGTTTGCCTTTGGTTATCTGTTCCGGGGCGGAGAACCTAAAACGCAACAGGCCCCTCAGGAACAGGCAGAATCAGCAATCAAGTTCTGGACGTGCTCGATGCACCCTCAGATCCAGCAGCCCGGTCCGGGCCAGTGCCCCTTGTGCGGGATGGATTTGATCCCGGTCAGCGATAATAAGCAGGGCGGCGGTGCTCGCAGCATTCAGCTTTCCCCAGCTGCCATTAAGCTAGCCAGTATTACAACCGCCCCGGTTGAACGCAAACGAGTACGTGCCGAAATCAGGCTCGACGGCAAAATTGACTACGACGAAACCAGGGTTGCACAGATTACGGCCTGGGTGCCAGGGCGCATTGACCGCCTGTTTGTAGATTTCACGGGTGAAACAGTTAAAAAGGGTGATAGCCTTGTCGAGTTGTACAGCCCCGAGCTGATTGCCGCCCAACAGGAACTGCTGATCGGCGTAAAAATGCTCGAGAGCACTTCCATCCGGCTTAAAGAGAGCTCTGGCCGCAATGTTGATGCCACTCGTGAAAAACTGCGCTTATGGGGCCTTACTGATCGGCAGATCCGCACGATTGAACGTAGCGGCACCACCACCAACCAGATAACTATTTATTCCCCGCTCAGCGGAATTGTAATTGAGAAAAACGGTGTTGAGGGGATGTATGTTAAGACCGGCTCCCCCATCTATATGTTAGCTGACTTGTCACAGGTCTGGGTCAAGCTTGATGCCTACGAATCTGACCTTGCGTTGATCCGGAACGGGCAGGATGTATCATTTGAAACCAGGGCTTTGCCCGGTGAAGATTTTAGCGGAACCATTGCCTTTATCGATCCCACGGTTAATACCGCAACGCGCACGGTTGCGGTGCGTGTGAATGTGTCAAACCCGGAAGGGAAACTCAAGCCCGGAATGTTTGTCAGCGCACGGGTTCACTCTTCCATAGAGGCCGATGAGGCGCCGTTGGTCATACCAGCCACTGCACCGCTCATTACCGGCAGGCGCGCTGTTGTCTACGTGGCCGATTCGCAGGAAGAAGGACTGTTTGCGGGCAGGGAGATCGTGCTTGGCCAGCGCGTCGGGGAATACTATGTCGTCAAAGAGGGCCTGCAGGAGGGCGAGCTGGTAGTTACCAACGGTAATTTTAAAATTGACAGTGCGGTTCAAATCATGGCCAAACCCAGCATGATGAATCCTGAAGGCGGTATAAGCAGTTCAGGCCATAATCACGGACAACCATCTGCCGCCACTCTGGAATCCCTAAAAACGCTTCCAACATCAAAGGTCTTTAAAAAACAATTGGAAAAAACCGTCAGCGCATATTTCGATATCCAGCAGGCTTTGAGCAAAGATAACCAGGCGCAGGCGCTTAGTGACGCAAAACACGTACTGAAGACGCTTGAAAGCGTTGATATGGCTTTGCTGAAAGGCCCGGCTCATATGGCCTGGATGCAACAGCTGGGAGAAGCTCAAACCGCAGCGAAGGAGATGGTGAAGGCACAAGACATTTCCGGCATGCGTGTTGCCTTTGAAACATTGTCCGACACGCTCTATGCCTCGATACAACAGTTCGGCACAAGCGGTAGCCTGACCATATACCGATTTAATTGCCCGATGGCATTTAATAATCGTGGGGCTTACTGGCTGCAGCAATCAGAGCAAACCGAAAACCCCTATTACGGCAGTAAGATGTTTCGCTGCGGCACAAAAATAGAAACCCTTGCCACAGGCACACAGAGCAAAAAAGAGCATGATCATGAGTAACCTTGCAGACACAACAGGCAGTCCTTCTCTGCTTGACAGAGTCATCCGGTTCTGCCTCGAGATGAAAGTGGTCGTTTTCCTTCTGATCGCGCTTGTGATTGTCTGGGGTATCTTGGTCGCACCCTTTGACTGGGACCGGGGCATTATCAGTATGTTGCCCCGAGATCCAGTACCAGTTGACGCGATTCCCGACATTGGCGAAAACCAACAGATCGTTTTTACCACCTGGCCTGGCCGCTCACCCCAGGACATTGAAGATCAGATATCCTACCCCCTGACAGTTTCACTGCTGGGGATACCCGGCATCAAAACGATCCGCAGTTTTTCCATGTTCGGGTTTTCATCAATTTACATTATCTTCAAGGAGGACGTGGAGTTTTACTGGTCCAGATCCCGGGTACTTGAAAAACTCAATAGTCTTTCCGCCGGCACCCTTCCCGAAGGGGTAAAGCCGGCACTCGGCCCCGATGCGACCGCGTTGGGTCAGGTTTTCTGGTACACCCTTGAGGGTCGTGACCCGGACGGCAACCCAACCGGAGGCTGGGATTTGCATGAGCTGCGTACTATTCAAGACTGGCAGGTGCGTTACAGCTTGATGTCAGCCGAAGGCATCAGCGAAGTGGCCTCCGTAGGCGGCTTTGTACAGGAATATCAGATCGATGTTGACCCGGCAGCAATGCGTGCCCACAATGTGCGTCTTGACGAAGTTATTGCCGCGGTGCGCAGCGCCAATATTGATGTCGGTGCCCGCACCATCGACGTCAACAAAGTTGAATATGTCATCCGCGGGCTCGGCTTTGTAAAAAAAATCTCTGATCTTGAAAACAGTGTCATTAAGGTTACCGACAACGTTCCGTTGTACGTAAAGGATGTCGGCATCGTTGTCTTGGGGCCGGCTCTGCGACGCGGCGCCCTGGACAAGGGCGGTGCCGAAGCTGTTGGCGGTGTTGTGGTGGTACGCTACGGCGGCAATCCCCTGGCAGCCATAAAAAATATCAAGAAAAAAATCGAAGAAATTTCACCCGGGCTGCCCCAGAAAACATTGGCCGACGGCACTGTCAGCAAGGTAACCATCGTTCCCTTTTACGACCGTACTGGCCTGATCCACGAGACACTAGCCACGCTCAACAACGCCCTGACTGAAGAAATCCTGGTGACCGTGATTGTGATTCTTGTGATGGTCATGCACCTGGGCAGTTCACTTCTCATCGCGGTCCTTCTGCCTTTGGCTGTGCTGATGTGCTTTATTGCCATGAAGGCCTTTGGCGTTGATGCCAATATCGTTGCACTTTCCGGCATTGCTATAGCCATTGGCACCATGGTGGACATGGGAATCATTGTCTGTGAGAATATCCTCAAGCACTTGGACAAGGCACCACCCGGTGAAAACCGCCTGGAAGTGATCTATCGGGCAACAACCGAAGTCGCCAGCGCGGTACTGACTGCCGTTGCCACCACCGTGGTGAGTTTTCTACCGGTTTTCACTATGGAAGCCGCCGAGGGTAAACTTTTTAAACCACTTGCCTTCACCAAGACCTTTGCGCTCATTGCCTCGGTTATCGTCGCCCTGATGATCCTGCCGCCGCTGGCCCATATATTGTTTTCGCGCCGTTCGCTTAAAAATGTTGTCAGAACCGCATTGTACCGCCTGCTCGTTCCGGCAGGGCTTGCGCTGATGCTGTTTGTAAGCTGGTGGGCCGGATTAATCATAGCCGGTATCGGCGTCTACCGATTGCTGCAGCACCGCATACCGGAGCGTATTCGCGAAGTAATGCCCTATCTTGCAACCGCGATAGTCGTTCTGATCGTCGGCACGGTGCTCGCTCGCCACTGGCTGCCGCTTGGTCCCGAAAAAGGTGTCTTTTTAAATTTTTTATTCGTCGGGCTGCTTCTGGGCGGCGTTCTGGCGTTTTTTCTGGTTTTTCTGCGTCTGTATGAACCGATTCTGCGATGGTGCCTGTACCATAAAGCCATTTTTCTTGCGGTACCATTGATGCTCATACTTTTCGGCCTGCTGACATGGTTCGGTTTTGAATCATTCTTTGGATGGATGCCGGCACCGGTAAAGCGCTTGCCAATTATATCGTCCGTTGCCCACGTATTTCCCGGTTTGGGCAAGGAATTTATGCCGCCCCTGGACGAGGGCTCGTATCTTTATATGCCCACTACCATGCCGCATGCATCCATTGGAGAAGTGCTGGATGTACTGCAAAAGCAGGACATGGCTTTTCAGGGATTACCCGAAGTATATTCTGCCGTAGGCAAGCTTGGACGGGCTGAGACCTCCCTTGACCCGGCACCGATTTCAATGATTGAAACAGTTATCAACTACTACCCCGAATACCTGCTGGATGAAAGCGGTCGCAAACTAACCTTTCAGTATGATCCCGACGAAAAAGACTTTGTGCGCAGCATCCGCGGGAAATCGGTAGCTGCCCCGGATGGTAAACCCTACCTGGTTCAAGGGAGCTTCACACGCGATAAAACCGGCAATCTTATTCCTGATTCAGACGGGGGGCCCTTCCGGATATGGCGTCCGGAGCTTGACCCCGATCTGAACGACGACCGTGAATACTGGCCCGGAATTAACAGCCCCGCCGATATCTGGGCCGAAATTATTCGTGCCGGTGAAATTCCCGGCACTACTTCGGCACCGGTGCTGCAGCCCATAGCGGCCCGCATTGTCATGTTGCAAAGCGGCATGCGAGCACCGTTAGGCATTAAAGTAAAGGGGCCAGATCTTGAAACCATCGATAGCTTCGCTCTGGAGCTTGAACGCTTCCTGAAAGAAGTGCCTGCAGTTGAGCCTACGGCCGTGATTGCCGACCGCATTGTAGGTAAGCCCTATATTGAGATTGAAATTGACCGGCGGGCTATTGCACGCTACGGCATAAAAATTGCGCAGGTTCAGGAACTGATTGAGGTTGCTATCGGCGGCAAGCGCATCACTACCACCGTGGAAGGCCGTGAACGCTACCCGGTGCGTGTTCGTTATATGCGTGAACTACGTGACTCAATCGAAGACCTAGGCACCATCATAGTCCCGGCATCGGGATCCGTACAAATTCCGCTTCGACAGTTGGCTGACATTCGCTATGTGCGCGGTCCCCAGGTTATCAAAAGTGAAGACACCTTTCTGGTTGGGTATGTGCTGTTTGACAAAAAGAGTGGCTATGCCGAAGTTGATACGGTAGAGCAGGCTCGGGACTTTCTGCAGAACAAAATCAAGACGGGTGAACTTGTTGTGCCCGCCGGTGTCAGCTACCGCTTTGCCGGAAGCTATGAAAACCAAGTACGCGCCCAGAAGAAACTTGCGCTGGTATTACCCCTGGCTCTTTTTATCATTTTCCTGATTCTCTATTTTCAGTTCCGTTCCACTATGACCACGCTGCTTGTTTTCTCTGGCATTATAGTGGCCTGGGCAGGAGGTTTTATCATGATCTGGCTGTATGGCCAAAGCTGGTTTTTGAACTTCTCTCTGTTCGGCACCAATATGCAGGAACTTTTTCAGATACATCCGATCAACCTGAGCGTTGCTGTCTGGGTAGGATTTCTGGCTCTGTTTGGCATTGCCTCTGATAACGGTGTGGTGGTTGCCACCTATCTCAAACAGACATTTGCAAAGAACAAACCTGGCTCCATTGAACAAATACGCCAGGCCGCACTTGAAGCCGGGATCAGGCGAGCGCGTCCCTGTATTATGACAACAGCCACCACCGTTCTTGCTCTGCTGCCTATCCTCAGCTCAACTGGCCGCGGTGCTGACATAATGGTTCCCATGGCCATACCTTCTTTTGGCGGCATGGTAATAAGTATCGTGACTATCCTGATAGTTCCAGTTCTCTATTGTGCAGTGCAAGAAATGAAACTAAAAAATTAAAGAGTGCGTTGTAAAGCAGCTTCAGCTGTTAAAAAAATGATCGGTTGAATTGGCCTGATCAGTGGAATGGTATGTTAGGCTACTCATTGTTTTTCTTTGCTTGACAATCACGCATGCAGCAAGAATAATCATACGAGACCGAAAAGCGGCTCGGGATGCTACCCATTGCAGGGTACATTCGATATGGATGTTCGCACATGAAAGGTTGACGTCCGATGTCGTGCGCAAAGAAAAATCCCTGCCCGGACTGTACTTTCTGTCAATGGTGTTCCGATACCCGTTGCGCGGTGTGTCTTGGAACCTGCCCTCAATGTCCTAAAAAAACCACACAGGAGCAAATTGATGAATATGAACGCAATAACCCCGACCGACCCGAGGCGCATCAACCGATTTTTTATAAAAAAAATTCCGACGGCAGTTAAGACAGCTTTTATTGTGGCTGTAGCCCTGCTCGTCCAAAGTTCGGATTGTCCTGCAGCCTCTGACGCTGATATGAGCAAGCTGCAGCCCGGCATGCCGTTGCCCGCACTACTCATTCAGCAGGGCATAACCAAAGATCAGCGGATTTATCTGGGTTTGCGCAAGGGATTTCTAGGTATGTTCGCCGCTCAGGAATTTAAACCCGCCGATGTCGCGGCAGAGGTACTGGTGATCGAATTTTTTAATATTCATTGCATGTCCTGCCAGCGTCAGGCTCCTGTCATGAACAAGGTCTTCGATCGGATTAACTCTCACAAAATCATGCGTGACCAGGTCAGGTTTTTCGGTATCGGAGTGGGCAATACCGTGACAGAAACCGATTTGTTTATGCGCCGCTATTCTGTTGGTTTTCCGTTGTTTGCCGATCCCGGTTTTGAGAACTATGATGCCATTGGTGAGCCTGGAGCGACTCCGCTTACGTTGATCGTTAAGAAAAACGGAAATGATCTTCGGATTGTCAGCGCGCACGCGGGCCTTGAGAGAAAGCCTGAATTTTTTATTGCCAAAATACGGATAGCGCTTTCGAGTGATGCGGATGCACTCGCGCTCAAGCCGACGGCAAAACAAGCTGGCAAAGCCTCGCGGAGCCCGCGACTTGCTCTCGATATGACCGATGCAGAGCTTGAAAAAAGAGTTATGGCAAGCATGCGTAAAGCCTTGGGAGGAGATGTTACGCTTGAAAAATTTGCAAAGAAGACCTATCCGCGTAGTGGTGATATCTATGCTGTGACCGCAGTGCAGTACGGTTTCGCTTCAATCCTATACGCGCAGGTCGTCAGCCGCCCGCCCACCTGTGATGTTTGCCACGGCGTACATTTTATTCTTGTTTTCGATTCAGACGGGCAGTTGCGTTATTTTGAGCCTCTGCATTTAACCAAGTACGGTAATGTTGAATGGAGCAAGTATGACGCCGATTCTATGCGGCGCAGGATTATTGGTCTTGATGTCCGTCAATCCTTTAGTTATGACCCAACCGTTGATTCCGTGACCATGGCAACCATGACATCCTCTATTATTTTAAACAGCGTGCAGCGTCTGCAGGATGTGTTCAGTGAGATTAACGGGCAATAACCCAAACAGGAGTTGCCTTTCGTGATATGAATTTAGTTAAGAAGGAGTTTGAGAATGTCTGATGAAAACAAAGTACATGTGCCCCTGCCGAAAACAACCCCTGCCTTTATCTGCGCTGGATGTGGGGCTGTATCCCTTGATCAGGACGGTGTTTGCACGCTCCAGGGCCGCGGTACCAAAATGGACTGGTGCGGTTCTCAGTCAGGTGCCGCACCGTCTCATTGTCTCAATGCTAAGCATACCGAGCGGTATCAGTGCCGTAACTGCGGTCAGGTTGCCGTTAACCCCGGCCTGCTGTGCGATCCTGAAAAAATTGTTTAAGCTTGAGTGGCAAGCCGGTTCTCACTGAAAAAATGTTAGTTGTTTTTTTGTACGTGCAGGTGATAGGTAGTGCAGGTCAGCCAGAAACTCGACAAAGTCCTTGGCTTTTTGCCGGTCAATAGCGGGCACGTAGCGCATGTGTTTCATGGCTTGTTTGATAATGGCCCGCGGCATGCCGGTATAATGTACGGCTATGCTGAGTGCTTCTTCGGGGTGGTCGGTAATAAAACGGCAGGCCCGCTGGTGAGCTTTAATTATTTTCACGGTCTCGTCCGGGCGGATGCGCGTAAAGCGATCCTGAGCAATCAGCACGCAGCAGGGGTGTTCTTTCCATAATGTGCCGGAGCGCGCTACGACTGTACCGGTTCCCATGGTGACGGCCTGGGTTGGATAGGGCTCCCATGCGATAAAACAGTCAATATCATTAGCTTCCATAGCCGGTAGCATTTCGGGCGGTTTGAGTACCATCAGGCCCAGCATCTCAGGTGTGAGTCCGGCATTGCGTAGTCCTTTTTGAATCAGGCAGTCCTGCATAGTCGCGTGTCCGGGTATGGCCACGGTTTTGCCGCGTAGTTGCGCTAGCGAGGTGATATCGGGGCGGCAGACTAAGGCCGAACCTTCCTTATTGACCTGTGCAAGTATGGTGATGTCGGCAACACCGTTCAGGGCGGCTGTTGCGGCGGGCGCCAATCCAACATAGCCGATGTCAAGTTCGCTTGCAGCAAACGCGCTCATTTCCTCGGGCCCTGCCCGGAATATGCCGCTGACTGTAACCAGTAGGCCTTCATCTTCGAAAAAACCTTTTTCAAGGGCAACGAATGCGGGCAGATGGTGCAGATCGCTTTGCAGGTAGCCGAGCCGTATCGCGCCCGTATCATTAGTGCTGCCCGAGCAGCCGGCCGCAGAAGCTGCAGCGCACATCAGCACACAGAGCATAATGGTCTTCAGGTGATGGGTTTTCATGGGCTGGCCTTTACTGGTGAATGCCGCACAGGGTCAGGAGCAGGGCAAGGGCCTGCTTTAGGGTTTCAGTCGTTTCCAGTTGCGTAATAGGTTCACCAGCAGGCGAACGCCCACGCCGGTAGCACCTTTGGGTGCATAGGGCTTAGGTTGCAGGGTCCAGGCCGTACCGGCAATATCAAGATGTGCCCAGGGCATGCCCTCGGTGAATTTTTTCAGGAAACAGCCTGCCGTGATACTGCCGCCTCCCCGTCCGCCGACGTTTTTCATATCGGCGATAGTACTTTTAATTTGTTCATCGTATTCGACATACATGGGCAGCGGCCAGACTTTTTCTCCGGTTTGCTCCGCGGCCTGGCGCAGGCGCTCAATCAGGGTTTCGCTTGTGCCCATTACCCCTGAGACATCGTTGCCCAACGCGATAACGCAGGCACCGGTCAGGGTCGCCAGATCAATAACCGCTTGCGGTTTGTAGCGCCGGGCATAGTGCAGTGCGTCGGCCAGAATCAAACGGCCTTCTGCGTCGGTTGTAATGATCTCAATGGTTTTGCCGGCCATGGATGTAATAACATCACCCGGTTTTAAGGCGCTGCCTCCTGGCAGATTTTCTGCTGCCGGAATAAGGCCCACCACCCGCAGGGGCAATTTTAGCTTCGCGCAGACCTGCATGGCTCCCAGCACAGCAGCCCCGCCGGACATGTCGGTTTTCATTTCTTCCATATTGTTTGCAGGTTTGATTGAAATGCCGCCGCTGTCAAAGGTGATGGCCTTGCCTACCAGAACGACTGGTGCCATTTTCGCGGTCTGAGGAGTTGCATGTTCAATAACGATAAAGCGTGCCGGTTCATGCGAGCCTTGTGCTACGGCCAGCAGGGCGCCCATACCCAGACGGCGCATTTTTTTTTCGTCTAAAATGCTGCAGGTCAGCCCGTATTTTTTAGACATACCACGTGCCGTATCGGCAAGGTAGGTCGGCGTTGCTGCGTTGCCGGGGTGGTTCACCAGGTCACGGGCCAGGTATACGCCCGCGCACAGAGCTTCAGCATCCTTGATGGCAGCGGCAACAGCGGTTGAGCGCTCTCGACCGGTGCAAATCGTAATCTGTTTGAATTCAGCGTTGTCGCCGTTTTCAGGCATGGTTTTATAGTGCTTGAAGGTGTAGAGTCCCAGCAGCGCGCCTTCACACAGGGCTGTAGCTTTTTGAGCTGATTCAAGGGCATTTCCCGGAATGAGCTGCAAGGGCAGGGCTGCCGTAGCAAGACCGTTTTCGTATGCGCAGCTCATGGCCTTCGCGGCTATGCCGCGGATCCTGTCAGCAGTGAGATCCTTTTCCTTGCCAAGACCGATCACAAGTACCCGTTTAGTTGCCAGGCCTTTTGATGTGTACAACATGCAGGTCTGATGCAGCTTGCCGGTTATATCGGTTTTTGCACTGCTGATTAGTCCTGAGCTTGCACGGTCAATTTCTGCGGCTGCACCGCTGAGTTTTTTTTGACCCTCGAATGCTCCGACAACAATGACGTCATCTTTTAGTTTTTCGAGCGTGGTAGTAGTTGTCCTTAATTTCAAGATTTCCTCCTTCGGGGTACAGGCTGCTGAAAAAAAACCATCTGCGTCGTTGCGCTCATCATGCGTCTTTGTGGCGTACAGTAAAGTACGCCTCATAGCTCATACTATCGCGCGCCTTGCAGCTGAGTGTTTTTGAACAGCCTTATATTATTTCTATTTACGAGGTGCTATTTCGACTCCGTCTTAATTCATCTTCAGTGTTCAGGAGAAACCCAGGCGCTTGAGTGTTTTAGGATTTTCGCGCCATTTTTTTTCAACTTTAACGAACAGTTCCAGGAAAACTTTGTAGCCCATGAACGATTCGATTTCACGGCGGGCGTCAATGCCGATTTTTTTGATCATGCTGCCGCCTTTGCCGAGTACAATGCCTTTTTGTGAGTCTTTTTCAACTACAATAGAGGCGCGAATGAAGGCTCCGCCGTTTTCACGTTCCTGCATTTCGTCAATAACAACCGCGCTGCTGTAAGGGATTTCTTCGCGAGTGTTTCTGAATACCTGCTCGCGGATAAATTCTGCGATGAAGTCGCGCTCAATCTGATCGGACATGATGTCTTCTGGATAGTACGGCGGAGACTGGGGCAGGTACCCGACAGTCAGTTCTACAAGCTCATCAACATTATCCCCCTGCAGGGCCGAGATCGGCACAATCTCTTTGAAATTCATCAGGGAACTGCAGCGCTCAATTAGGGGCAGCAGCGTATCCTTGCGTACGAGATCGACTTTATTGATAATCAGGAAAGTCGGCTTGTTGAGGGTGCTTACATGCTCGACCAGTTCTAGTTGTTCCGCCGATGGTTCTCCGGCTTCGAGCAAGAGATAGATGATATCGGCATCGCGGAAGGTCGCACGGGCCGATTCAACCATATAGGTGCCTAATTTGTCGTGGGGGCGGTGAATACCTGCAGTGTCAAAAAATATTATTTGGGCCGTCTTAGTTGTCAATATACCTCGCACAACGCCGCGGGTTGTCTGCGGTTTGGGGGTTACGATGGAGAGTTTTGAACCGACAATACGGTTCATCAGGGTTGATTTGCCCACATTGGCCAAACCTGCGAGCGCTATATAGCCGGCTCTGAAACCGTCGGTGTTTACTGGGGTGTCAGTCATGGTGTCCTCAATATTATTTTTTTTTCTGCATTCGTGCCCAGGCATCGCGCAGTCCTACTGTGCGGTTAAACACCGGGCGCTCAGGGGTACTGTCAGGATCAGCACAAAAATAGCCCAGCCGCTCGAATTGACACGTCTGTTCAGGCTTGGAATCAGCCAGGGCGGGTTCAAGATAGCAGGGATACAGAGTCTTCAGTGAATCAGGGTTAAGGCGGTCAAGAAAGCTTTTTCCGTCGCCGTCCCGGTCAGGATCTTCCGTATTAAACAGGCGGTCATAGAGTCGCACTTCGGCCTGGATTGCATGCGCAGCCGAAACCCAGTGCAGGGTGGCTTTTACTTTTCGGCCGTCAGGTGCATCGCCGCCGCGTGTTGCCGGATCATAGGTGCAGCGTAATTCTACAACTTCGCCGGCTTCGTTTTTGATCACGTCGGTGCAGGTAATAAAATAGGCGTAGCGCAAACGTACTTCGCGGCCGGGAGCGAGCCGGTAGAATTTTTTTGGAGGCTCCTCCATGAAATCATCTTTTTCTATGTAGAATTCGCGCGTAAAGGGCAGCGGGCGGGTTCCTGCCTGTGGGTCCTCAGGATTGTTGACGGCTTCCATATGTTCGGTTTGGTCGGAGGGGTAATTTTCTATGATTACTTTCAGGGGACGAAGCACCCCCAAATAGCGGGGCGCTTTTTTGTTCAAATCTTCTCGCACGCAATGTTCAAGCAGGGCCACGTCGACCATACTGTCTTTCTTAGCGACGCCGATGCGATCGCAAAACGCTCTGATGGCTGTCGGGGTAAAACCTCGTCTGCGAAGGCCCGAAATGGTCGGCATGCGCGGATCATCCCATCCGTTCACGTGTCCGTCGCGCACAAGCTCCAGCAGCTTTCGTTTACTCATGACCGTGTAGCTCAGATTCAGGCGCGCAAATTCAATTTGCTGTGGTCGGCTGGGAAGACCATCTATGTTCGCAAGTGCCCAGTCATACAGGGGACGGTGATCCTCGAATTCAAGTGTACAGATAGAATGCGTAATGCCTTCGAAGGCGTCCGAGAGCGGGTGAGTAAAATCATACATGGGATAAATGCACCATGCATCGCTGGTGCGGTGATGCTGCTCATGCAGAATGCGGTACAGAACCGGATCGCGCATGTTCAGGTTGGGAGATGCCATATCGATCTTTGCGCGTAATACGTGTGTGCCGTTGGGGAACTCACCGGCACGCATGCGTTCGAAAAGATCCAGACTTTCCTGTATGCTGCGCTCCCGGTAGGGGCTGTTGGTGCCGGGCGCTGTGAATGTGCCCCGGTAGTTCCGTATGTCTTCAGGTGAGAGGCTGCATACGAAGGCCTTCCCGCCTCGTATCAGGCTCAAAGCGCATTGATACAGGCGCTCAAAGTAGTCCGAGGCATAATACATGCGCTCCTGCCAGTCAAATCCAAGCCAACGCACATCGGTGATAATTGATTCAACATATTCAACCTCCTCCCGAGAGGGGTTGGTGTCGTCAAAGCGCAGGTTGCACAGTCCATTAAACTGTGCGGCAATATTAAAATTTAGGCAGATTGATTTAGCGTGTCCGATATGCAGATACCCGTTGGGCTCAGGCGGAAATCGGGTATGTACACGGCTGTTGTGTCGGCCTTCAGCTATGTCGGATTTGATAATCTCGCGAATAAAGTCACTGCTTGCGGGTTCTTCCTGTGCTGACATATACTGCAATCCTTTCAGGTGTTGTTTAACGTGAGGGTTCGACGAATGACCTCAATAAAACATGATTTGAAACGCTCAACATAATAACATAGTACTACTGGCTGTGAACAGTATATTTTAACGGTGGGAATGGTGAAACTGGCACGCTAAAATTGCTTGTCTGGATTGGTCCTGTTGATGGCATGGCTTATGCTAAGGACATATTTTTTTTACTTGTTTTATTCTTGTAGCCGGTTTTTTTTTAGGATATAAATAGAGCCCCTGTACTAAGCACTGCAGTACATAGGAGATACTATGAACGATAAGCCGGATGATGAAAGACGACAACAGATCATTGATCTGTTGCAGGGAAATATGAATGCCGAGTTCAAGGCAACGTTGCAGTATGTCTGCCATCGTATATCGGTTTATAAAAGAGACAGTGTTCTGGGCGAATCGTTTAAGTCTGCTGCTCTCGATGAGATGGCCCATATCCTGTATTTCTCGGATATGATTGATAAATTAGGTGGAGAGCCCAATTTTACTGAGTGGCCGATTCATTCAGGTTCATCAATTAAGGAGATGCTTGAGGCCGATATTGCGCTGGAGCAGGATGCCCGCGCACGCTACGGCGCGCAGCTTGATACCCTGCAGGACCAGCCGCAACTGCATGCACTCATAGAATCGGTGCTTTCAGATGAAGAGGAGCATGAAGAGGAATTCAGCGCCTATCTTACGCGACATCTCAATGTCAACAATAAAAAATAAAGCGGCGCAGATTCGGTGCGTCTTGCGGGATACGGTTACATTTTTTTCCGGAGTTTTTATACTATGACACGCACGACTGTTGTATGCAAAGCACGCAGCATGACCCGGAAGATGCCGGTGGAATTCTGTGTTCCTAATCCGGTACATCCTGCCTGCAAGCAGTGTAATTCACCCAAAATCGCTCAAATGAAACCTGAGGATCAGGTGCGGCTCAGGAGCCAGGATGCAAAGGCTTCAAAAGGCGACAAATTACTGCTTGAAGATTCCAGCGGGTTTGAACCCGATGAAGACGATTTTGATGAGCTTAAAGAGGATTGACCCGCACGGTCCGCGATTGATAGCTGCTTGCCTGAAGCGCACAGTGCCCGGCATGCCCGGATATGAGAACTTCCTGACCTATCATCGCACGGGGTTTAATGCAGAATTCTGAAAGGGAATGACAGGAATGCCGGATACTTTTTTTGTTGCCGATGTGCACCTCGGTCTTGACAACACACAACGGCAGCAGACATTTGTTGATTTTCTCACGCATGTGCGGTCCTGCTCCGGGGACCTGTATATCCTCGGAGATTTTTTTGACTTTTGGGCCAACAACCGGCCGATGCGCCTTGCCATGCAACCGGTTCTTGAGGGTCTGCAGCACCTCACCGCCAGCGGATCTACGGTTGGCTTTGTGTTTGGCAATCGCGATTTTCTCGCGAGGGCCGCAGGTCTGAAGCCTTTCGGTATAACTCATCTTGGAGAACAGGCCGACATCACCCTTGGGGACCTGCGGGTACATATTACGCATGGCTACAGCCTCTGCCAGAATGATACTTCCTTTCTGGTTTATAAAAAATATATCTGGCCGGTTTGGGGACTGCTGGACATGTTGCTGCCCGGATGGTTTGGAAATTATATTGTACGCAGGTTTGTTCTAAAAGAGAAGACCGGTGTAAGCGATCCGGATAAGATCCAGTTCCAGTTTACGCGTTCCGTGATAGATGCCCATTTTCAGCGTGGTGTCGATGCCGTTATTTGCGGGCATACCCACGATGAGCAAACATTCAGCGTAGGTTCGAAACAATTTTTTTCGCTTGATTGCTGGCAAGATATGGTTGGGCCCTACCTTGTGTATCGTGAGGGGAAATTTATCCGCGACACCTTTACCAGTGCTGCATAAGTTCTGTATGTCCTTATATTGATGGCATTTTCATGCTGAGTGAATTTCTCGACAATCCGAGTTTGCTGCATTTTGATTTGCTGCGTTCCTGTGCCGGTCTTGCGCATGCGGTTTCTACACGCATAGATCCATCAGAAACTGAAACCATGTTTGATCTTGCCTGGGTCCCGGGTGATGCGCCTGAGCCGGTGCGCTTAAGGTTGCGCATCGTTGCCGCTGCGCTTAAGGTTGATCCGGATAGTGTGTGCTGCGCCCACCAGGTGCATGGCACCAGTGCGTACTGCATTGATGAGCTGTCGACAACTGAGCCCGGAGCCCCCTGCTGTGTGTGCGGAGAATGTGACGCCCTCATAACAGATCGTCCCGGCATCACCCTTGTGATTCGGGTTGCCGATTGCGTGCCGATTTTGCTCTATGATCCCGTGCGTAATGTCGTGGCTGTGGTGCACGCGGGTTGGAAGGGCACCCTGGCCGACATAGCGGGCAAGAGTGTTGCATGCATGCGTATGCGCTACGGCTGCAGGGTTCGGGATATTCTGGCCGGCATCGGGCCTTCAATCGGCCCGTGTTGTTTTGAGGTCGGTAGTGATGTTGCCGAACAGTTCAGGGACGCGCCCTTTGGGGGAGATTGTGTGCAGACAGACGGCACGACTGCCAGGATCGATTTGCCGGAAGCAAATCGGACTGCATTGCTGCGCAGCGGTATGTTGCCGGGTAATGTTGAAATGGCGGGGTACTGCACGGCCTGCAGGTTAGATATCTTCTTTTCGCACCGGGGTGAAAAGGGAGACACTGGGCGTTTTGGACTTTTTGCCGGACTGCGCGCCAGATAGCCGTGCATTTTTTCGTGGTTTGATTTGCAGGATAGTATCATGCTGCTCAAAGCGTTTTTCGCTATTCGGATAATCAAGGGTGTAGTGCAGTCCGCGGCTTTCCTTGCGCCGCAGGGCGCTTGTGATGATCAGTCCGGCTACGGTCGCGATGTTGCGCAGCTCAATTAAATCCGAGGTAATAGTAAAGTTCCAGTAATAGTCCGTTATTTCCTGCTGCAGCAGGCGGATCCTGCGTTGGGCTCGTTCTAAGCGCTTGGTTGAGCGCACAATCCCGACATAATTCCACATCAACATCCGGATTTCATCCCAGTTATGTTTGATGACAACTGCCTCATCATTGTCGTGAGCGTTACCCGGATCCCAAGCCGGGATTGATCTGCGCGGGAGCGAAAAATTCGCGGCCTGCGCGGATGAGGCCTCGGCTGCGCGGTGAGAGAACACGATGGCTTCAAGCAGTGAATTGCTTGCAAGGCGGTTTGCGCCGTGCAGGCCCGTGCAGGATACTTCACCGACGGCAAAAAGTCCGGGTATGGTGCTTTGAGCCGAGGTGTCTGTTACAACTCCTCCACAGAGATAGTGCGCCGCCGGGACAACTGGAATTGGGTCAACAGCAATGTCGATGCCGTATTGTGCGCATTTTGCATATATATTAGGGAAGCGTTTTTGTATGAAGTTGCGCTGTCGGTGGCTTATGTCAAGGTACACACAGTCCTGGCCGCTGCGTTTAAGTTCGGCATCAATGGCGCGGGCCACAATGTCGCGCGGAGCTAAATCTTTCAGGGGGTGGTGCTTGGCGGTCATGAATGCCTTGCCGCTTTGTGTGCGCAGAATGCCTCCTTCTCCCCGCAGGGCCTCGGAGATGAGAAAGTTCTTGGCTTCAGCGTGATACATGCAGGTCGGGTGAAACTGGATAAACTCCATGTTCGCTATGCGGGCACCGGCACGGTAGGCCAGCGCGATGCCGTCGCCGGTCGAAATATCGGGGTTGCTGGTATACAGGTAGGTTTTACCGGCTCCACCGGTTGCCAGCAGAGTCACCCGGGAGATGAACCTGTGGATCTGTTCCTTCTTGCAGTCCAGTACGTAGGCGCCATAGCACTGGTTGGTTCCCTTTGCATGCTCTCCAAGCTTTTTTGCAGTTATGAGCTCAACCGCGATGTGGTTTTCATAGATTGTGATATTGGGTGATTTTGCAACTTTTTTTAGCAGTACGCGCTCAATTTCTTTTCCGGTAAGGTCCGCGGCGTGTAGAATACGGCGATGTGAGTGGCCGCCTTCACGTCCGAGGTCAAATTCTTTTGTGTGTTTGTCGGTTCGGCGGCTGAACGGTACGCCCCAATCAATCAGGTCATGAATACGGTCCATGCCTTCA
>Ga0208648_1000949_pt1 | contig 26070 bp, 12 predicted proteins | sample AntAceMetag02UKL_FD_184772 | JGI IMG/M metagenome (GOLD analysis project Ga0208648, IMG submission 184772) | Saline lake microbial communities from Ace Lake, Antarctica - Antarctic Ace Lake Metagenome 02UKL (SPAdes) (version 2) | ecosystem: Environmental > Aquatic > Non-marine Saline and...
AAATGATTTGACTGGAGATATAGTACATTGCGAAGGTGCAGGCACCATACGCAAGGTTTTACACATAATCACCGGATCAATGTAATCAGCCATAGGCTGACAAGATGTAAGAATTTTATAAACCACGAAAACCACGAATTGACACGAAAGGAAGAAAAAAGCAATTTTTCATTATAAATAGAATAGATTATTTTCTCTTTTATTTTCTTATATTATTTCGTGTCATTTCGGAGCATTAGTGGTAAATATTCTTTTTCTTTTTTTGAGAAACTGACTACACGACTCAATGTAAGATTTTAAGCCGCGAACAAACCGAACAAACGCGAACAAAATTGACTATAAGGTGAATAGTGTCAGCCATAGGCTGATAAAAGCAGTGAACAGTGATTGGAAACTTGGCTGGTTTTTAAAATTTCCAATCACTGATCACTCTTCACTGTTTTTCTTTTCGACTCACGATTTACGACTCACGTCTCACGATGCATAGCATTCATAATCAGCGGAATCCGCTAAATCTGTGTTCTATTTATATTTTCCTTCTCACTTTTCACTTATTTTTCTTCTCACTGAATTCAAATATAGATTTTCATTGACCAATAATTGGGTTGCAAATATGAAAGAAGTAGTAAATTTGATAATGCAGGAGAATTATGGTATTCAGTTATTACCTGGTTAAATATCCTTACAGTTTGCTGTGGAGCATGCAGAAATTGCTGGGCAGGAATGATTATTATGCTGCCTATTGCGGAGATGAACTTGATTACTATATTATGGAGCCAGTCCTGAAATATCTGCCAGAGCTTACGATCATTAGTAAAAATAAGAGGATTCAGAACTTACTGGCAGAAAAGGGAGTGAGATCAAAGAGGCTGCCGGCATTTCCAAGGGGAGTGCTGATGTGCCGGCTGGCAGGGCATAAGTTTCCTGCTGGTGGTATGAAAAAGATCGGGATGAGGCATGGACCTTTTCACTTTAAAGCATTATCAAATAAAGCAAACTACAATCTTTTTGATCAGTTTATATTCACGAGTGAGCAGGAAGCGGAGCTAGCAGCCAAAGCAGGTATAAATAATGGTATGGGGATAGGTTATCCCAAGCTGGATAAGGCTTTTGATAGCAAAATAAGCACCTGCTGTATGGATAATCTGAGTGATCAGCTGGGACTGAGCCCGGAAAAGAGAACTTTGCTATTTACTGCCACCTGGGAAGGATCACAGATGAGTGCTATTGATAAGTGGTTTGACAGGCTGGCGGAACTGAAAGATGACTATAATCTGCTGGTGAGTCTGCATCCGTGGATAGGGGAGAGCTATCGGGACCGGGTGAAAAGCACATCGGGAGTGCATTATATAGAGAGCTATGATACCACACCCTATATCATGCTGGCAGATATCTGCATAGGTGACACATCATCGATGCTGGGTGAATGCTGTGCACTGGATAAGCCTATGATCACCTTCAGGGTGGATAATGCCGGGCGGATGGTGGATTATGTGATTGAGATGCTGGAGCGGATAAGCGTACGGATAGACCGCTTTGAAGAGATATCGGGAGCGATAGCATTATGCGATGCCCGGGCTGAGGAGATGAACCGCGAGCGGAAAGCAGCAAATGAGCTGATGTTCAGCAATCTGGATGGCTCAGCAGGAAAAAAAGTGGCAGACTTTATTCGGGAGAAATGGGGGATATGAAAGAATGGTGACCAGTGATTGGTGTCAGCCATAGGCTGATAAAAGCAGTGAACGGGGAATCGGAAGACGGGAGACGGAATAGTGATTGGTGTCAGCCATAGGCTGATAAAAGCAGTGAACAGTGAATCGGAAACTTGACTGGTTCTTAAAATATCCAATCACAAATCACTAATCACGATTTTTACCACAGAGGTTACAGAGAACACAGATAATGTAATGATTTATCCGTGAGAAGTGAGTCGTGAGAAGTGAGTCGTGAGACGAGAAATGTAATGTAATACAATGTAATGTAAGAATATTTGGCCGCGAACAAAACGAACTATTTCTTAATTACTTGTTAATTTCTCCTCAAACCCTCTAACACTCTAACCCTCAATTATTTTCAGCCACGGAATACACGGATGAACACGGATTAATGTAAGATTTTTTAGCAACGAACAATTACCAACAAAACGAACTATTTCTTGAAATACCAGCCAAGTTGCTTTCTTACTATTAACTGTTAACTGTTAACTTTCTAAGCCTCAATCCTTCTAACCCTCAATTCAAACTGGTCGAATTCGACTAGTTTAGAAATGAAGCTGGAATTGAGTTGTCGACAATTTGTCGACAGGCGAAATTATTTATACTCCGCCGCAGGATAAGCAAAGCATTTTACACTTATTAAAGAATCTTGAGGAATATATAAATCAGGAGAATGGACTTGATGTTTTGATCAAAATGGCAATTATTCATTATCAGTTTGAGAGCATCCACCCATTTTACGATGGAAATGGCAGAACTGGAAGAATCATCAATGTCCTATATTTGGTTTTAAAGGGATTGCTTGATATTCCGGTACTATATCTTAGCCAATATATAATAAAAAACAAAACAGGATTATTACAGATTATTGCAGAATGTACGGACAGAAAATGCCTGGGAAGATTGGGTGATCTATCTATTAGTTGGAGTTGAGGAAACCTCAATTAATACTATTGAAATGATAAGAGCTATTAATGATCTGATGGCTGAAACTAAGAGTAAATTACAGCAGGATTTACCAAAAATCTACAGTCGGGATTTGCTTGATATAATTTTTCTTCATCCTTATACGAAGATTGAATTTCTCACTGAGAGATTAATAATAACCAGGCAGACAGCAGCTAGCTATTTAAATAAGATATGTCAGATTGGTATATTGAGAAAAGTTAAGAAACAGAAATATAACTATTATATTAATACGAAACTTTTTGAACTATTAAGTAAATAAGCCAGGAATTCTTACATGAGCATTTCTTCATGTTAAGAAAACGTGAAAAATTTAACATGAATCTCTGCTCATGTTAAAAAAAAATGAAAATCTTAACTGAACAATTTAATACTATTCGAACAATCACTTTGCGTATCCAGAGCTTCCAGCTCTGAATTATATTCCGATTCACGAACCTCGACTCACGAATCAATGTTAGAATATTTGGCCGCGAACAAAACTAACTATCAGGTGATTGGTGAACGGTGAACAGTGATTGGAAACTTGGCTGGTTTTAACAAAATCAGCGTCAATCTGCGGTATCCGCTCAATCTGCCTGCCGTGCCGTAGCTTTATGCGTAGGATGGTGTTCTATGTATTTTTCGTCTGACGAACATCGACTCACGACTCACGGTGCGCAGCACATCCTCGCTCTGGATTTTCCGATCACCGTTCACTGCTTTTATCAGCCTATGGCTGACACCAATCACTTTTCCGTCTCACTTCTCACGTCTCACGAACCTCGTCTCACGAGTTTCGGATCACGGAAATAAAAAAAACCTGCTCTATCACAAAAATAGAGCAGGTTATTTTTTATTGAATTATTAATTTATTCCAGAGAACCTATTTCAGCTTCAACTGCGATGAGGATTTCGCAGGATTTGACCAGTTCTTTCATCCTGGTGTGATCTGGATAGAGTGGGCGGTCAATTTCCAGGAAATCTACATATTTACGAATTACATCATGAGCTACCTGGGTACCTTTGCCGAATTTGTATTCCCGGAAATCAAGTGCCTGGGCAGCAGCCATGAGTTCAATTCCCAGAATACCATAAGCATTATCGATGATCTGGAAATTTTTGATAGCTGTATTCATACCCATAGAAACAAAATCCTCCTGGTCAGCAGCAGCCGGAATACTTTGAACAGATGCTGGAGCACAGAGGATTCTCTGTTCCACGATCTGCATATCTGCGGTGTATTGACTGAGCATCAGTCCACTGAACATACCAGCACCTTTTGTGAGGAAGGGAGGTAAACCCACAGATAATGCGGGATTATTAAGACGGTTCATACGACGCTCGCTCATCACACTCACCATGGTGATGGCAGCAGAGATCATATCCATAGGCAGACTAACGGGAGAGCCCTGAAAATTAGCTCCTGAGAGCTGTATTCTTTCTTCCGGGAAGAATACGGGATTATCACCAACGCCATTTAATTCAATTTCCACCTGGCTACGAGCATAGGCAAGAGCGTCATGGGCAGCACCAATCACTTGAGGAGTGGAGCGCATGGAATAAGCATCCTGCACCTTGCATTTTACGCGACCCTGTTCCAGGTCACCGCCAGAAACTACTTTAAGTATTGAAGCAGCAGAACGCTGAGCACCCAGGAAGCCACGGATTTTATGAAGTTGTGGACTATAGGGTTTCATATTTGCCTTCAATGCTTCCAGGCTCATAGAAGCAGCGATTTCTGCCTGCTTAAACCAGTTATTAGCATCAAAAAGCAGGATAGCGCTCATTGCTGTGAGCACGTTAGAGCCATTGATAGTTCCCAGTCCATCACGCGCCTGGAGTCCGGGAATCGGAATACCTGCTTTATCCATGGCAACTTTTCCGGGCAGTAGTTCACCCCTGAAATAGGCATCACCTTCACCCATCAGCAGCAGAGCGATCTGACTCATTGGCGCCAGATCTCCACTTGCACCCACAGAACCTTTCTGGCATACAAAGGGAGTGACACCCTTATTTAACATATCTACCAGGGTTTGAGTGATAACTGGTCTGATACCGGAATTTCCGTGGGCATGAACATTGATCCTTCCCACCATGGCACCACGCACATATTCAATAGGGGCGGGATCGCCAATACCGGCTGCATGATTATAAACGAGATATTTTTGAAAGTCTTTGATCTGATCATCATCAAGAACAACTTCCGAGAATTCACCAATGCCTGTATTTACACCATACATGATCTCACCGGCTTCTATTTTCTCTTCGAGCATGGCACGGCAGACTTTGATGCGTTCCAGGGCTTCGGGAGCGAGCTCCACTTTTTCACCATCACGGGCGATCGCCACCACTTTCTCGATGGTTAATCCGCTTCCATTTAAAATAATAGACATAAATCCTCCACGTATTTAATTTATTTTGATGTCAGATAAAAAATATTTCCTGTTGATGTCAAGTTATGGACTTTTCATCTCCGGGCAGAAGTTTGGTGGAGAAAGTAAAAAATACTACTCAACGTATCTATAGAGAATGATAATCTGCTGTGCAGAAGTAGTAGTTCCAAAGATAGTTGCATTGATAGTTCCAGAAGCCATACCCGGTCCTGACTGCCCGGGTGGGAGACACTCATATTTATTAAAACCCACATCTTTGTAAAGACGACCCAGGGCTCCGTCATAGGGTCCGGTGTATCCATCACTGTCATCCTGGGGGACTTCTTCATTAATATTGGTAAAGTCAAAAATATCCATCAGGTATGAAAAATTGGGATCATTAATTATATCCGCCGGATTGGGATGAACTCCATGTTCTCCTTCATCTGTAGGGAAGCCTATGGTGGTGGTGAATACTATGCGCTGATTATTGACCGGATTATTCTGTCCATCGTGGACATTTACCCGGCACTGCGTATAAAGGATTTCTTCTTGTGTGTTACCCTCATGCCAGTCTATATGGGTTGGCACACAAAGCATGTTTATTTCTCCATACTGAAGTGGCAGAGCAAAATCAGCAGATTCGGTCACATTCCCCACATCAGCATTTATAGTTATAGTTTCATTTGTATAATTGCCATCAAAGACCAGGGTACTGAAAGCAGTACCAGCAGTTTGTTCACCATTCAGATTTTCATTTCCCGCTACCACCATGGCATTATTAATACTCACATATTCTGTTACGGGTGATAGTGTAAAGTAAATAGCAGTCCCATTTTCAACAGGATTGTTCCACTCATCCGTGATCAAGGCAGAAAACTGGATTTTCCAGGTGCAGTCACCCAGGTTTACTCCGCTGTCTATTTCGCCAATATTTAGATGAATATCATAAGGTATCCCTGCTTCCACTACTACTGCTTCATTAACTGCAGAAACCATTTGCTGTGGCTGCGGTTTGCACCAGGCATTGATTGAGATCACACCAGAGGAAATTCCAGCATAAACGGCAACAGAGGCTGTGCCATTGGCAGAGATAGTACCTGTGGAGTCAGATAGATTATAAACGGACTGGTTCAGATTGCTGCCCTGAGGAATATTGCCTTCCGGTCGATCTGAGAATTTGAACCAGACTTCCATAGGTGAGAGGACGGGATTATTAAAAACATCCAGGAGATTGACAGTTATTATCACTGGAGCATTTGAACCTGCCATAACGGTTACCGGTTCTTCATTCTGGAAAAAAATATGATCCATTTCACTGGCAATAATCTGGATCTGGTCAAATTGCTGAATTGCTCCCGAGGTGACGGTTATCCCGGCTACTCCCACCTGAGGTCCAGGAGAGAAGCTGGAAATTGCTACTCCATTTTCGTCAGGACTAACCGGATTTTCTATCAAACCCATACTGGTTTCAAAAATTACTATTGTTTCTTCTGAAGCAGGATTACCATAAACATCATGAATCGACGCCCGTACCAGCAATGATTCTTCGCTGCCTGCTGCGATTATATCTGTTTCTGTTCCTGATCCATCGACTATTGACAAAGTCATTATTGCCGGTTCTCCTGCTGTTATGGATAAAACAGCAGAATCTGTTTGTCCGTCTGACTCAGCCTCGATCAGATCATAACCCGGGATAGTGCCTGTATATAGCCAGGCATTGGCAATGCCATTGGTTGTGGTAAGTGCAATAGAATTGCCCAGATTTTGTGAGTCTTGCAGACCCGGCTGGAAATTGCCCATCTCTGTGGAAAAGTAGATAACACTCCCATCAGGAACTAAACCTTCCTGGTTTATGGCTTGAGCAGTTACCTGCACGACATCATCTACAGTTGTCTGAGTTACTTCAAGTTCAATGTTCACATCTAATACAGGCAGGGTTGGTGAGATGATAACATTTACGGTTGAGCCTGATATTCCTATGGAAGCAGTTATGGAAGCAATGCCAATCTCACCTGCGTCCGAATAATATGCCTGAGCAAAACCCACTGAATTTGTTATTACCGGAGAGGTTATTATGCCCATATTACAATTGAGATTAACTTCCTGGTCAGGAGCAGAAATACCATCCTGATCTTTTACATATATCTCTATTGTACTGCGCGTTACACCTTCATCGGCATAGATCTCGTCTGGTATGGCAGTGAGGCCATGGATTGAATAACTGGGATAGGGATAGATATCAATTGTTTTATGCATGCCATGATCATATTCCCCTTCTATATAGGTATAAATATGTGCTACTCCAGTTATCCCATCATCATAGAACCTTGTGATGATCATTCCATCATCATTGGTGAACTCTTTCTCCCACATATAACCTATATCTGTCTCGAAATGGACTGCTATATTGGCTCCGGGTTCTTCTTCTTCATTTGCTACAAAAACAGTTACCTGCGAATAAGTAGTGGATATACTGTCTGCCAGCAGGTAATCTGGATTCACTGTCACTGATGCTAAATTAAAATTGCTCTGGTTACGCTCATCACAGCCGGTTAAAAGTAATACGATTATTAAGAGAGAAAAATAAAATAATGACACAATATTCATTTTCATTATTACCACCTCCTGATTAATTCTCAGCAAGATAAACAAAATGCAAAATATCTGTCAATTATTATTTACTTATTGTAAGAAATATATCTAACTTGTAATGTTAAGTTCCCCTAATACATCATGAAGTTCTCAGTTCATATACTCCCTTGCCATGGAGATACAGGATTTGAGTTGATAGCGGTCGTTATCTACGCCCCACCTGGAAATACCCGGCGGTGCACATCTAATTATTGCGTTTTAACAATAGCCAGCCAATAAATCCTCCCAGAAAATACCAGGGCAGGTCAGAGGCGTTATAGGTGGTACCCAGCAGTATTTTTCCCAGCCAGAAGGAGCGGAGATAGAGCAGAAAGGGAGCTTGCCAGAGCTGGGCAAATTCCAGAATGCAGGTGGTGATAGTTACTATTATTACAATTTTAAGAGGTTTGGCTTGAGGGAATATGAACTTGAAAAGTAAACACCAAAAAACCACATAAGCAATTCCAGCGAGGGAATTATTTAGCAGCTGATGGGCAGGACCAGGATAATATTTAAGTGCAAACCCCGTAAGCAGGGTTATCAATAGTTTAATGAGGAGCCTGTTTTTATTTTTCAGATATTCACCTTTGAACTATATCTGCGGAGCAGCATTAGCCAGCCCCAGGCAAGAAGATTAATGATGATAATTGCCATGATATTTGCAGGGATCGCTCCCAGCCAGGAATTGATGAAGCAATTTTGCAGTAAGGGCAGGGAGGCATTAACTGCCAGGAATACAGGTACTAAGGAAAGATCAAATACCAGTACTTGAAGAAAAATGTGATACAGGGCAGAAGCAAGCAGGGCAGAGAGGATCATCAGGTAGGCAAAATCAGCAAATTTTGCATAGACCAGAGCATTTTGCCTAAGGATGAGAATAACAAAGAAGAATATGAGCCAGATGAGGAATTTTCGTTTCTGACCTCTTGCAGATATTTTACTCAGCCAGTGCATAACAAATATAAGCAGCAGTGAAGAAGTGATCCACTGAGAAACGGACTGGCTGATAACCGTTAAGAAGGGGCTGAAATCAGCGATAGCATCCAGGCTGGGACGCCAGGGCAGATAATCTGGTTTGAAATATGAAACCAGGGCTGTGATGCCACTAAAGCATAGAGCAGCCAGGATCACATTATGCACTCGAAGTTTATTAATGGTCTTATTTTCCCAGGAACCCAGGAAACCTGCCAGCAGAGCAAACACAAAACTGAGCAGCAGAACATTAGTAACTGAACCCAGAATGTATTGCAGTACCTGATTATTCCAGGGTTGACTGGTAGAAAATCCGGCAGGTACTTGCTGCCACTGATTAAGCCGGAGCACCAGAGTGGTAATGAACATAATGATCAGGATAAAATAAAAAGCTGAAATATTGAAATTACGATTACTCCACGATACCACTGCCATTACGCCAATTGCGAAATAGAAAAGAATGAAGATGATATTGGCAAAATTGGAAAATAATCTGATTGGTCTTGATTTATTTCTCTCCTGCCGTGCCCAATCCTCCGGGACATAAGTATAGCGTGAAATATTCATAACCTGATCACCGCTTATTTTCACGATATAACGGTATTCACCAGTATCAAGATCATAATTCAGGGTATCTCTAAAGGTGAAATTCCAGTCCTTTCTCTCAGGAAGTTTTTCCGGAGATGCTTCCACTTCATTAAGAATGAATTGATCCATTTCAAAGAATTCTGTGATAGATCTTTCTGCAAGTTGACGGGCTTCATCTTCTGATAACTCCATCCCGGCACGACCTTCCGGCAGGGTATGCCTGAAGGCAGTAACTATACCTTCCGAATTGATCATGAACTTGTAAGCTTCTGCCCTGGCAGCTACATCTCCATGCCAGGTGCGAAAATTGACCTGCCAGACAGGCTCATTGACATATTCACCTATTGCCTGGTGGTATATAGATTCTCCAGCCTCCTGCCAGACAAGTTTATCACTATTATATACGGAATTAATGATATCAGCATCAATTCGCCAGCTATTATCCAGCTCAATATTCTGTTCACTAAGTGCCTGTTCTGCACGCTCAATTGCCTGGGTGCGATTCAATTTCATTTGGGGCTGATCTGCCCGGAAGCTGGTAAATGCCACCCAGCAGGCAGCTCCGATTACAGCAGAAATTATCAGCCAGGTGAGAATACGAGGATTATAGGTGCGGTGGGAAATGATGATTTCTGGAGCTTTGGGAGGTTTAGCCGGGGCAGGCAGCCAGAATTTATTAAGAAAGTTATTACTTATCTGCTGCCATTTACCTGCCCTTATACGGAAATAGATGATGATCAATAAGGGTAAGAGGATGCCGGCAAGTACTAAAATTCGATTTACCCAGATACCTGGAGCTTTCATGATCCAGATATACATAGCCATGAGTACAGCATCAAAACTGAAATGCAGAATGATGGCGGTATATAAGCCGAATCGCAGATATAAGAATGCAAAGATCAGAGAGGGAACAATGAGTTCCACTACCCGGGCATAAGCCGGTTGAGCAGCGTAATTTGCATGACCAGCACTGAAAATGAGAGCTTGAAGGATCAAACCCAGCACCAGGAATAATTTCTCTTTATTAAGTTTGCGGCCAATGAGAACCATACCTGCTAATGGTACTGCCCGGAAAAGCGCTTCTTCCCAGAATCCAGCGTGAAGTGCCATCGATAACACGGAAAGCCAGGGCAGGGGCATGGCAATAAAATTAGGATCCACCTGTAATCCGGCAGGATTCCACCAGCCCAGATGTTTGGATGTAAATAGATAAAATCCCAGCACATAAGCCAGGTTGATAGCGACAAGTCCATAGCCGGCGAGGGTGTTGCCTAAAATCCGTGTAGAAGGTGCTACGGGTGCTGAAAGTGTTTTCCAGAACCTTACATGATTTGGGAAAGCACGACGAGTAAGACTCTCAGCAGCAATAAAGGAAAGTGCCAGCAGAATGAAGTTTTGAATGAATCCCAGTAGATTTGTCATAATATTCTGCATGATATGTGCCTGAGGAGTTACTGCGGTATCGTACCATATCCAGGAAATGGGCAGATTATTGAATCCAGCCAGAAATCCCAGAAAGGAAACTATAAAAGCCCACAATAAGGCTTTGCGATATAAAAGGTAACGCGTGCGCAGAAGAAAGAAAGAACCCAGCCCGATTCCCAGCAGACCATATAGGAAAAGCATGCCATATTGAGCTCCGCTGGCAATGGTATTATTAGCTGACCGCATCTCCTGAAATCTGCGGCTGAATGCTTCGGGTATCTTCACAGAATGCTCCAGCTGACTCACATGATCACCACTTACTCCAATAGTAAAACGATATCTGGCTTCATTAAGCATTTCCGGGCGTTCATACACAAATTCATAATCCTGACGTCTGGAGATAACAACATTCTTTTTAGTTTCTATCAATTGATAATCTGCAAGGTTCACCCCCAGTCTTTCAGCTGCTGATTCACCTAAACTTTGAGCTGCTTCCACGCTGATATTATTACCAGGTTCGCTCTCAGGAATAATTTCATTATATCCGTAAAATTCTCCATCAGGTGTGTAATAAAAGTATGCCTGATGTTCCTCTTGAGGAATAAAGTGACGTACTATCCACTGATAAGGCTGGTATTTGCCTTCGGCTAGAAACTTATTATAACCTTCTTTTCCACCAGCTTCCAGCTCAATGTAATACTGTAGAAAACTGCTTTCATTAAAGATCACTGCCTGCCTGCTTTCTGAGGGGCCAACATCCCAGTTTTCGCTATCATCTCTGGCAGATTGCAGGGCTTCCTGTCTGTCCATAGTTATTTCCAGATTGATGAAACTCATGATACGGGAGAAGTTCTGCAGGCAGAATATCGAGGCAGCTATCACAATAAGGGTAAAGATAATCCAGAATAGAGGTTTACGGAACATAATGAAACTCCTTTATAAGGATAATATTTTTTTTATTTAAGCAGTACCAACTTACCAGTTTTACCGCTGATATTGTGCTGGTAGAGATATAATCCAGCAGCAGCTTTTCTACCTTTTTCCACCATGCCATCCCAGTGATAGCAGCGGTAATTATCAGGAGAAAGCGAGCTGGTGATAGTGCGTATTTTTCTGCCTCTGATGTCATATATAGTGATCTTATCTATGGCATCCACCTCGTCATTATTAGTATCATCAGCCCTGGCTGGAGCGTAATAAATATCCACATAATCTCTGGCTGGATTGGGCTGGGCATAAAACTCAACTGCGGGAACAAAGGGCTCTTCTTCCTCAAATTGCAGAATAGTGGAATTAACTTCACCTTCTGATGTAAATTGGATCAATTCATTCTGGAGTAATTGAGTATCAAGCAAATCACGCGTTTTGATACCTATCAGATTACCATAATCCTGCCAGGAAAGTTTATTGGAATTATTACTGGTTGTATTTTTAAAGGCATATAGTGAATTGCCATCGCTGAATAGCATATTGGATGAGCAACGGGCATTTAGAAAGTAGTCTGAGGGATTGATACCCAGCAGATTAGTTTCGCTATAAGCAGCCTGCAATCCCGCTGAAACATCACTATCATTATCCAGAATATATTTTACCAGGTAATGATGATATAATTCACTATCAATAAATGAACCCAGGCTGCCATATTCACCAAACCAGTTAGAGGGATATTGTTCAAACCAGAATTCACCCAGAAAGTCCATAATTGCCTGGCGTAGGGGAGTGGAGATCACACCATTATGGCACATGCTGAAGGTTCCCTGGCTGCCATCAATCCGAAAAGGATGAGAGCCACTGCCCCCAGTGGCATTTCGGGCATGAGCGATAACCAGAAAATAGTCATTATCATCAGATAAAATCTCCTGTCTGGCATCATCAAGAGGTTCCCGCATGCCATCACCATACCAGGTGCTGCTGCCGGTTTTATACCAGCAATCGCTTTCCAGTAGATAAGCAGAATCTCTTCTATAAGCAATCACTCCGTAACCATCAGGATTAGTGCCTGAGCTTGATCTGCTGATCAGAAAATCAAAGTATTGATCCACGGTTTCCTGATGTTCACCAAATCCGCTGTCATCTGTAAGTATCAGCGCAAACATATCACAGCTCCAGGCGAAGCAGATCATCAATAGGAGTAATGAGGTTATCAGAATTTTCATGGCAAAGGGCTACAGGTAAGGAAATTCTCTGGAAAGGTAATTCACCACATAATCAAGGACACTATCATCTAATGATAAGAAGTTCATGGGATAGCCTGCTTCCTGCAATTTATCCATTACTGCACAGGTATAATTTTGATAGGAGTTCTGTAATATCTCAGGCATTTCAATATATTGAATATTCTCCGGCAGGTTCAGGGCAGCAAACACAGCCTGCATTAATTCTGTCCAGGTATGGGCAATTCCTGTGCCCACATTAAAAATACCATTTACATTTTCATGTGTTTTCAGCCAGTAGATAACGTCCACAATATCCTTTACATAGATGAAATCACGCATCTGCCCACCGTCTGTAAAATCAGGATGGTTTGATCTGAAAAGCTTCACTTTGCCGGTTTCTTTGATCTGATAATATGCTTTATAAACCATGGATTTCATTGCTCCCTTATGATATTCATTAGGACCGAAGACATTAAAAAATTTAAGTCCGCAAATCTTATCCTGCTGCTCATTTTGCAGCACCCATCTATCCATTAGCAGTTTTGACCAGCCGTACTTATTTAAAGGACGCAATAGATCACTCATCTCATCCGCATCAGAATAACCCTGCCCTCCAGCTCCATAGGTGGCTGCTGAACTGGCATAGATAAACCTGATATTTCTCTGGATTGCAAATTCTGCCAATCTTCTGGAATAGATAAAATTATTTTTATAGAGGTAATCTGCATCCGCTTCAGTTGTCAATGAGCAGGCACCCAAATGGAAAATAGCTTCGATATCTCTAAAATGATGTAATCTTTTAAAAAAACTCTCTTTATGGATATATTCTACAAACTTCAGATTCAGCAGGTTTTTCCACTTTTCTTCACTACCCAGATTATCGACTATTATTATATCTTCATAACCTTCATCATTGAGTTTTTTTACCAGTGCACTGCCAATAAATCCCGCTCCACCTGTTACTATTATCATCTTTACTCCTGTCCAGTATATTTCGTATCAACTAATTATTTTGCAGGGGATGTCTGTAAAGAAAATTTTAATTTAAGGGTGATTCTTCGCTAATCCAGAAACTCTGCCGGTTGCCATTTTCTATCAGCTTTTCAATCCAGTCCAGGATCTGGTCATTGGAATATTTTCGGCTGCCATCGGGATTTCTCTGCTGTTGCTGTATATGTGCCAGCATAGAGTATTCTTTTGTTAAAGAGGTATAAAATACTCCCTGATCATCAGTATTAACACTTACATTTAACCTTTTTACACCTGCTTCAACTTCATCAATAGGGAAAAGTTTAAAAATTGGTATTTTGTTCAAATCACCTAAATTGCTGATCAGGTAATTGGAAGTCGGATTAGATTCCACTGCTATGCCTCTATCTTCAATCTTTTGCCTTAAATTAATTTGAAGAACTTCCATGCATGAAATAAAATCATCACTGATCGGAAAAACTTCTACTTCATATCCAGATTTTCGGGCATTCAGGTCATAGTGATAAGCCTGGATCTGATCATAGATCTTCTTAGATAAATCGTAGTAAAAGTTGGATTCTTTGGTGGAAGCGTATTTATCCCAGCGCGTTGATGTTTCGTTGAGAAGCTCTTCTCTTTTGTCATACTGCCAGTAAAAAAGTTCGGGATTTTCTCCTCGAAGTTCCATTGTCTGGATATATTCACTGAGATCAATCACTTCATTTGATTTATAGATTTTCTTAAAAAACTTCCGATAATCAGACCGTAGAGTTTCTATGAAAGAAGAAGATGCTTTTATATTCCATAATCGTATTTTATATAACATCCAGGCTATATTATCTAAAAGATTCTGCCTGGGTAATGAGATCGCATTATTGCGGATTGAATAATATTCTTTGATATCAAGTCCCAGGGCTACTCCATGCCCAATCCTGTCTCCATATCTTAGTTCCAGAAATTCTATAGCTTCATCAATAGCGCGAAAACCGTCTAACAGGTCAAAAAAATCTTCTCCCACATGATAGGTAACCCGCAAATTAGGTACATATAATTCATTTGAATTACAATTAAACGGGTAGGAACTGACAACTCTTTGATCCCGCAGATATCGGAAAGCCTGAGCAAAAACCTCTGGTCGGCAAGTGATTTCATCGCTGGCAGCATCAATTCCTAAAATTCGCTCCGCTGTTTTTAAGTTATTTTTTCTTAATTTTACTATCGTTATTGCTTCCTGCTTCAATGTTTCCCTCAGAAAATAATCCCGGCATTTGGTGTACCATACCAGATCGTTGCTATCCACCTTTAACTTGCATGATTTGCAGGGTCTTTTTATGAAATGAAGCACATAAAAATGATTGAACTTCTCCTCACAGGGTTCTAACAAATAATCCGTATTTCTTCTATTTCGCTGACAAAAAGAATCTATGCACTTAATTACATTAAATAATGATATTGGATCATCAGAGCCATGAAACCTTGCTTCCAGCTTATTTATATTGTTTTCTGACATGTTATCACGTATTGCCATACTGACCATCAATTTGTTATAGACACTGCCAACCGGAATGAAAGCAGCCTTGCGGTTTTGATAACTCTCAAAATTCTTAAAACCATACCTCTCATTCTTTTGAATGAATTCACTGCTGATGAGCTGAGTGATCAGGATATACAAAAAAAAGTAATGATTTATCTCATGAGCATATTTTTTGTTTTCCAAAATATATAGATAAGCGGAATAATATAACTTCCTCTCACCAGCCAAAACACTGCTGGATTTTGACTGATTAATGGGGAAATCAAGCAAATAGTCCACAGGATCACTAAATTTACGGAATTCGCTCATTTGCAATGCTGCTGAAATCTCGCTGACAAAATCACTGAAGTAAATATTTAATAACTCCTTCTGCTGCAGGATCAAAAGAATTTTGGGGTTAAGATATTCAAATTTTGATTCATTATCAGAACAGCACAGGGTGAATATCTGTAATCTCAAACATGCTGCAATTTTCACTAATTCATATAAGCTGATCTGGGTATCTTCTTCAAAACTATCGTTCCTTTTGGGTTTCAATGATCTGCTAACTGATAATTTCTGGAATTCTGCATCCCTCATTGATGGAAAGTTCATTAAACTCAGCCAGTTAAGATCAAAATAGGGTGAAGAACCCCGCAGGTGCATATGGTTTTCAGAAACATTGCTCTGCTTAAGTAAACTTTGAAGACTATGAAAATCACTCTTGATGATCTTCTCCCACTGAAAATCTAAAGGTTCATCAGTCAATCGATACTTACGGTATGCCATCAGAGCCGTTGTGAAAAGGTCTTCACCAAGATTGGCAGTTAAACTGTGCCAATAACCTAAGAATTCTGTTTTGCTAACTGGTTTTTCATTGAAGATCTTAAGAAGTTGCTGGGCTATGCGCACAACAAAAAAAAACGGTGAAGTTATTTTCTGCCCATCAGGATGATGCAAATACTGCTCATCTATAAAACTCGTCCAGGCTGATATGGATTGATCATTTATGTTATTAAATTCTTTGTGTTGAAGCTGGTATTCAGCAGCTTCAATAATGTTCCGAAAAAAATCCCACCCGATTTCATCACAGTGTTTAATCACTGTCCGGGGATGGAGCGAAAATAACCGAATCAGATATTGTTGCTCTGTTTTTTGACTAACTTTCATTGGAATTTTCAATTATCTTGGGGAAAATTGAATTGAAAGTATCCGAAAGTATGTCTTTCTTCAGTACAATTTTAGTTACTTTTTCCTTATTTCCGTTATTCGCTGTATGGACTGCTATCTCTTCACATATTGGATTGACAGAAATGATTTTCTTAATATATTTTTCAGTATCTTCACCAATATTTGTATTTAACCAACCAAGGATAAGTCCTATTATTTTATGATAATAGTCCTCAACTACCCTATTAAAATTCGGTTCTCCTGAAATGTGTCGATAACGTATCAATCTTAGCATAATATCAACTGAGTATAATGGTAAAAATGGTATTGGGGGAATTACGGAATTACCTTTATTATCTGTTGATACATAAAGATGTTTGCAACTTTTTATCCAAACGATTTGATCTTTTGTAAATTCATTATTTTCTTCATCATATTCATTAAAAAATCTATAGTGGGTAAAATAGGGATTAAGAGTATTTACTAAATAGCTTAAAATATCAAACCGTGCCTTATCTTTTTCACCTTTTTTCTCATCTTCGACATCTCTTACATCAGCTTGATAGGTTGTGTCATATATATGCCTCGGCATTGGTCTTTTGGGTCTTCTCGCACCATAATATTGAATAAAATACGGTAAAACATTATTGGTTAAATCAAGTTTATCTTTCTCAACCTGAAAATAGAAATCATGCTCGCTTTTTGTCAATTTTCTACTGTTCTCTATTTTACAACTAACTAACTCAACAGCGTGTGGGAAATAAGTTGTTCCACCTATAAGTAATTGTATTGGCATGATCAAGTCTTTTAATTCGCTTTTGTTTTTCCCGATCTCTGGGTCTTCTACAGTTAACTCGCTTTTAAAAAACATATTCTCATAAAGAAGCATGGAATAATACATCTTAACAGCAGAGATAAAAGAAAGTGCTTCTTCAGATTCAAAATAAGTTTCATACTTGCTTATCAGCAATAATATATCACCCATAGAATTATTGGATGTATAATTAAATGGATCAGAAATTTTATTTACATCATAAAAATTAGGATCATTCACACTTACCATGGTATATATGTCTCGGTCAACAACTGTTTTTTTCAAAGGCTTTTGACTCAAAACTCTTCTAATCCAGTATATTGGCTCTAGGGTGCTATTTATAAGCCATTTTGTATCTGTAAGTTTTTCGATTGCTTCTTGATACATCAGAAGCAATAAACAATAAGCTTCCATCGTATTTTTTTCATTAATTAATTTGTAATATTTGCATATGTTCGAGGATTTTGCATAATATCTAATTTTTTCAAAGTAATATCGTAAACTGTTAATTTTAGGATTTGATCCATTATTGGTTATTAGATCTTGCATAAGGTTTTTAATTTCTATGACGTTTTTATTTTCTTTATATTCTTCAGGATTGATTTTTTCAACGAGATAACCTACTAATTTACTCAGAGTATTTTCAATACTCTCCTCTTTTTCTCTAAGTATCTCATCATCAAATCTGTTTTCCAGTTCCACTTCCTTGAGTACGATTTTTTCTTTAAACTGGTTTCCTACTGCATTTATGCTCTGCAAAAGGTACTTATTAATTCTGTTCAAATCGGAAGGGATATTTTCAAAGATATCCTGTTGTTTAGAAGCCAGGTGGTATGGAATCCAATATTTCATAATATAATCTTTGAACTTATAGAAGTTCTCTTTGATCTTCTCTCCATCTATTATGAATTTCTCTTTGGTTATTTTTTTATCATCAACAATAATTTTTTCCTCTTCCTTTTTTATTGCCACATCCATAGATATCATAAGATAGACCAATTGATGCAGGGAGCGTAAATTTGTGGGTATAACAGGATGTAGTTGATTCTCCTCTGGCACAAATATCAAACCGGTTCGTTTCCAAATCATATCTAAAATAGTTTTTTGCAAATTAATATCTTTATCCGAACTATTATTAGATGTATTGTCATTATTTTCTTTTTTATCTTCAGCATCAGATTTACTCACGATTTCAAGGTTCGTATTATCAAAATCAATATCCAAATGAGGAATCTCTAACCGGCGAGAGGGGGGAATGATCTTGCTCATATAATCGGAAGCCATTCTTTTTACATCAATATCACGATAATTGTCCCGATGTCTGGCGTTAAAGCGTTTTTCATAAAAATCAAAATAATTTTCTTCCAGTTCCAAATGAAGCTGTCTAACGTTTGCTGCCATTAATATGATTATCCTTTCCTGGATCAAAAACTTCCTTATCTGTTCCAGCATTTCAAAGGCATGATCAACATTCATATCAAGATCATCGATAGGGATAACAAAAAAATTAAAATCAATGCCATCAATTGTCTGCATAAACTTCATGAATTCAGTGACAAGCAGCCCAATGTTTTCCTTAAGGTCCATACTTATGCTTAATTCATCTAACCTGCCCAGACTTTCTGCGGCTGCCTGATCGCTATGCTTAAGGTCAATGTTTTGTACTGCTTTAAAGGTCTTTTCAAAAAGTTTCATTATTTCATTGATAATATCTTTTCTGCCTGGGCTATTGGCTCTATATTTTATTTTGAATTCCTGAAAAAGAGAAGATATGATCACAAAAAGGATATTTTTTTCTGGTGTGAAGTGACTTGGATCGAGAGTTTTGAGAACATAATATTTATTCCCTTTGTGAAGTTTTTTTAGTTCTTCTACTTCCACAGAATCATCAAAATCTTTATTATTTTCCTTATTATCCGCCAGCAGATTCACAAATGAGGCAAGAGCAGATGATTTTCCGCTTCCCCTCTCTCCGCTGAATACAATGATATTATTGACAGGGTCATGAGTTCTATGTTTGTATCTATAACAATCTCTTCTATATATCATTTCTTTTGGGTCAGCAAATTTATTCTTATCATCTATTTTGGTTTTCTGTTTTTCAGCAATATCATTGATAGATTTGGCAGCACTTTCATAGATTCTGCAGAAGTATGATTTTTTAAATTCATCAGTCGTCTCAATTTTGATATTGTGTTTATTTTTTTCCTCAATTCTAATAGTGTATTTTCCAGTCATAAAATTCTCCTTTTTTTCAAATTATTTTTAATTTATATATATAATTTCTCTGACAGGCATGAAACCCTTTGATAATACGCAATATAAAAGCAAAAAACATCAAAGAAAATTAACTGAGTTATTTTCAGTTATTTTTTTTCTCTGTCAAGAAAAATAATTTTGATATGTATTTCATAAATTTAGAGTGTATTCAAATTCCTTCATGCACCTTTCCCCTATAGAGATTCACTCTATCAGCCCCATATTTGCACGAAGTGACTACCTGAGTTAATATTGCTATTCACTTTCAGAGAAAATGTCAATTTGTCAAATATAGGCAAACTTTTGTTAAAAGATGCATTATATAAGTATTTTTGGATGTTTGACCCTTATTTATTAATTACTTAAACTGAAGAGTATCTAAATATCATAATTTAATTCATGGAGCTTATTAAAAAAAAATAATTGACATGCAAGTAAGGAAAGTCATATATAGTTTTAGAAAGCTGAGGACTGCAGAAACGAAATTAAATTTATCATGTACTTTAAGGAAAATGACACAAGTTTTCAGTTTTGCCAAAAATATATTAAATATGGGAGGATATAATGTCAGATAACCAAGAGAACAAATCATGGGAAATTATTGTAACGGGAGACATAGCTTTTGATAAAAATATATATGAGGGTAAGAGACAATACCCTGAAAATAATAATTATGGAACTCAAATTAAAGAAGAATGGGGTGGAGTATACATTATTTATAAGTTATTATCAAACTTAACCAATACATTTGAATCTATAAAAAAAGATATAGAAAAGAAAAGAAAGATTAATATTGCCACCGAAGAAAATTCAGATGAGAACATGACATTAAATGAATTAGAAAATTCTGTTAACAAAAAGAAAGAAATTTGGAATGGGAATGAAGTTAGATTTGGATTGAAGAAGGATATATTAAAATTTAGCAGAATCCCAAAGTGTTTAGTAACTTATGCAACATGGTTGCATGAAAGTTACAATGTACCAAAGGAATTTGAATCAAATTTTTCTGCAAAGATCAAAGCCTGGAAAGTTACATCACCTATGGGATTTGGAACTGAATTAGAAGAAGATAGGGAAAACGGCATTAAAATTGAAAATCTATATACAAATTATTATAAAAAAGGATTAAAATTTAGGGTTAAGAAAAATCAAATGTTAATTTTTGATGATGGTGGTACTAATTTCCGCAAGGAAGAGGAAGCCTGGAAATCATACTTGGATAAGTTTCAAATAAAACGAAAAGATTATGAAAATCTGATTATTTTAAAAGCATCATATCCTCTAAGCAAAGGAAAACTATTTAAGACACTAACTGAGACATATAAGGATAGACTTACGATAGTAACATCTATTGATGAGATCAGGAAGGAAGATGTTCTTATCTCGAAAGGAATATCCTGGGAACAGACAGCACTTGATCTTGTTAAAGAACTTAAGAAAGAAAGTAATAGAATACATAATTTACTGAATTGCAAATATTTAGTAATCAATTTTCATTCCGAGGGCGCTCTATATATACAGATGAAAAATGACCTAATTTGGAAGTGCAGACTGATTTTTGACCCAGAGCATCTTGAAGGTGAATGGAGTAAAGTAAACAATATTATGGGAACTGTAATTGGAATAAATGATGTATTTACTTCAAGTATTGCTTATGGGATATTAAACGATAAAAAATTAGAGGATCTAAATTTGGAGGAAATAATAAGTAGAAGTTTATCAACAATTAAATTATATGAGCTAATTGGACATGGTTCTAACGAATCTCAGGCAGGTTTTCCGATAGAACAACTTTGCAAGGAGATGATAGAACCATCAGTAACTTTTGCTTCTGCTTTTGTGCCAATTCCTGATACAGATAATATTTTCTGCAATTGTTATAACAGGTCTCAATGGACAATATTAGAAGGTAATTATTACTGGAAAAAAAGTAAAGACTACAAACCCAAAGCTTTATTTGATACCGGTTGTCGCTATGCGCTTCTTGGTGAGGGTGAACTGGCAAATACTCCGGTTCTCAAGATCAAAGATTTCGTAACTTATGACCGTTGGGAAATCGAAGCTTTAAGAAACATAATGAATTTAATTGATGATTATCTATTAAATGGAAGTTCCAAGAAACCTCTTTCAATTGGTGTATTTGGTGGACCAGGTTCAGGGAAATCATTTGCAGTAAAAAATATTGCTAAATCACGTGAAAAGACCAGCTTCATAGAATTTAACCTATCTCAATTTGTGGATGTTCATGAATTGGAAGGTGCATTTCACCAGGTCAGAGATGAAATCTTGAAAGGTAAAACTCCAGTAGTTTTCTGGGATGAATTTGATTCTCAGGAATACCGCTGGCTGCAATACCTTTTGGCACCGATGCAGGATGGAGCATTTCAGGAAGGGCAGCTAACTCATCCGATCGGAACATGTATCTTTATTTTTGCTGGTGCAACCAGTTATTCTTATGAGAAATTTGGAGTTATGGATCCAGATGAACCAGTGACCTCAAATGACTGTAACAAAATATCTAACGATGATGAACCTATAGAAAAGGCTACAGATCATACGGTTTCCAATAGCGATGAATGTGCTGAAAAGACATTAATAAAGTATGAAAACAATGTCAAAAGGAGAAGAGATTTTATTTTGAAAAAAGGACCTGATTTTATCAGCCGGCTTAATGGATACCTTAATGTAAAAGGACCCAATCAATTAGTTCTTCTTGATCAATTTGGTAATCCATGCAAGGATAAGTCTGGGAATCTGGTTAAAGATAAAAACGATATCTTTTATCCAATAAGGAGAGCCCTGTATATAAGAAATGCATTTAAAAATAAATGTGATAAAAAAGGTATTTTGAAAATGGATTATGGGATAATAAATGCCTTAATTAAAACTAAGACTTATAAGCATGGTGCTCGCTCTTTGATGCATATTCTTTCTTATACTAAATCATCCAAAACTGAAAGAGTTCAAAGATCAAGTCTGCCAACCCGTAGTGTTCTGGAAATGGTAGTGGATTACGATGACTTTATCAATATAATGAACAAGGATTGTAATTATTTATTCATAACTTATTCAATTGCTCCCGAAATTCATGGAAATTGGAGTAAATTCTCCAATATTGAAAGCAGTTATCACAAAGAATACAATCATTTACCTTCTCATTCAAAAACCGATAACATTGAAGCCGCTAAGCGTATTCCTGCCCTTATAGAAGTTGCAGGATGTGATATTACTGAAGATGCTGATGAGCAAAAAGGGTTCAATTTCAATCAAAAACTCATGAAGAAATTTCCGAAATTTAAGGGTATTGATATCAAAGAATTTAAGGACTATTTATATGAGAAATTAGTTGATATTGTATATAAGAAAGAGAAAAATAGTTATGTTAAAACATATCCCAATAAATCGGATATATTTATCAACTATATGCTACGCAATCATCTCCAAATTCTCAAGAAAGACTATCCTTATTGCAAAGGAAAAAATAAAAAACAGATTCAGATATGTATAAGAAATGCAATATTTGATGATATTGCTAAAATTCTAATAAAAAAGAAGTTAAATGATCCTGTATTGGATATTCTTACTAAAGTTAAAAAAACTTTTGGTATTATATATGAATTAGCGGAAACTGAACACGATGGCTGGCACGAAGTAAAAATTGATAATGGCTGGGATAAAGCTGTTAGTAAAAAATTACGAAATGATGACAGAAAACTGCATCATGACATGATACCATTTGAAGAGCTTCTTATTGGTGAGATTTTAAAAGATGTGGATGCTATTTGCAATATTGAAGATAATTTGAAAAAAGTAGATTTATATATAAAGGATAAATTATGATTGAAACTAACCGACAATTGCTTGAAAATATCAATGAACTTAAATCATGGAAGCATTTCAAGAAAACTAAACCACTTTGGGCAAAACAACTCAAAGAAGATATAACTGTTAATACTTTGGAAGGCAAGATTGCATGTCATGTTGGAGATTATCTCTGCAAAGGACCTACTGGTGATCAATGGCCCCAAAAAGAAGGTTCACTATTCAAGAAATATGATTCTACAGATGAAATAGACTCTAAAGGCTGGCAAAAGTTCACTTCAAAACCAGATGCCAGTGGAGTGATGGCTGCTCAAATTGATCACAAATTCTCCATCAAGCATTCTACATGGGGCACATTCAAAGGTAATGCTGGAGATTATTTGGTCAAAAATTATGATGATAAAGACATAGAATTCCCCGCTGACCTCTGGATTGTGAAAAAGGAGATATTTGAAGCTACTTATGAGAAAGTGTAGGAGTAATAAATGAGAATTAAAACATTATTTGAAGATTTACAAACTCGAGAAAATATTAAATTTTCAATGGATCACCTGCAAATGGGTTTTGATAAATTATATACCTATATTAATAATAAATTATAATGCATATAGGTGGAGGATAAGTTATGAATAACAAAACCTGGGAGACATTTTCAATATTTATTAGTAGCACGTTTTCAGATATGCAGGCAGAGAGAGATTATCTTGTTAATTTCGTATTTCCAAGAGTTAGGTATGAATTGCGAAAGAGAAGAATTAGATTATCCATAATAGATTTGCGTTGGGGTTTAGATGTTAATGAAACCGATGAAACTATACATGAGCTCAAAGTACTTGAAGGATGCTTAAAACAAATCGATGAATGTCACCCTTTTTTTATTGGTTTATTGGGAGACCGTTATGGAACTGTTCCAGATTCCAGTATTATGAGCAGTGCGACAGGAGGAAAAATTAGTATTGCTTCTGGAAGTAGTATAACTGCCTTGGAAATATTTTATGGAGTTTTAAAAAGAGAAGGGCAACTTAAGCGAAGTTTATTTTATTTTAGAAATTCACTTTACTCCCCAGAAAATATTATTCGTAAACAAAAATTATACTTTGATTTGAAAGGTAAAGGGTTAAATGTGACTAAAAATAAAGCACTAAGGGAACTAAAAGAAAATATTAAAAATCATTTTGTAAAATTGATTAGTGCAGGAGGATTAGGCAGCAAAGTGCTAGACGATTATGTAAAGAATTATTCTGTTGATTGGGATAAAGATAAGCAGCAGGTTATAAATTTAGAGCAATTTGGAAGATATGTTTTTGAAGATATCATGAGGGAATGCAAAGCTCAAGCAGGTGTAAAGTGGAAGACGCCGTTTAAAGATAAATATAATGAAGAAGAATATTTACTTGATGCGTTTATAGAAGATCATTCTCACGAATCGACAATAACAACTTTGGAAGATTTGGAAGGACAAAGTAAAACAAAATATTTTTCAGGAAGAGTTGATTTACTAAAAGATATACAACAACTCTTTTTTAATATCGATAGTAATCAATGGATTTATATGTTGAAAGGAGAAAGCGGTTCAGGTAAAAGTGCCATCTTTTCGCAAATTTACAGGGATTTGCAGGAAAATGAAAATAAAGAAAATTTCATTGTTCTTGCTCATTCTGCAGGTATTTCTCCTCGATCTGTAAGTATCATTGAGTTACTACATAAATGGAATAAACAATTAAGCAATGTTTTAGAATTGGATTACATAGAGGAGTATTGTCTTTCAAAAAGTGATTCTTTTCTTGAAAGAACAAATGTGCTTCAAAACAAGAATTTTTCTAATTTTGATAAAATACGAAAAATATTTGATAATTTGCTTTTTGAAGTATCGAAAAAAAATAGGGTAATTTTAATGATTGATGCTTTTGAAAACTTTGAAAATAGTGATATTGCAAAATGCTTATCGTGGCTGAATCCTGAGAATACAAACAATGTTCGGTTATTTTGTACAACGTTGTCAGGTACTGAAAATGATCTTATTGAATATCATAAAGATTCAATATATAAAAAAGAAATTGAAGATTTAAATGTTAAGGAGATTAAAACAATTCTGGAAAATCTCTCTTTTCAACACAATAAGTCTATATCCCCAGCAGTGATATCCACTATTGTAAGTAAGAAAGAGAATAATCATTTAGCAGCGGCTAATCCACTGTGGATTAATTTGGTATTTGATTACTTATTAACTATAGGTAGCGAAGAATTTTTGAAGATATATTCTGAAGATGAGGGGGGAGAATTTAATTCTGTTTTTGATGACTATGTGATCAAAATTATAAATGAATTCCCAAATGACCCAGGAAGACTTTTTTTATATTTAATTGAAAGAGCTGCACAATATTTTGGGGAAGGAATCACAAAAGGTTTATTTAATTATATTTCTTGCAGTAGAAATGGGTTACGAGAAAGTGATTTGAAAAAACTATTAAATGATAATTGGAAAACTGATAAGTTTGAAAATATTCGTTGCTGGTTCCAATCATATTTAAGAGAAGAAGGCTCTAACAAACAATGGAATTTGAGTCATTCTGTGTTTAGAAAATCTATATATAACAAAATCAAACCTGAAGATAGAAAAATAATTCATAATTCAATTTGTTCTATGCTTAATAAATTACCTATCGAAGATAACTTGAGAGTATCAGAGATAATGTATCACATGATGGAAGAA
>Ga0208648_1000953_pt1 | contig 25996 bp, 12 predicted proteins | sample AntAceMetag02UKL_FD_184772 | JGI IMG/M metagenome (GOLD analysis project Ga0208648, IMG submission 184772) | Saline lake microbial communities from Ace Lake, Antarctica - Antarctic Ace Lake Metagenome 02UKL (SPAdes) (version 2) | ecosystem: Environmental > Aquatic > Non-marine Saline and...
AAATAGGATTTCGTAATATTTTATCAAATAAAACATTTTCGTTGATAAATGTACTTGGCCTTGCCATTGGTATTGCAAGTTGTATTATTATTTTTCTTTTTGTTGATGATGAGTTAAAATATGACAAGTTTACATCGGATAATGATAGAATTTTTCGGGTATTAAGAGAATCCGTTAACAATAATCAGCAATATATGGCAATAAATTCCGGAATGCTTTTGCCCTCAATTAAAGAAAAAATACCTGAAATAAGTGATGGCGTTCGTGTTAAACGCTACTTCGCTTCTGTATCTTACAATGATGTAGCATTTAATGAAAAAAGATTAATTGTAGTTGATAGTAATTTTTTTGAGTTTTTTGATTGGGAGAAAATAGTTGGAGATATAAGTAATGCTTTTAAAAAAGAGGATGCCGTTATTATTTCTAAAGACATTGCACAAAAATATTTCGGTGACGATAATCCTATCGGAAAAGTATTGGAGTTTAATAAAAAGTACAAGGGCGTAGTTAGGGGAGTGATAGAGAAAAGTCCGAAATACTCGCATATTAAAGCTGATTTTATTTTAACTTTAAATTTCTTAAAAATAATAAATAGTAGTGCTTAACAAATTGGGACAATCAGTCGATTTTTACGTATTTATTATTGGAACCAAATACAAATCCTGAATTTGTTAAAGAGAAAATTATTGAAATTGTTAATAAAGAACTTTCTCACTCAGACGAATCAAGCATTTCATACGGATTACAAGCATTAAAGGACATACATCTGCGGTCGGCAAATATCGGATGGGATATTACAGGACAAGGCAATATCTCGAATATTTATGGTTTTTCGGCAATTGCAGTATTAATTTTATTATTGGCTTGTTTTAATTATATGAATCTGTCAACTGCTCGTTCGACACTAAGGGCAAAAGAAATTGGCCTGAGAAAAACCATTGGAGCAAATCGCTCAAAAATTATTTTCCAATTTCTTATCGAATCATTAATAATTACGGTCTTTGCTGTAATTATTGCAATTATTTCGGTTGAAATACTTTTGCCGTTGTTCAATAATATTATAGGAAAATCTCTTACTTTATACAATTTTTCAGGCGTAAATTATTTATTAATTTTTATAGGTCTAATAATCTTAGTATCTTTAATGGCAGGTTTTTATCCGGCATTTGTGTTGTCCAGATTTAATGCCTCAAAAGTCCTTAAAGGCAATTTCTCAACTGCTTCTCTCCAACTTTTCAAGAAGAAAGGTTTTCAATTACGTTTCAGGCAAATAATGGTAATTATACAGCTCGCAACAACTGTGGGTTTAATTATTGCCGCAATTATGATAAATATTCAGTTGGGTTATGTTAGAAATAAAGGGTTAGGAATTCAAAAAGAACAATTGCTTTCAATTGAAAATCCTTGGGGTGAAAATATGCTGACAAGATTTAAAAACATGAAAAACAAACTGCTAATTTCTCCAAATATTCTTGGTTTTTCGGGTGCCTGCAATGTTCCGGGTGAAGACCTTAATAATCGGACAGGAATATCCATAGTTGGAGATATTGATGATAATAGTGTTAGTTGTGCATTAATTGGAGTTGACAGTGAGCATTTTTCGGTTCTTGAAGCTGAGATTATTCAAGGAAGGGATTTTATTGATAACAGCTTGCCCGAGCAAAAATATTGTATTTTAAATGAAGCTGCTGCAAAAGCATTTAATATATCTGAAAGTCCGATTGGTATTAAGTTTGAAGGTTTTTTCGATGATTCAACTAAAAGAAATATTGGGGTTGTTAAAGACATTCATTATAAATCATTGCATGAATCTGTTGAACCGGCTGTTTATTTTATTTCAGAAGAAGAATATCCTTATTATTTTACTAAAATGTTGATTCGTGTTGAACCTGAAAATTTTGCTTCAACTATCAGTTTTATTAATGATTCATGGAAGGAAATTGCTCCCGAATGGCCTATAAAACTGAATTTTATTAGTGATCGTTTTGAATCAATGTATTCGACCGACAAAAGAGTTTCAAAAATAATAGATGTTTTCACATGCTTGGCTTTGTTTATTTCATTGCTTGGCTTATTTGGCCTGGTTGCTTTTGTTGTTGGCTCCCGAACAAAAGAAATTGGAATCAGAAAAGTTTTAGGAGCAAAAATATATCAAATTTTCAAAATTTTATCTGCTGAATTTATTGTTCTTACAATTCTAGCAAATATTATTATTTGGCCGGTTGTTTATTTTATTATCGAACGATGGCTCAATAATTTTGTTTTTACTACAAATATCAAATTGTGGTTATTTCCCATGTCAGGTTTTCTTGTATTTATCTTGGTTATGTTGATAGTTGTATTTCATGTTCTTAAAATCACGAGGGCAAATCCTGTTGAAGCTTTAAAATGTGAATAAAAATGATTAAAAATTATTTCAAAATTGCAATTAGAAACATTCTGAGAAATAATTTTTTTTCGGCAATTAATGTACTTGGCCTCTCAATAGGCTTGTGTTGTTGTTTGATGCTTTTTTTATTTGTAAAACATGAACTCAGCTATGATAATTTTATTTAAAAACAGCTTACAATCATAAAAAGACATCTCGGATTGATGAATGTAAGGCATCAATTGTCGAATGTTGAGCATTAGTTATTGAATGTGGGGCATCAGTTATTGAATGTAAAGCATCAGGAAAGAATTGTAAGGCGTCATCTATTGTTTGCAAAGCATCAATTGTAATATGTAAGGCATCATCTGTAACTTGTTGAGCATCGAATAAATGATGTAAGGCATTAAATGCAAGTTCTAGAGCATGATTAACAGCTTATCTATGTTTCGGATAATGTGGATTTTAGCACCTAATCTTTTAAGAAGCTAAGGGCAAATCCGTAGTCGTTTCCGTTGTCGCCATCTTTCCATCCACTTGTTGGCTTAAATTTTTCTCCAACATTAAAAACCCGCCGGATTGTATTGTTCTAAACGGGATTGCAGAAAGGGTTTTGGTTTTCAGCGGACACAAAAAAAGGGGAGACCAATCACAATCTCCCCAATTCCAAAATTTATAAAAACCAAAATTTATTTTATTGTTACTTTTCCTGTTTTAACTCCCTCAGAAGTTTCAACCCGAATAATATATAATCCGGATTGAAAAACCGAGGCATCAATTGTAATATCTGTATTATTAAAATTATTGTCAAATATAATTTGACCGGTGAAATTTATTATTCTAACATTTTTAATTGTTTGATCGGAAATGATATTCAAAACATCAGTAGCCGGATTTGGATAGAAGTTAATGTTGGCCGTATTGTTGTTTTTTAAACTAAAATCACTTTTCGTAATATTCAGGATACTGAATTCGCCATCATTTTCGGGGAATATGTTTTGTGAATAAGCATTGACATATTCTTTGTTAAAAGTATAATCGCTTAAAACAAAAACTTGCTTTTGCGAATCCCATATTTTTATGCTTATTTTATTTCCTTTTGTGTATCCTTGTCCGTTAGTAAGAACGCTGAAAACAGGAATAGAATTCTCAAAAACATTGTCAGAAACAATAGTATTTGCACCAACTAAATTTTCTCCATCAAAAACTCCAATTTCATCACCAATATTTAATCCTGAAACATATAAAGTATAAACTGCTTCAGATGGATTTCCACCTTCAAAATTGAATTTTTGGGGTTCTATAAAGACCTTATCAGATGTGGATTTGCTGATTATTTCAGGATAAATTTGTGTGTCGGGGTTTAGCATTTTAACTAATAAACCTTCACCAGGATTAATATCACCAATACTATTTATCCAAACCGGCCCGATTTTTCTAAGCATAAATCCACCTGAATTTCTTACAAAATCAAGGTTATCACCGATAATAGATTCAAAAGCAAGAGAAGCATCCATAGGTTCACTTGAAAGGAAACTGATTATTTGATAGCCTGTTACAAGATCAATTGGAGTTTGGATGTCAGTTACCATGCCTTCGAATTCAATTTCATCAGGGTTTAACATTTTAAACAAATAGCCTTCGGTATTTACCCAATCACCTATTCCATTAATCCAATTAGGGCCGATTTTTCGTAACATAAATCCACCTGAGTTTCTAACAAAATCAAGATTTGGAAGAATTTCAGTTAAAACGTTTTGCATATTGGGGTCATCGAATTCAAGAAATGATGAAACAAACTGGTAGCCTGTATTTAAAATAATATTTTGGGAAATTGCAGTTTCTTCAATAATAATATTATCTATTTTCCAGGAACCAATATAATATGAATCTTCACCATGAGCAACAAAGCGTATTTTAAAGATATTTCCAACAGCATAGTCCGAAATATTATAGGAGAAGTTTGTAAGTGGAATATCATCGTCTTCGTTGGTTAAGTTTTCAATTTGAGTCCACTCTATACCGTTGAAAACATCAATTGACATTTGTTCTAATGTGTTTCCAAAATTGCTAAGTGATAAATCGAAAGATAATTCAATTTGGGATGCATCCCTGCCATCAAATTCATGACTCACAAGATCAAATTCATAATTAGTTTGATATGGATACATTCCGAAAACTACACAGGGAGGAGGATAACCTGATGCAGTAGTAACCCGCCAATTTGCTGCTTCGCGTGTCCATCCATTGAAATCGAAATCATTCGAATCCCAAAACTCAGCGAATGGTAAAGGAAAAGGTATTTCTTCAATTATACCCAAATCTGAAATATTTATATCATCAATATAAACAATATTATCTCCCCAAAAGATTGTTTGCCATGCAAAATAGTAAATGCCATCCGAACCAATAGTTACCGTATCAATGATTTGAGTATAAGCAAGAGCCGCATCACTTTCACGATGAATAAATTCGCCCAAAGAATCTAATTCCGTACATAATCTTAAGTCTAACTGAAAATCACCTTCTGAATCGGTTTTATACCAGAAACTGATTTCGTATGAATGATTGTCTTCAAGGTTAAAACATCTTGAAAATATCCAATCATTAGCAAAAGTGCTTAAGTAATCGAATTTATAAGAATAATCGCCTGTGTGTGCATCCGCTGCATTTTCATAAAGTTCCCATTCATTTTCAAAAGGATTAAAATCAATGGCAGTCCAATTTTCCCTATCGGTCTCGACATTTTCAAAACTCATAGTATAATCAAGCCCATCGAACCAATAATCGCAAGTGTCAACATAAATTGTTACGGAAGCAATTGCTACGCAATCTTCAAAATCGGTAACCGTACAAGTATAAGTTGTTGTTTCATCGGGTGTAGCTTCAGGATTAGAAATTGCAGGGTCATCGAGGAAATCGGTGGGTTCCCATAAATATGTATAAGGTTCGGTGCCGTCAGTTGCCAATGCTTCAAGGTAAGCTGTTTCTCCGGAGTTTATAAATTGACCTTCTCCGCAATCAACCTCCAGAGTGCAACCAATTCCCAAATCCGAGATATTTATATCATCAACATAAACGATATTATCTCCCCAAAAGATTGTTTGCCATGCAAAATAGTAAATGCCATCCGAACCAATAGTTACTGTATCTATGATTTGAGTATAAGCAAGAGCCGGATCATTTTCCCAGTGAATAAATTCACCGAGAGAATCCAACTCTGTACATAATCTTAAGTCTAACTGAAAATCACCTTCTGAGTCGGTTTTATACCAAAAACTGATTTCGTATGAATGATTGTCTTCAAGGTTAAAACATCTTGAGAATAACCAATCATTAGCAAAAGTACTTAGGTAGTCGAATTTATATGAATAATCGCCTGTGTGTGCGTCTGCTGCATTTTCATAAAGCTCCCATTCATTTTCAAAAGGATTAAAATCAATGGCAGTCCAATTTTCCCTATCGGTCTCGACATTTTCAAAACTCATAGTATAATCAAGCCCATCGAACCAATAATCGCAAGTGTCAACATAAATTGTTACGGAAGCAATTGCTACGCAATCTTCAAAATCAGTAACCGTACAAGTATAAGTTGTTGTTTCATCGGGTGTAGCTTCAGGATTGGAAATTGCAGGGTCATCAAGGAAATCGGCGGGTTCCCATAAATATGTATAAGGTTCGGTGCCATCTGTTGCCAATGCTTCGAGATTAACAGTTTCGCCGGAACCAATAAACCTGTCTTCGCCGCATTCAACTTCCAATTCGCATTCAATCGGGCTTGCTTTGATGATAAAACCTTGGTGGTTCTCAAAAAATCCACCAGAACGCCCGTTTCCTACAAATTCAAATTGGTCTGAAGGTTGTGTAGAAGTGAAAATAAACCTAATTGGATCGTCTCCAATGTCATCCATTAATGCTTGTGCAATTTCTTGTGCTTCAGGAGAACGGCCTGCTGAATTATTTACCGGATGACTTTCACCTGTAACACCGCTAATTTCATCAACTTCTCCCATCCATGCTTTATAAACAATGGTTTGAGTATAGTCGGGCATATCACCTGTTATTAAATTTTCATCATTTAACTTGAATTGATAAGTTCCTCCTCTATAAATTCTGGTTTCAACATCGCCTACCATCCACCAGTCGATTCCTTCAATATCGTTACCGAGCGACATCAGTCCGTAGCTGATATTTATATCCTGAATTGTTTTTCCGTGTAATGCCAAAGCTGCTTCAAAGTTAGGAAAACCTGATGATGGACCGTTTCCAAATAATCCGGCTGAAGAAAGCGGATCAATATTATCATAATCGCGTGAGGCAAGATAATAATAAGCAATACTAATAGAAGCAGGAGGAGGAAGAAAATGTCCGATGGCAGGCGGTTCGGGGCCGAAGCCATCTGTATTCCATGCTGCACCACCGGCATAATCTTCCTCTAATCCTGAAAATGGAATAAAAGAAAAAGTAGTATCAACATCAACAACGTTGATAATACCAAATTTTGAGTCATTTATATTTCCATCAGATACAGTTAATGAAACATTATAAATTCCGGGATTGATGAATAGAAATTCCGGATTTTGTAATTGTGAATCTATAACGCCATCATTGTTAAAATCCCATTCCCACGAATTAATAATTGTATTTTGTGCAAACGACAAATCGGTAAAATTCACATTTAGTGGGGCGGAACCTATCATCGGATCGGCTTCGTAATTAGCTGTAATTTCCGCATCATCTTTTCCATTTTCTTTGCTTGAAGAAAAAATGGCAGATCCCTTAATATTATCGTTATTCCTTTTATTTCCAATTATTAAATAACTACCATTTTCTAAATTATTAGAATAACAGCTTGTATTATTAATATAAAAACAGGGATCTGCCTGATGAATTTGCTGTGGCTCAAATTCAGCTTTTTTAATAGGATTCTCAATCGGGTTTCCGTTGATTGTTGTTTCGTTTTTTTCGGCTGCAATTGCCGCAAAGCTCATTAATAAAGCTATTATTAAAAAGCTTGTTCTGATTTTTGTTAATTTTTTCATGGCTTTAATATTTAATATTTATATTTTCATCAATTAATTCTGCGAGCAAAATAATAGTGATTTTTAAGGCAAAACAAGTCGTAATTAGAATTCGGCGGCATTTCGAGTGAAAGCGGTTGGGTTCTTTTATTTTTTGAAAACCGGATGCGGGATAAATGAAGAAGAATTGAAGAAAAATACCGAAAATAGAATATATGTATTGAATCAGAGAGTAACTTTATGTTAGCGTTTAATTATCCAAAATTAAAGTAATCGAATGAATCGTTTATGGGGTTATAGAATAAGTTTAATATTGGATTAATAGATGAAACATTTATGATTGTTTGACGTACAAAGAAACATAGTGAAATATACAAAAAATATATTTGTGCATTCGTGGCTAAGTAATTAAATGAAAGTTTATAAAAAGTTAATCATTGAAAAACAAGCAAAAGTGAAATTTATAAAACCAAATTTTTTGATAATACCGAATTTTGTAATAAACTTTAATTGAAATAAATTATTAATCAAAAATAAAAACTTTAATAATGAAAAAATTAAACATAACAGTAGCACTTTTGGTGATCTGTTTTACTTTAGGCCTATTTGGGCAGAAATCTTCAAATAACAATTTTTCGAAAGAAAACATATGCCATTTTGATGATGATATAACTACATTAGATCAATATCAATTAATTGATGAAAATCTATTTGATAAATTAAACGACATAAACATTCAACTTGTTGATTCTGTTTTAACTTATCAATACTCAAGCGAGACAGATTCTATGCCCTTATCAAAAATTCTGAATACTTTTAACGAACTAAATCAGGTAGGAATAGCAACAACTTTAACATATGTTGATAGTAGCGGTGAGTGGATTAATTCAAATAAATATATTTATGAATATGATGTATTTGGAAACAGGAATTACTATGAAGTTCTGGTTTGGTCTGATGAACTTATGGATTGGATTAAAAGTTCAAAGTTTATTTATGAATATAATGAAACCGGAGATTGGACAATGCGAGAATATTGGCGATGGGATTCTGACTTAGAACAATGGTATGGCTATTATAAATATATTTTTGAGTATAATGAATTTGGCGAGAAAACAAGAGAGCAACAATGGAATTGGGATGCAGACACATTCAATTGGATTAATTCATATTATTACACTTACGATTATAACGAATTTGGGGTTACGCTTTATGAAAGATGGAAATGGGATGAAAATACAAATACCTGGTACGGAAACTCAAAATATGAATGTTTTTATAATGAGGTCGGCAATAATTATTTGCGATTAGCCTATCAATGGGGAGACAATGATTGGATTTATTTATGGAAATACGACAATAATTTTAATGCCTCAGGAAATGACACTCTGACATATATGTATCAATGGAATACCAATAGCAGCCTATGGGATAATATGCGTAAAACCACAAGAGAATATACAAGCTTTAATGAATTTCGATTGGGAATTGATTATGAATGGAGTTTTAGTGCAAATGAATATCTACCAAGTAGGAGATACTACCGTGAGTACAATTTACTGGAACAGGAAACTTTATATGAATATATGAAATGGTCATCTGATTTGAATGATTGGAATCCTTATCAGTTGTATGAATACGCTTATGATGAATTTGGCAACCAGAATGACAATAAAAAATGGGTCTGGGATAATGATAGCATCCTATATATCGGTGAAACATGGAGAGTGTATGAATTTGACGAATTGAGAAATATTTTGCTGAATTTACTCTATTCCTGGTCTTCCGAAATGAATACCTGGGAAGGATGGATGGGTGAGCAAAATTATTTTGATAGTGATGGATTTAAATATATGACTACTTTTTTTGGCTGGTCAGATACAAACTTTGCATGGTTTCAGGATAAGAGAGATTTTTATTATTATCGTATTATTTCAGGAATTGAAAATATGAATTCAATAGAGAGCATAATTTATCCAAATCCTGCAAAAGACTTTTTAATTATTGATTATAGTTCAGAAGAATCAGCAACTCTAAGCATATTTGATATCTGCGGAAAATTGGTAAAAAAAGTGGAAAATTATAAAGCAAATCAGATTATAAGCATTCGAGAGCTAACTTCAAGCACTTATATTGTTAAAATTGAAAGCTCCACAGTTAATTTCATTAATAAATTAATTATTGAAAGATAAAGTAAAGTAAGAATTCGATTACGGATTAGATGACCTTATGAAAATCCAAGATTTATGGCATAATAATAAAAACCTTATTATTATGCCTTTAACCTTAATAGAAAAAATAGCAGCCCCCTGTCCATAATGTTATTACCTTATTATAAGCAGTTTAATAAGGTAATAAGGTTACGAGTCGGTAATTTATTTCATTTTCTACTAAGCTTTAAAATTCAACAATAAGGTTTTCTTTCAAAAAAATTGTAAACCGATAAATGAAAAATACCGGGAATTTAATGTTTTGCACCGGAAAAATTTATTCCAAAAGCAGATGCAAAACATTAAATCCCCCTATCATAACAAACAATCTGCTTGAGGTTTAGCCCAACATGATTTAAAACTCACAAGCGTCGGTATCTTGATATTGACAAATTTGATTAACGCGATAGGTTATCAAACATTATCGCGTTTTTTGGGGGCTCAACTGAGCCTTAAATCCTATAATGTTACCAAACGTATTTATACTAGTTTTCTATCTCACTGGGTTTTAAAATATCAATTATTTTAGCATCTAACCAATATATATCTTCACTGCCATTACCTGGATTAGTTAGTATTTGCATTTTTTCACTATAACAAACCGGCTCATCTTTATATTTTTTAAAAGTTTTCCTTAAGCTTGAAAAAAACAAGTATTTACCATCAGGACTAACCATTGGACATCCTTCACCAGTAAAGTTAGCATTGACATTTTCTCCCATATTAATTGGATTAGTCCAATTTCCATCTATATTTTTGTAACTAATAAATAGATCGCCAAATTTATGATCACCTTCTCTGTCTGATTGAAAAATTAAATAACTTTCATCAGGTGCAATGAATGGATCATTTTCCCAAAATTCAGTATTTATTGGATTTCCTAAATTAACCGGATCTAAGTATTTATCATTGTTAAATTCAGCCATCCAGAGATCACCCTGTCCTAATCCATCAGGTTTTGTTTCTGAGTAAAAATATATATTTCCAGAATTGGCAATAGATGGACAAACTGATGAATACTCTGTGGAGTTTATTGGAGAACCAAGGTTTACAGGTATGCCCCAATCATCTCCTGCTCTTTCTACTATCCAGATTTCCCATCGATCAAGTGACTTCCCTTTTCTATCATGAGGCATTCCACAACTAAAAACCATTTTATTGCCATCAGGTGATAAAGCACATTTGGCATCATAGTTACCTAAAAATGAAGCAAATTCCGGTTCTGTCCACTTTCCATTTACCTCTTTCATAAAATAAATACCACCACGTGGTGGCCCCATTATTCTAAAATAAACTTCTTTCCCATTTGGTGTAAAACAGCAAATATGTTCTTCGTAAGGAGTTGAAATAATATTTGCAGCAAATATTTCTGCCTGCATTTTTGGAGGTTTTTGTCCTAGATATGGCCCCTCTATATTTGCAAATTTTGATTTTTCACTTTGAAATTCATTGGCTTGATTGCATGAAATAAACAAAATTCCGACAATTAAAAGTATAGAGATCAAGTAATAATTCTTTTTCATAGTTTTCTCCGTTTCTATATATGTTTGCACCGGGTAGCTTACGCCCCCTAAGAACCGTACGTGCCAGTTTTCCCGGCATATGGCCAACTGACATCCGCATGGACGGCTCAGGCACTTTTAAGGCTCTCCCGACGAAAGGAATCCCGACTGTTAATTTTCGTTTCATTTATCACAAAAGTAGTAATTTGTTTACACTCTCTCGCTAAATCCTCTCTCCAGTTTTTGCGTTGAAAAAAACACTTGTCAAATTCCGGCAAGAATGGGTTAGCATTGCTTTTGATTCATGTTTTAAATTATTTCAACAAACTTATTTACAGCACTATTTTTCTAAAATGTACGTTAAAGCAGATGAACTGTGGCCACTTTTACTCTTTCGTCTATTTCTTTAATTGAATTAATTTCTATCTCCATTATTTGAGAATAAAGATTGTTTGGGTAGGATAGTCCATATTATGTAAAGAATCCGGTTCATACTTTTCCCAGCTATTTTTTTCTCCTAATGTCTCAATTCTTGGTTGCATATTAATTAGTGATATCAATTTCAATATCATATTTATGTAAAAGACCTGAAATTCCATATAAAGAGAACTTTGCCCTTTTTATTCGGTTAATTTCTGGGTCAATCGAATAATTATTTGAAGTCCTGAAATCGGCTTTCTCAATTATCGTGTTATCAAAAGTTGCACCTGTTAGGTCGCAATTATCAAATAAAGAACTTGTCAAATCAGTTTCTGTAAAGTCTATTTCTTTTAACTGTGAATGATTAAAAGTAGTCCTTTTTATTTTAGTTTTATAAAATGAAGAATGATTAAGTGAACAATTTTGAAAACTAAGTGAAAGTCCAAACTCATTGCAGTTTTCAAAATGAAGTCCTAACATCTTACAGTCTTTGAATTTTATATCTCTAAATGCAGTTTTTGTCAGTTTTGCCAAACTTAAATTACAACTATCAAATTCGCACTTTGAAAATTTAATATCGGAAAGATTTGTATTAGAAAAGTCACAGTTGATAAAATTGCAGTTTTCATATTCTCCAATTGTCAAAGGATTTTCTTTAAAATCAATTTTGTTAAAAGTTTTATCTTCTAAATATATCTTTTCCATTTTCTTTTCAGCCCTCTATTATCTTTATATTCGAAAAAATCATATTTCCAGTCAGGAGAAACAAGTTTTTTATGAACAGGATTTTCAAATACATTTTCATTGACTCTCATTATATGAATAGCTTGTCCTCCTGGTTTTACAACTCTCTCAATTTCCTGAAGCTCTTTATCAATATTCCATCCAATTGCATTCGATGTAAATAATACATCGAGAGAATTATCGGGAAGGGGAATGATATCAAGAAATCCTTCAATTGTATAAATGTTACTAAACTTTTCTTTAATTGCTTTAGCCCTGATGAATTCACGAAAGCCTGGAATAGGTTCAATCGCGTAAACCGTTTTAGCATATTGTGCCAATAAAAATGCAAGCATACCCGACCCTGCTCCAACATCGGCAACTGCTTTTCCCTTCAGAGTGTCTTTTGGAATTATTTCTTCGATTTCCCAGTTTAAGCTTACCTTATCATCATATATTTCCGGGTATTTGTTATAAACAATAAGGTCGGCAATCTCCCATAGCAATTCGTTGCAGTATGCATCAATTTCATCTTTATTGGCTATCTCCGGGTTTTCATTTAGAACTGTATGAATAAAATCTTCTATCAATGGACACTTTAGTATTAAGAAGCGTTGCAGATAAGGATATGCACGGAGCATAACAGAAAATTCCTTTGTAGGGACTCTATCCGGAAGATATTTGATTTGAAATGATTCTAACAGAAACAAATCCTCTACCTGTAATGAAATACCGGAAAATAACTCTCTTAACATTTTTGAATACTTCATCGTTCTTCTAATTATGTTTTTAACCTAATAATTAATTTATCATCATAATATACTTAAAAACTTTAAAATTCTTTTTATTAATAAAGGTTTTATAGGCACATAAACTGTAGCAAGCGGATTCCCTTCATAACCCTTTTTGTTGAATATAGAAAAGAACTGATCATCATAATAAATAAAACCAGGAGCACCTGTTGGGATATAAATTGATTTTGGAATCCATGTTTTGAAGATGTATCCAAATGCTTTTCCAACATCTTCAGGCCCTCTTTTCACAATAGTTAAAGTTGCATAATTGCTTTTGGGGAGAATAACACTTTCCATTCCTTCAGGAATACTATCCGTATTACTTACTTCTACACCCATTACATAGTCGAAATCCGGACACTTCCTTTTCATTTTAAAAACACACATCTGGTTTTCATTAATTCGATTTGGGACTTTTTCTAATTTCTTTTCTTTCAATACTTTGTGAAAAAATGGTGGAATTTCTTGTTTACTCTTTTCATTCGTAAAAGATGTATGAAGTACAATTCCTATTACCTTCTTTTCTTCTATTGTAATTATTTTTGGTTCCATATACTTTTGTTTTTATTTTGTTAGGATATTATTCTTTTAAATAGGCCGATAATTTATCGAAGTTAGGGGTTTTAATGTTCGATTCTTTAATTAATCTGTAAAAATCCCCGGTGAGTTCCTCAAATTCATCAAACGCCGAAGATGCATGAAGGGCAAAAGCAGCTCTGGCATATTCATTATTAAACATCTCCTTTATAACTTTTGCAGTCATTTTTTCAGGCAACCAAAAGAACAAGTTGAATTTAAACGGGTATCTTTTTTTATACCCCAGGGAGTGAAGAACATTGCCGGCATCCTTGGCAGTTTTTACTATTTCAAGTAGTGTCTCTTTTGATTTAGCAACAGCATAATTATCGCAATTGTGCTTGTACAATGAGAAACAAAGTGGCAACACAAAAGCAGCGTGATATTTTAACCAACCGTCTATATCATTAACAACATCAACATTAAAGGATGCCTGTTTTAACAAATCCTCAAACTGTTTTAACCGGGCAGTAACAGAGCCGTCCATCTCACCGATGATAATTGGTTTTGATTTTCTCTTTTCAGCTTTATCGGTAAAATAAACGATCTGGTCTTTCACCGTTCCACCAACATGTGGAAATCCAAAGAACAACTTCTCTTTATCAATATCTTTTATGTAGGCATCAAAACCCAGTACATTGTTTCCCAAAAAAACGATATTCTTCAGGTTTTTTAAACCGCTTAGCTGTTTAATTATGGCCTGATGAGCATTCTTACATACTATAACAACTACAAAATCAAATGCCTCTTCCGGGTTAATATGGTCAATCACCTTTATTTTAGATGAGTACCTCGCTTTAGTGATTTCGTTAATTAGTTGAACTCCATTTTCCTTAAGATATTTGTACCGTTCTCCCCTTGCGAGCAGGGTGACATCAACATTTGCGTCATTTAACTTGTAGGTGTAGTAGCTTCCAATTGTCCCTGCACCAAAAATCAATACTTTTTTATGTTTTTCAGGTTTCGTTTCCATGATAATCTCCTTTTGAATGTTGTTTGCACTAATGATTACTTTTAAGTTATGAATAGTTTAATCCGAATATACTGAAGCATGAACGGTAACTGTATGTATATGAATAGTAGCCGATTGCGTACTTCATTCCTGTCAAGTTACAAGTCCCCGATAGCTATCGGGGGAATCTGGCTACAACCCTTGAATTTACTACTGTCTCGGCTATTATTTTTATATATTGTTGACCTAAATCCCATCAGGATAACTTTAATAAAATATTTCCATAATTTTTATTTCCAAATTCTTATCTCTGCAAATATAATGATTTAAAATGAATCCAACTAATCTTTTTTCTTTCCCTGAAATTTTTAGGTAAAACATTAAAAACCGTCGTTAAGTACATAGATATGGGATGTAGTTCAACATAGCCTGCTCTGAATCCTCGAAGGACTCATCGCTGGGTTTTCGCTTTGGCGGAACAGGCTTTACAGACCGCTCAGAGGCCTATTTATTATGCAACGTTTTTTATTCTTTCAATTTTCAATTTAAAATCCAAATGGTTCGTATAAAAAAATGATCATCATTAATTATATAGAATCATGAATTCCTCAATAGTAATGTTTTAAGGAAAGACTTTCGAAAAACGGACTCTTAGTTTTACAAATTAGGCAATACCATCTCAAGTTGAATTTTGAATTGTAATTTCAAATCATCTATATTTTTATAGACTGTTCTATAATGCCCCAGGTCTTTTAGGTTTTTCTTAAAATCCAACAGGCTTTGAATTTCATCTGTAATTTCCTCTGTATTTATGGAAGCATTTTTAAAATAGGTATACACCAAGGGCTTTCCTGTTTTCTTAAATTGGCCAAAGGCTGTTTCAAATTCTTCCAGGGTGTACATACCCACTTTAGTAAAGAACAAGCTCACAAAAATATCGGAGTGTTTAACGACATTATTGTACTCATCTTGCAATCGTGTCTGAGACATTGCATCAATAGATTCTTCCCACCGATGAAGTTTTATAAAAATACCTTTTCCGATAAGACTATTATTTTCATCGTTAATAAAGTTTTTAAATTGATCTCTTTCAGCTTTAAGCTCAGAGGAAGAAGCAAGAAATATTTCGATGATTTGGAGTGTACCTTTCCGTTCATGTAATGATGTATATCCATTCAGGATATCTGTAACAGGAAGATCCTCTTCCAAGTCGACATGGTAATAAGGTTTGTTTTGTTTTTCCAATTTTTCAAGGGTTATATAGTTTAGCCAAACTTCTTTGTAAGTTACCTGCTCCCTAATATTCATATCAGGAAATGGCTTATGGAGTTTGCGAAAACTATCTCGGATCGTATAAAGGTAACTTCTACGCTCCATTTCATTCCCTTGTATTTCGACATGAATAAAGTTTTTGCGATAGGCCTGATATACTTTTGCCTGGCAAGAGCCATTTGAAATAAACACACCACTCCGCCATCGTTTCTCATCCTGGATGTCCTGATGCATTTCAACAATAAACTTTTTCATAAAGACATCTGGTGGAAAATCATCATAGTTATAGCGGAAATGCATAGATTCATCACCAGTCCATTCAAAATCGGGCTCTATGTCTTCAAAAAGATCCGGAATGAGATAAATGTCCCGTTGGTCTTTTGCCGCATAACAGACATTGAATTTTTGCATCAGCTCTAAAAGATAAGCGTGTCTGCCCTTTGGAAATTTATCCTTGTCCAGAATGCGCTCCAGATCTTTAATATGCAATTCCCCTTTGGCTTTATCTTTAACTATGGGATCATTAATAATGGCATAAACGCCATCCATAATCCATTGCGGATTGATCACATTGGTATCGATCAGGCGCGGATCATCTACAAAACTAACCACCGCTCCAATCATACTTAAAAGTTTGAGGTTGCTTTTACGCTCTTCTGGTGGAAGGCTCTTTATAAATTTAAGATTTTCAAATTCTTTATAGGTGATGAAATCGGTGCCTTTAGCTTCCAGCTTTTCCAATTCTTTTTTTACTGTAAACCAGTCCGGTGGACGCTGTTCAAAAACACCCGGCATTATATTTTTATCACTTACAATTGCCGTTATCTTCTTTTCTAAAATCTCAAGTGTATCTGTGGCTTTACCATCATCACAATCATGGATACAGGTGCGGACAAAGCCAATAATATTCGGATAATCTCTTTGAAGGCTTTTCCGATCCAAGTCATGAGGGTCGATGTCTATTTTATTGATGACCACTAAAACCGGCGCTCTATTGCCCAACTGGTTCGCCAGTTTTAACCAATGATTAAGTTCATTTCGTTCTCTTCGTGCAAGTGTAACCAAAACGTATAAAGTACGCTCCGAAAAAAAGAATTGGTGTGTACTGCGCATAAATTCCTGCCCGCCAAGATCCCATATATTTAAGCGGATCACTTTGTCTTTATAGGGGACATTGAGCTGACTCCGTTCTATGCCATGCGTGGTCTTTATCTTTCTTTCAATTTTTCCTTTTTCAAGAAATTCAATCAAATGCGTTTTGCCAAAATTGCTTTCTCCTATAAAAATCACTTTGGCTTCATGTATGGATTGCAATGTTCCGGCTTGTTGTGCCCTTTGCCATTTAAGGATTTCATTGATTTGTTCTATTGGCGGAAGCTCATATATTTCAGTACCAACCTTAAATTGATTATCATATAGTTTAAGATCAGTTAAATTAGTAAGTTCTCTGATAGATTCCGGGAGTGTGGTCAGTTTATTTCCAGATAAATAAAGCGTTCTTAAATTAGTTAGCTTTCCGATAGCTTCTGGGATTGTGGTCAGTTGATTATTCTCTAAATAAAGCTCAGTTAAATTATTAAGCTTTCCGATAGATTCAGGGACGGTGGTCAGTTGGTTGTCCGATAAATGAAGCTTTTTTAAATTAGTCAGTTTCCAAACGACTTCTGATATATTGGTCAGTTGATTTTTCCATAAAAGAAGCCTAGTTAAATTAGTCAGCTTTCCAATAACTTCCGGGAGTGTGGTTAATTGATTATCACCTAAATTAAGTCCCACTAATGCAGTCAGCTTTCTGATAGCTTTTGGAACTGTGGGTAGTTGATTGCTATTTAACTGAAGTTCTGTTAACTTAGTCAGCTTTCCGATAGATTCCGGGAGTGTGGTCAGTTGATTATTATTTAAATAAAGCTCAGTTAAATTAGTCAGTTTTCCTAAAGCTTCCGGTACTGTGGTAAGATGATTGCCCTGTAAATTAAGAAAATTTAATTTAGTCAGATTTCCAATAGCTTCCGGGAGTGTGGTCAGTTGAATTTTAAATATATTAAGGAGAGTTAAATTAGTCAGCGTCCAAATAACTTCTGGAAAGGTTGTCAGTTGATTGTTATATAATTGAAGGTTCGTTAAATTAGTCAGATTTCCGATAGCTTCCGGGAGTGTGGTCAGTAGATTGTTACTTAGATCAATCGCAGTTAAATTAGTCAGCTTTCCGATAGCTTCCGGGAGTGTGGTTAATTGATTGCTTCTTAAATCAAGCTCAGTTAAATTAGTCAGATTTCCGATAGCTTGTGGGACTTTTGTCAATCGATTTTGATTTATATTAAGCAATGTTAATTTAGTCAGATCAAGTATCTCTGGGGGAATTTCTGTTAGTTCTAAACCAGATAAATCTAATTTTGTCGAATTCTTTTGTTTGGCCTCCTGAATGCGCTTTAATGCGTTTTTATAATTTTTATCCATAGATTTTGAGGTTTGTATATATGATAAAACGATAATTAATGATGTAATTTACAAAGATTATTTTCAATGTATTGCCTGGTTTTAGAACTGCTATGTCCCGGAAATTCTTGAATGTATCTTAAATCTGTTTCGTTTTCAAGATGATGGCTTGCAAGCGAAGGCCTAAGTATATGTGGTTTTTCATCTATATTATTATAAAACAATATGATTTCGGGCTTATTCAAATCTTGATTTTTTGTTTGTTTAATACAAAAAGCAAATATATGATAAAGTTTATTTAGAATCAATATAAATTCAGATCTCAGTATTTTATATGATTCTATTATTATAAATCACAAATCATTGTAAAAATACTTTGACCAAAAATGGAATTTTGGAATAATAGAAAGGTTTCATAATATCAAGTGTAAAATTTCCAATATTCCGCCCGGTGGCCATCGGGTTCAAATATACCCTTTAAACATATCATTTGGCTTATGATTTTATCAAAATATCATAATTTCTGAGTTCTGAAATTAAATACTCATTTTCTTCACAAGCACGTAGCGAAGAACAACCAAATCTCAAATCAAACAAGCCACTAATCAATTACCAACTTTCTGTTCACAATCCCCGAGGCTGTTTTTATTTTTAAAATATAAACACCTTTTTCAAATTCGGAAGTACTGAGTTTAACCTCATTTGAAAAATATTCGGATTGGAAGATAAGCGATCCGTCAAGGCTGAATATTTCAATTCCGTTAATTATTTCAGGTGCATTAATTGTTACTGAATTTCTTGCCGGATTTGGGAAAACACTTAGGTTTTTATTTGAAATTTCCTCAACACCGAGGCATGCTTTTGTAATCTTAATTATGCTGTAAACACCATCACCAGCAGGAAATACGTGTTGTGTATAAGCTGTACCATAAGGGTTTTCAAAAGAATCGATGTAGCAAACTTCTTCCTGTAGGATGGAATCCCAAACTTTAAAAGTAAACTCATTTCCGGGTGTATATCCTTGGCTGCTTGTAAGTGTGTAAAAGGCCGCAAGACTATTTTCCATAGGATCTTCGGAATTTATTACTGTCGCTCCGACCATTAAATCATCATCAAATATTGCAACTTCATCGTTTATTTGTAAACCGTCGATATAAAGAGTATAAACCGGATCGGCAGGATTGCCGCCTTCAAAAATGAAATGCTGATTTTCGGGATGATAAACCGTACTTTTGGTTTTCACGACAGGAATATTATAAACCAACTGATCATCAGCAATCATTTTGATAAGATAGCCTTGTCCGGGATTCAAATCTCCAATTCCGTTAACCCAGTTCGGCCCGATTTTTCTAAGCATTTCGCCATTGGAATTTCTAACGTAATCAAGATTATCATTTAAAATATCATCGAAGGCTACAATTGCATCAATTGATTCAGTAGGTAAATAACTTACAAATTGGTAGCCTGCAAACAATTCGATTGCTTTTAAAGGATTGATTTCTTCGCCTGTAATTTCCAATAATTCTGAACCGAGCATTTTAAATAAATAACCTTCTGTCGTAATCCAATCGCCAATTCCATTAACCCAGTTCGGGCCAATCTTTCTCAGAACCGTTCCGTTTGAATTTCTTACAAAATCAAGGTTTTCGTTAAGAATATTTTGTAAAACTATAAGCATATCAGGATTTTCAAGCTCTATTCTTGAAGAAATAAATTGGTATCCTTCCGTTAGTTCAATTGTTTGTGTTGCCGCCTCACCTGAAATTATACCGAAGAAAATAAGATATTGTTCCATTAATTCTTCTTTTGTATAGCTTCCATCATCAAGCCCGCCAAATTCAAATGAAGCACCAATTGTTCTGTATCCACCTTCATCATAAGCAACACCACAACCATAATTTGGCGATTGGTTTTCAAAAATTACTTCTGCCGGAGAAATTGCATCAATGTGATCAATCCAACTGTTTTCACCAGAATAATTAAAAGACATACCATCGGTAAATGTTCCGCCTTGACCATTAATTGTTCCAAGATCGCTTGAACCATCTGCCTGAGGATTTAAGCTAAACATCGGATGTACTGCAGTAGCATTATCATAATACCATGTGTCGCCACCTTCCATATAAAGTTTTCCGCCGGTATTAAGATAATCGGCAAGTATCTGCCCTTCGTTTGATGACAAAGCATGATTTGAGCTATAAATGCCAAGACAAACAAAAACAGAAGAATATAGATTTAACTCATCAGGAAATGAAGTAAGTATTTCGGAAGAAACACCTAAGCTTTCAATACTATTTTGCATTTCGGGTCCTGAAGAATTATTAGGATCAAGATCAAGAATCAGAACAGGTATTTGGCCGACTATTACATGAAAAGAAGCTGTTGCCGTAATTCCGAGATCAGCACTCATATTAAAATCAAAATTTACAAAATGTCCGGCAGGGGTATTTATATCGGAAGTAATACTAAAACTTTTTTCAATAAATTCCTCGCCCTGAATGTTTCCATATTGTTGACTTAAGGTATTAATGGTAATATACGGGTCAAGGCTTGATAGTTCACCTAAAACATTAAATGCTTCCGATGACCCGGAATTTTCAATAATTAATGAAATGTCGATGGTTTCTCCCGGATCAAAACCTTTGTTTTCGGGAACAATCACCTCCATTAAATCAAGTATGGGGGAGTGAGCGGTGATACTAAAATAGCTTTCCCAGCTATCAGTTCCATCTGAGGCGGTTAGAACAAAAAGAATAATGTGTTCATCGGGCACATTTTCTGCAAGCTCAAATTCAAATCCATTATCGATGCTTATAATTTCCTGAGGAGCTATGCTACCATAAATTTCCTGATCGTCGATAAAAGTAATATATTCGTCATCAGTAGAAATGGTTACCATAACATTTTCGGCTGATTCTATCCCGACATTTTTCACGGCAAGTGAAAGAAATACATCTTCGCCATAATCCAATATTCCATCATTATTTCCAGAAACATCATTCAATTCAAAAGAATTATAAACAACATAAGCTCCTTCGGGAGAATTAATTTCAACATTGTTAAATATTGTAATTTTATTATAAGCCGTAACACAAATTTTCCCGATCCCGGGTAGAAGTTCATGATTAATCGTAACATTTCCGCTTACATCTGTAAGGCTATAAAATATTTTGTCATTTTGAGTTATACAAACCCTTGCTCCCTCAACAGGAGTTTCGCTGGATGAAACGTTTGCAATAAAAGGCACACCAACCGATATTTCATAGTTCGATAAAGTCATTGTTTCGGGAATATCAGTTCGGACTAATAATGAGGGATCACCAAAAAATATCCATGTGTCTGTTGTAAACCAGCCCCAACCTGCTTCCCCGAAATAATCGTTCATTTCCATGCATCCGTTAATTGCCAAGGCACCTGCTGTTCTTTTAATATGTTTTTGTTCGGTAAGAATATCAACGGTTTCTTCTTCGGCACGGTAGGGTGGATCCCACATTTGGCTTGTTGACGACATAAATGAGGTTACAGCACCTGCCGGTTGATTATTATGTTGTGCCCGTGCAAGGCTTTCTGCAAGGCAATAACCTGAGTTAAATTCACCCGGATTACAACCCAAAACCCAAATATGCGGCAACATTCCCGTATTTGATAATTGCGAAGAATGATTTACCGAAAAACCTGTTGTTCCTAACACAGATTGGCCAGCATGGCCGCTATAAACAATAATTCCGATTCCTTCGTTGAATTTATCGATTAACATTTGAGCAGTAGGATCGCCGGGTTCATCTTCACCGCCTTTAGTTCCATCATAAAACTCATCAACAAACACATAAGTATAATCCAATAAATCGGCACGAATTAATTCACGAATATGATCCCAGTCGTGATAACCCTGATAGTTTACCATTGGATCGTCCGAACCAATTCCAAGTCCTTTATTTAGCCATGTATCAGTTTCATCAAGGTTTTTTTCATAATTAATTGTACGTTCAACTTGTGTGATGACGTCTTCTTCGCTTTCAGCCGAGAAACGCCCGACTATAACTTCCGAGTAATGATCGTCGCCCTCAATATATCCATATAAATTATCAGCTCCACCCGAATTATCCAAATTATATTGAGTAACTATAGGTGAAGTTATATGTGTGTAATCACCAACAAGTAAAACAAATTTAAGTCCGTCATTAAAATACTTTTCAGCCACATAATTTGTAATACTATTTATGTTGTTTCCAATATCGTTTATGTCAACCATCTCGGTAAGAATCCCTTTTTGATTTTTCCATTCAACGAAAGGCTGCATTTCGTCCATATACTCTGAATATGAAATAACGAGCATTCGCCCTTCTTCTTCAACAGGGTCATATTTTTGTCCCGTGAAATCATAGTTAATAAAATGATGTGAATAAATATTATTAAAATCAAAATCTATTTTTGTATTTTGATTAAGCCTTTGTTTCTCATTTGTTCCGCTTTCTTTTGTACTGCTGACTTCAACCACAATATCATGATAAACCCTTAAAACTTTTGTTACCGGATTATATTGAAATGGATAAATAAGAACAGTTTGTCCGCGGAAATCACGTAAAATATATGGTTCACGTAGCTCCGCAAGTTTTTCGGGAAAGAATCGATTTTGGCTATATTCTTTTCCATAAACAAATGGAATAGAATCCGGATTCAGGCTTCTTAAAATACTTCCTTTTGATGGAGAAATAGAATAATTTTCATATTCAATAAATTTGGAAGAAATCACTTTGATTTCCATTTTATTTTTATCAGGAATAATTATTGAAGAAGCTAAAAGGCATAAATCAGGAGCACCTTCGATTAATAAAGGAGCACATTTATCGACGCTAAGTTTAAAAGCAATTCCATTGGGAGTTATCACCTCATGTTTATAAAACCCATCAAGTGAAAACTTTAAAGAAGTACTTTCAATATCTGATGAAATTACTTCCACTTTATTTTTATTTGGTTGTTGAGAACGGATGTTTATCCAATCAGATGCATAAGTGCTTAATGCAAATACGATTAAAAAAAATGTAAGTTTAATTGTTTTCATTGTGATTTGATTTTTATGATATAATATTAATATATTAATTCTATGTTTTTTGTTTTCATTATTTGATGATGAACCAATACTTTAGACATGATTTGTAATAGTTTGGTTGCTTCATTATATATAAATTTCTTGATTGAACAGAAAACTTTTCTCAGGTTTAAGTGATGTGAAACACCCATGACGAGTAAATTTTGACATACAGAAAAATGATTATATAATGATACTGAAAATTAGGAAGAAACACCAATTTCTAATTTCTAATTTCCAATTTTCATATTTTTGATTTTAGGCAATAATATTTCCCAAAATTAATAATAAAATAATTCTATATCAGATCATTTATTTATATTTGTACAAATAAAAATAAAAAATATGAAAAAAATCAAAATCATTAGCTTATTAATTCTTCTTGCAATTGTTTTTGCTGGAATATCTTCTTGTAAAAAGGATGATAACTCCTCAGATGATCCAAAATCTTTAGTGCTTGGTGTTATTCTTCCGCTTGATCAGGAAAAAGGTTTATTACGTGAAAATGCCCTACGTTTAGCTATTGATGAAATCAATAATGCAGGTGGGATTGGTAATGATTACAAAATTGAACTTGTCGTTAGAAGTTCAGCAGGACCGAATCGAGAGCTTGTTGCTGCCACAACAGCTCAGGAAATTATTATTCAACACAATCATGTTGTTGGATTTATAAGCAGTTTTTCTTCTTCCACTATAGGTATTATTGAGGATGTATCTGTTCCGGATCATTATCCCTGCATTTCCGGCTCAGCAACATCCAAGTCACTTTCGGGAATATCTCCATATTTTAATCGCTTATGCCCACCTGATGGATTTGAAGCTAATGTCCTTTCTGATCGTGCCAATTTTCATGGAATAAACTCTGTTGCAATTGCGGTTGAAAACGGTGACGCTTTCTCGGAAGATTTGGCATCATCATTTCAGAGTGCTTTTGGTTCAGGTGTAACAGCTACGGTTAATTTTGATATAGAGGACCCGGATTATTTGAGTAAGATTAACCAATTACTTACGGGAAATCCAGAAGGTTTATTTATTTCAATGTTAAATCCTGCGGCATTTATTAAGTTTTTTGATATGTTGGAACCCGTAAATACAACATTTATTCTTTGTGATGGTTTGAATTCCAGCAGCCTTTTTCAGGCAAATATTGCTCAAATATTGGGTGAAATAAATGGCCATACAAAGAACTTCGGAGCATATCCTTCAGCCGACACAACAACTGCTCCTTATTTATATTTTAAAGCTGCTTTATGGGATAAGTATAATCAAAAGGTTGCCTCTTACAATGCACAGTTTTATGACATTGGATACCTTTATGCTATGGCTATTGAAAAGGCTCTAATGGAATTAGGAACTGCCGATATGAACGCATTCAGGGAGAAGGTTAATGAGTACATCAGGTTAGTATCTCATGGGAATTCCGACGATCCTAAAGTAAATCCATCTCAAGGATGGCTGGCGATAAAAGACGCTTGTCAGCTTGGTGGTGTTGATTATATTGGTGCAAGTGGCAATTGCGATATTGACAACGAAGGAAATACTATCACCGCATACTCCATCTTCAAAGTAATAAAGCCCGGTAATGAGTATGCTTTTGAGATAGTTGAGATCATTCCTTAAACTATTAATATTGGCTTTGATATTACTTTTTTCTGGCTCATTAAAATTCATCAGTCTAATTATTAATAATATTTTTGGAGTGATGGATGAATAGAATAATGGAAAAAATGAACTTTGCTTTCCAATAGTACAATATTCAAGCTTTCTATTGCTGATTGTTAAAATATGCAATAATTATTTTGCCCACAATATTTTATATTATAACCCTAATATTTAAATTTTCTTTGAAAGGAAAAAAATCGACTTTAGTTATTTATTAAGAGTTTGACAGCACTAATATTTCTTGATTGCAATTGTTATTTAAATTTTTCCAAAAGCTTTTAATTCAATTAAAAGTCTTTCAAGCATTGCATCATTGAAATCTAAATGTGTTACTATTCGAATTAGTTGTGGGCTCAATCCAATAACAAATATCTTTTTATTATTTAAATGTGAAATAAAATCTGAGTCTTTTATTTTGTCCGACAATTTAAAAAAAATGATATTTGTATCAACCGGATTAACGGTATCAATGAAAGATAATTCATTTAAACATTTTTCAATTTCTTTTGCTCGTTTGTGATCTTCTTTGAGCCGTGTAATATTATTATTTAGAGCATAAATTCCTGCGGCAGCCAAATATCCGGCCTGCCGCATACCACCGCCAAATACCTTTCTGACTCGCCTCGCCTGATTGATAAATGATTTCTCACCAAGAAGCATGGAACCTACCGGTGCACCGAGGCCTTTCGATAAACAAATAGAAACAGAATCGAAAATCTTCCCATATTTTTCAGGTAACTCACCGGTTTCAACTAAAGCATTAAAAATCCTTGCCCCGTCGAGGTGATATTTTAATCCGTTTTCTTTACATACCTCAGAGATTTTTTTTAATTCTTCAAAATCATAAATACTTCCTCCTCCTTTGTTAGCAGTATTCTCGACACAAACTAAACGGCTTCTGGTATAATGAATATTATCAATATTTATATTGCGTTCAACATCTTCAGCACAAATTCTTCCTCTATCTCCTT
>Ga0208648_1000964_pt1 | contig 25835 bp, 22 predicted proteins | sample AntAceMetag02UKL_FD_184772 | JGI IMG/M metagenome (GOLD analysis project Ga0208648, IMG submission 184772) | Saline lake microbial communities from Ace Lake, Antarctica - Antarctic Ace Lake Metagenome 02UKL (SPAdes) (version 2) | ecosystem: Environmental > Aquatic > Non-marine Saline and...
AAAAAAGCTCGTCGGAGGCCATGAGAAACTTTTGCGGGTGTCACGATAATTTTTACACGTTTAGGCGACAACTTGCTTGACATCTACCGATAATCCCACCGGCACAAAATGGAAGTTTTGTGGCAAACATGGAGATGGTGCTGGACGTTTACAAGCGTCCATTCGATCCAAAACGTCCGGTGGTCTACATGGATGAATCTCCAAAACAGTTGATTGCCGAGACAAAAATTCCGATTACAGCATCACCGGGAAACCCTGCTAAACATGACTATGAATCTCGACGCTGCGGAGTATGCAACATTTTTATGGCATGTGAACCGTTGGCGGGGAAACGAATTGTCAAAATTACTGAGACAAAAACCAGGAAGGATTGGACGGTTTTTCTTCAAGATATTGACAGGTTATACCAAGAAGCAGAAAAAATAACATTGGGCATGGACAATTTGAATACACATTCCCAGGTTCATTTTATGAAGTTTTCCCGCCGAATCGAGACCTTTGAAAAACGTGACAATCCTTGGCTCGATCGCATCACAGCGCCAAGTCAAGGGGACTATAGCAAAACCTAACCAAATAATGTTGCATCATTGATTGACAAATTTTGTTGAAATACGGGTTATGCAAAGGTCTCGAATCATGAACCGGCATTATGGGATAGGTTTGAATTCGTATACACTCCCAAGCATGGAAGCTGGTTGAACATGGCGGAGATCGAATTGAACGGTCTCATCGGGCAGTGTCTGAATCGAAGAATAGACAATATCGAGGCTGTCAAAACAGAATCCGCCGCATGGCAAGAATTCAGATATAATAGAGATGCCAAAGTGAATTGGCACTTCAGAGACGAAGATGCACGGATGAAGCTGAAACGGCTTTATTCGACATTAGACTATTGACGAGACACTACCGATGCTATCAAATGTTTGTATAATCACCTATAATCAAGAAAAATTCATCTCAAAAGCAATTGATAGCGTTTTAAATCAAGAAACCAATTTCCCTTTTAGTTTGGTTATCGGGGAAGACAAATCCACAGACAGAACCCGTGAAATATGCCTGAATTATAAAGAGAAGTACCCAGAAAAAATTCGACTGATTTTGAACAAGGAGAATTTGGGCGGGCGCGCCAATTTCATCAACGCGATCTCGCATTGCTCGGCAAAATATGTGGCCATATGTGAGGGTGACGATTTTTGGACAAATCGAAACAAGCTTCAGAGGCAAGTGGACTTTCTGGAGAAGCATTCCAATCATGGACTTGTTCATAGTGACTTTGACCTTCTGGTAGATAAAGATATGACAATGACTAGGTCGTATTATAAGACCAGCGGTATCAAAATTCCTGATTCAAACTGGTTCAACATGCTCCTAATCAACAATTTTATTTGCACTGTAACAGTATGCGCAAGAACAGAATTGGTAAAAAATGCCATAAAGGGATTTGGGGTAAAATTTGCTGATTGGGCAATGGGGGATAGACCACTTTGGCTGGAAATCGCGAAACATTCGAAAATCGGATATATTGATGAAACCTTCGCCATTCGTAGGGTTTTGCAAGAGTCGGCGCAGCATACACGCTGCAAAAGGAAAAAGTACCACTTTTTAAAATCGAGTTACGATGCCGTTTTTTTTTTCATGGAAAAATATGGGTGCTCGAAAAAAACCCGAAGGGCTGTACTTTTGAAATACAATAGATTTAGATTGCGGTATGCATACTTGTTCCGTGAAAAGAGAAATGCAAAACAGGCGTTTGTGTTTTTAAGGAAATGGGAACATGACAGAAAATTTAAAAGGATCAACTATTGCTATTGCCTTGGTTCAAAAGGCCTTCTTAACTGGGTCATTTACGGCTGTCTCATAAGAGTAATGTATTTCCAGAGAGGTCTTGTTCATCGAATCAGGCCTCGAAGCCTAGATGAAGACTACTGGTTTTGGGATTAATCGTTCAAAATCGTCCGATCTTTGGGGTGTTCGGCAGTAAAGAGCAACGGTCAACTCAATTCTGCCCCTCAATGAGAGCCTTACAGTAGCCACTGATTCTGCGGAGGAGCCAAAAATTAACCCATTTGAAGAACCTGTATATGTTACTCGTCCGTTTATGCCCCCTCTTGATGAGTATGTTCAAGGGCTTGAGGAAATCTGGGAAAACAGGTGGCTGACGAATAACGGCCCTGTGCTCCAGCGTTATACGAAAAAGATGAGGGACTTTCTGAACATTCAAAATCTTTCCATATTCAGCAACGGTACGCTGGCCTTGCAGATCGGCCTGCAGGGACTGGGAATTTCGGGCGAGGTTATTACCACACCGTTCAGCTTTGTGGCAACTACCCATGCCCTTCACTGGAACAAGATAAGGCCGGTTTTCTGTGATATCGAACCCGATCACTATACCCTTGACCCGGAAAAAGTGGAAAAGGCTGTCACTCCCTGGACCACTGCCATTCTCGCGGTGCATGTTTTTGGCTATCCGTGCAATCTTGACGCTCTTGCTGATATCGCAAGACGACACAACCTAAAATTGATCTATGATGCCGCTCATGCCTTCGGCGTAAAAATTGATGGAGAATCCATAGCCCAATATGGTGATCTGAGTATGTTCAGTTTTCACGCGACCAAATTGTACCATTCTCTGGAAGGAGGAATGTTAACTTTCCCGAATCCGTCATTAAAAACGGAAGTCGATTATTTAAAGAATTTCGGATTTGAAAATGAGGTTGAAGTAGTAATGCCGGGCACCAACGCTAAGATGAATGAGATGCAGGCGCTCATGGGCCTGCTGATGCTGAAGTACGTGCCCCAATTAATACAAAAACGCAGGGCAATCACTGAATTTTACAGAGAACAATTCCAATCAATACCCGGAATTCATCTTCCGCCTCTGCCGCCTGATAATATTGATTACAATTACGCCTACTTTCCGATTGAAATAGATGACCAGGAGTTTGGAATCAGCCGTGATCTGGTCTACGAAAAATTTAAAGAATACAGTATTTTTACCCGTCGGTATTTCTATCCATTGATCTGTGACTTTGCCTGCTATAGAAATATTCCGGTAACAGATTCTTTGAAAACCGCCCGTAAAGTGACGGAGCGGATATTGGTGCTGCCGATTTATTATGATTTGGAACTTGAGCAGGTCGAGAAGATCTGTGGGGTAATGAAATCATTTTCGGTAAAAATTTGAAAAGTTCTATGGGTGTTAAAAATTCATTATTACCTAATTTATATCTGGTTAACACAAACGATATTGTTTAATATATATTCTGATTCACACTGGAATTGATTTATGAAATTAGCAATTATGCAGCCGTATTTGTTTCCATATATTGGATACTTTCAATTAATAAATGCCGTTGATAAGTTTATCATTTACGATGATGTAAATTTCATTAACAAGGGGTGGATTAACAGAAATAGAATCCTTGTTAACTCTATTCCACACACATTTACTGTACCTTTAAAAAATGCGAGCCAAAATGCAATCATTAGAGATCTGAAATTAGCCATTGATAACAGGTGGAAAACTAAATTTATCAAAACTTTGGAATTGTCTTATAAAAAAGCGCCTTACTTCAAAGAAACATTTGATATAGTAGAAGATGTTATCAACACAAAATCAACATTTTTGATAGATTGGCACTTGAAAAGCCTTGATTTGATCAAAAGCTATCTTGAAATAAAAACCAATTTTACTAATTCATCAAAACAATACAAAAATAAAAACCTTAAAGGGCAAGAAAGAATTATTGATATTTGCATAAAGGAAAGAGCCACTGATTACATTAATCTTATTGGAGGTAAGGATCTCTATAACGATCAATCTTTCATTGACAAAAAAGTCAAATTGTACTTTCTGGAATCCAATTTAATTATGTATAAACAATTCAATAATGAATTCGTACCATGTCTTTCAATTATAGATGTCTTGATATTTAATTCAGTATTGGCAATTAAGGATTTATTGAATAAATGCTATCTATTATGATGAAACTCTTAGCAATATGAAAAACTTGGTTGATTTAGGTGCTTAGTTATGGCAAGAGTGATTATATTTGGTATTAGGGACACTGCAGAATTAGCCCATTTCTACCTAACAAATGACTCCCATCATGAAGTAGTGGCTTTTTCCGTAAACGAAAAGTACATTCGCGAAAATGATGTTAAGAATATTCCTGTTGTTCCTTTTGAGGGGATTGAGAATAAATTCACGCCTGATGAATATAAGTTTTTTGTTCCAATGACAGGAAAGAATATGAACAGGGATCGGGAAAGGATTTACTATGAGGCAAAAACCAAGGGTTATGAACTAATTTCTTATGTAAGTAGCAAAGCCACTGTTTTCCCTGGGACTCATATTGGAGATAATTGCTTTATCTTAGAAGACAATACGATCCAGCCTTTCACCACCATAGGAAACAATGTCGTCATGTGGAGTGGCAATCATATTGGACATCATGGCGAAATTGAAAATCACGTATTTTTTACATCGCACGTTGTATTATCCGGGCATTGTGTTGTTGAAGAATACTGCTTTTTAGGGGTGAATGCTACGATAAGGGATTATACAAAACTGGCTAAAGGAACCCTTGTTGCCATGTCCGCTTCCATTATCAAGGATACAGAGGAATGGGGTGTTTATATTGGAAATCCAGCTTTAAAAGGAAAAAAGCCAAGCTATGAGGTTATGTAAATGAAATGGATTAAAAAAGGGTTAATTTATAAGCCGGAAAAATCATATGAATGGATGCAAAGCCATGCTCAAGTTCCATTTCCCTATAAAATTAATGACAAACTATTGAGAATCTATTTTGCTACACGAGACGCAGAAAGTTGCTCTTCAGTAACTTTTATTGATGTTGAACCTTCTGATCCTTCTAAAATCATCTACGAACATGTTAGGCCTTGTATCTCAAAAGGCGAATTAGGTAATTTTGATGATTCGGGTACTATGCCTTCATGGTTTATAAAACAAAATTCGAACATTCATCTATTCTATACTGGATGGAATAGAAGCAATGATATCTCCTACAGAATTTCAATAGGTTTAGCAATTAGTAAAGATAATGGAATTACATTTACTAGACTTTTTAATGGCCCTATTTTAGATCGCTCTAAATATGACCCTATCTGGGTTGCTCAACCTAGTGTCCTAATAGAAGGGAAAAAATGGAAAATGTGGTACCTCTCTTGCCAGAAGGTAGAGTATATCAATAATCACCCAGAACCGTTTTATAATGTTAAATACTCAGAATCATTGAATGGAGTAGATTGGGAACCAGCGCAAAAGCCTTGTATTGATTTTGATAATTTTACAGACGCCATTGGTAGACCTTTCGTTTATAAAGATGAAGGTATTTATAAAATGTTATATTCCTACCGTAGCGCGAAAGGCTATAGGATAGATCCCAATGCAAGTTACCGGATAGGATATGCAAAGTCCATTGATGGGCTTATTTGGGAAAGAAAGGATGAATCGATTGAATTCAATGGAGAAACTCAAGGGTGGGATTCAATAATGCAAGCTTATCCTTGTACATATGAGCATAAAGGAAGGAGATATTTAATATACAATGGTAATGCTTTTGGTCAATCTGGCTTTGGTTATGCAGTTCTTGAGAATCATTAAAACACGATTAATTGCTTTTATCCATGGAAAATCAATTTGCAATATAATAGATTGCCAGATCACATAATATGCCGTATGAATAGCTGTACTAAAGCTTTTAAGAAATTTTCCCGAAAGGGCCACTTTGACCATTCTTCTTGAAATTCGAAGGTCTTATCTTCAGATATCAATTCCGCCTGAATAGTCATGCTGATCGGTATGCTTTGATTCACGGTTTATACAGAAAAGAAGAAATCAGGGTACATGCAGCGAAAAACACGACCGATAGATGGAGCGCATTCTGTCTCTCAGGCAAACATGCCGGGTTCAATCTAAAAAAACTTTCCCGGTTTTGGTTGATGACATGTGCGTATATTTCAAAGAGCAGCCCCAAACCTGGCTTGGATATCGCAGCCTCAATGGTACTCCGTGGTCGGATAGGGGGAAACAGGTCCTCGGATGAAACCGCCTTGTGATATGTTGGTATTTCCTTATATGTGCTATTATTCATTGTGAAAAGCCTCAAACAAAGCGCAGTAACCGCAATTAAATGGAATGCGATAGGACAATTCGGAAACAACTTCCTAAACTTCACTTTCAGCATTATACTGGCCAGACTTTTATCACCTGCGGATTTCGGCTTGGTAACCTTGGTTTTCGTGGTTACAGAGGTGTCAAATGTTTTTATTGAAAGCGGATTCGCAAGCGGCCTGATTCAGTCAAAAAATGTAACGGAAATCGATTTCTCAACGATTTATGTTTTTAATATTCTTGTGGGTCTTCTTTTTTCATTTCTCATCTATTTCTCAGGAGGCTTTTTCGCAGCCTTCTATGAAGACACCAGATTGGTTAACATTACCAAGGCCATTTCCGTGATATACATAATTAACTCTTTTTCAATTGTTCCCAAAGCATACCTGACAAGAAAAATGGATTTCAAACCGCAAACCTTTATTGGCCTGGTCACGTCTTCAGTAACAGGAGCATTAGGCATTTCATTGGCTTTTGCTGGCTTTGGGTATTGGGCCCTCGTGTTGAAACGATTATGTGAGTCCATTTTGAACACGTTAGGGTACATTTTTGTTTCAAAGTGGAAAATTAGCTTTCGTTTTAGTTTAATGAGTTTGAAGAAATATTGGAGATATAGCTCAAATATTCTTTTCACGAGTCTTATTGGAAGCCTGACAGAGAACGCGGACTATGTTTTTGTGGGAAAATTGTATTCCTCGGCCCAGTTGGGACTTTATTCTCGCGGAAAAACCTATGCTTTCATACCGGTGGACTTTTTATCATCCGTTATTAACCGAACTATTTTCCCACTTTTCTCAAAAATGCAGGATGATCCAAGTGAGTTTGAGAGAAACTATGTTAAGACCTGCCAACTCGTCATCTATCTATTTCTGCCCATAATGTTTCTTACCATCATTGACTCAAAAGAAATAATCACCATTTTGCTGGGAAAGAAATGGCTGGGTGCTAGCGAATATTTGGGCTTGTTTTCGATCGTCGGATTTTTATATATTCTGAATTCATTTCGTTTTCATATTCTAAACTCAAGTGGCTTGTCCAACTACAATTTTCAAATTGGACTTCTTTTATCGCCTTTGAGGTTGTGTTGTTTGTTCTTAGCCTCATGCTGTATCCAAGATATATCCCCAAAGATATTCCTGTATATCATTTTGGGGGTTTCAGTGATGGGCTTGTTTGTAAGATCTTATTATATGGAGCGTGGGGGAATTATTTCGGCAAGGAAAAACAATCTCATCGGAATAAAGGAATTTTCGTTGAATGTTGGTATCGGAAGCCTCCTGCTTTTTTTCAAAAAGGATATTGGAATGGGTCCAATTGGAAATCTGTTGGTTCTTCCATTGATCTATTTTTTCGTCTATATTTCTATGAGCAAAATCGGAAGTCTGGAATCCTATAATGATTTTGTTTCCATCCTGCGCGAAAGATATATTGTCAAGAAAATATTGTCTTTTGCAGGGATGGGGTGATTATTACTACTTATCACTACAGAGCCTCCGCATAAACTCAAGAAAGGGTGTAAATCACGGCTGTTGGAGAGTTAGGCTGCCAACAACTTCTGATTCCTTTGAGTCCAGAAGTCATCCAACCAATCGTCTGCTCTCAAAACTCGCAGTCCAAGCATAGGATCAATTGAAGAAGTATGCCAAGTTGCACCGGGAATTTTCAATCGTTTCTGCGTTACTGATTTATGAGCACTTTCTATTTCGCCGGAACCAATTGGATAGTCTTTCTCTCTATACTCATTGTAATTTACTGAGTCACAAAATCTCTTTACGTAGCCGATTAGCCTCTTCAACCTATCGCTCGCATTTTTATCATATCTTTGTTTAAGTTCTTCCAGTATTCAATAACTTTTACATCTGAAATACTTGTAATCTGATTCATTACCCATTTTTTCTGTTCTTTTTCACGTATTCCGATTTTTTCCGCTGTCTCATAGAAATGGTCCTTCAAATGCGATTTCTCTAAAACAAATTGCATTTTTGGAAACTGCCTTTTCATTTCTTCGCTCAGCCCGATGCCTCCATCGGCGACCCCTACAGTTTCGGTCTTTGACGTCATGCCTATCAATTTTGCGGCATTATGAGACCTTTGCATAACCTACCAAAATTTGTTCCCGGATATTCCATGGCAAAAGCGCGTTGGATGATTTTTTTACATGGGGCTAATTTTTCTGTATAATTGAGCCAAACTGTACAAATATATTGATAAGAATGTGTTTTTTATGGTATAAAGATCCTCAAAAAGTAAGTAAGCCATGTTTTGGGGGATCAAATGGGATACAAGCAAATAGGGGAGAATTTGAGTTTTGCTGATTTGGCTGTTGCGAAATCTCTGGAGCATAACCGCAGCCTCAAAATGATGGAAAAGATAAAAGATGCCGTGGAATGGGATAACATTGAGGCGGTGTTAAATAAGCACTATGAGGTTGGAAGAAGCAAAGAAGGTGCGGATGCCTTCCCCCCTTGCTGCTGATGAAGTGCATGCTGCTCCAGAAATGGTTTCGTATCCCATCAGACCCTGAACTTGAAAATCAAATTAACGATAGGATATCATTCAAGAAATTTTTACACCTAAGCCTTGATCAGCCCTCGCCTGATCATTCGACATTTTCTAGATTTCGTAAAAGAATATCCAAAGCAGCGATGATTGAGCTGAACAACACGGTGTTAGACGAGTTTGCCAGAAGAGGCTTAATCATCAACGAGGGGATTGCGGTAGACGCACGATTGGTGAAATCAGCGAGTAAGCCCCTGCCTAACGATAAACTGGAACAGCTGAAAGATAAACGTAATACACCTGAAGGAAAACTGGGAAAGAACGGTAACCCATTGAAATTCTGTAGGGATTCTGAATCTGATTGGACAGTGAAAAACCAAAAGCCCCATTATGGTCTTAAAGAGCATGCGTCGGTGGATGTTGACAACGGTTTTATCCTGGCGGCTACCCTGACTCCCGCCTCTGAGAGCGATTCAGGATATCTTCCCTATCTGACGATAGCGAGCAGCCACACGAAAGAGCCAATTGAGAAGGTGTATGCAGACAAAGGATATTTTGGCAAACCGAACCGAATATTTCTAAATCTTAATGAAATTAAAGATGGGGTAATGCGGAAAAATACGACGACCACAAGGTTGACTGCTACTGAGATAAAAAGGAACAAGAAGATATCCAAGAAGAGGTATATCGTAGAACAATACTTTGGCCTGAGCCACTTATATGATGGTGCGTACCGGGCGAGGTTCACGACGATCCTGAAAAATCTATGGGATACCATGTGCAGGCAAATGGCCTTCAACATTCGCAGGGGGACAAAGTTAATACCCGTTTAAAATTAAGGGTCAGGTATGTCCGAATGGTCTGAAAGGGCATACTGAGGCATTTAAAAGACGAGATTATTGCAAAAAGAGTTATATGGGCGAAAAATGAGGGAGTTCGGTTTGGGCAGAAAGCTGAAATTTTCTGACGATTTTTGTCAAATTTTCCCCGGAAGGACCATTTTGTCCATTTTTGTTGAAATTCAAAGGTCTTAATTATGGGTATTTTTAGCCGTTACGTCGTTGGATGGATGGTCGCCCACAGGGAGCAAAAGTCCTTGGCGAAACGTCTGATCAAACAAAGTTTCATAAAACAGAATATTGTCCCAGGACAGTTGACCATCCACGCGGATCGCGGTTCCAGCATGAAATCAAAAGTCGTTGCCCAGCTGATGGCTGACCTGGGTATTACAAAAAAACACAGCACACCTCATGTGAGCAATGACAATCCTTATTCAGAAGCTCAATTCAAAACCCTCAAGTATCGTCCGGCGTTTCCCGATCGCTTCGGGTCCATACAGGATTCCAAGTTGTTCTGCCAGGAATTTTTCCATTGGTATAATAAAGAGCATCGCCATTCGGGCATCGGATTGATGACACCAGAAAACGTCCACTATGGACTGGCGAAACGTTTGAAAGAACAACGTTCAACGGTACTTCTGGCAGCATTTGAAAGAAGCCCTCACCGCTTCAAAGGGAAAATTCCTCAGCCCCCTAAACTACCAGAGGCTGCATGGATAAATAAACCTTCGAGCAATGATGTGGTAGTTTAATTTATTGAAATCGGTGTCTCATTTTCATTGACATATTCCGATTCAGCTAGCTAGTTGGAGGGAGAGCGATGGCAAAAACACAGTCTGATTTTTATAATTTGCTTACAAAGGCGTTAATGGCGTATCTTACCGATCTCCATGGAGAGGACAACTGGGATGCGGCACGCCACGGGAAAAGAGTGAATAAACATGTATTTATTTGGAGCCTATTCCTTCGCCTCAATCATATCTTAAGGCGCTATGGGATTTGCCTTACTACTGTGCATGATTTTTCTGCACGGTTCGATCATGTTGTTGGGGACCATGGGGAAGGCTTATCCAATACATTCAGAATGCTCGCTGACGAGTATTCAAGACGCGCTTTTATAGAAATACTTGCATACCGAGTTTTTGGATCTCGGCATGTGAAGCTATGGACAAACACGCCAGGATATTGGAAAACGCGCGCTATTGCGGAGTCATTGCCGACAGGAGATCGCAACACCGATACCGGAATTGATATCCTGCGTCTCGCCAAGACAGATCTTCATTCGATCGACTACCCCATCACCATATTTACACACCCACTTGCAATCACACATCAGTTCTTGCTCACGCAATACGCATACGAGCAGACTGACCCTCCGATCTGGGTATCAGAAGGGGAATATGTCATTGACGCTGGTGCTGCGTGGGGAGACACTACCTTGAGATTTGCTCATGAAGTGGGCGAGCAAGGACGAGTCTACTCCTTTGAATTCGAGCCAAGGTGCCTCGAAATCCTCACAACGAATCTGCAATTGAACCCAGAACTGGCATCACGTGTCAGTATCGTGAAGAAAGCCCTGTGGCGCGACTCCCATGCAACACTCACTTTTGACTCCAGGGGTCCTGGGACCAGAGTTTCCGAAGACGTAAGCGGTCTGCCGTACAATCAAGTCTCTTCTGTTTCCATTGATAACTTCGCGGGATCCTTGGCTCGGGTCGACTTCATAAAAATGGATATTGAGGGTGCAGAACTACCTGCTCTCCGTGGAGCAGAACGGACCATACGAAAACATTTGCCCAAATTGGCCATATCTCTTTATCACAGTATCTCGGACTTAGTTGATATACCAGCGTATCTCGATTCACTTGGACTTGAGTATGAATACTACTTGGATCACGCATCCATTCACAGCGAGGAAACCGTTCTATTTGCTGCTCCTAAAGCGCTAATGGCTTGACGAACTGCGAAGAAAAAAACCAAAGCCTGCTGAAAAAGGCCGCTGGACGCGAATCCGGGGGAGATTTGCCAAGGGGAAAGCCTTCCTTTTGCTATACTTCTGCACGGTGTACCAAATGTTCCGATACAATAAATGAGGAGTGAGGAAATTTAATAGTACGGGTCGCGCGAACGTAGGGAAGCCGAATTATCGATTTCCCGCCGACCAGGAGGCTTGAAGCGCAGAAAATGGCAGCGAACCCGCTAAAATGATAAATAAAAGGGGAGTGGGTCTTTAATGTGTGGAATTTGTGGAATCTTTTCTTGGGGAAAGGGGAGATCTGGAGAACGACATCTCATTCAAAAAATGGCAAAAAGCATGGTTCATCGCGGGCCTGATGAATGCGGTTTTTATCACGGGGCCCGTCTTTCTTTCGGACATCAGAGGTTGTGCATTATTGATGCGGAGCGTGGGCAGCAACCGATGGAACTCAAAAACAAAGAAAAAAACCTGGTTATTGTTTACAATGGAGAGATATATAATTACCGTGACCTTGGAATTGAATTGAAGAAGAAAGGCCATACCTTTAAAACGAATTGTGACACCGAAGTTGTCTTAGCTGCCTACAGTCAGTGGGGTAAGGCGTGTGTATCCAAGCTGAGAGGAATGTTCGCTTTCGCTATATGGGATAAAAACCAGAGAATGCTTTTTGTCGCGAGAGATCGGATGGGGATCAAACCTTTGTACTACTTTGAGGGCTCCGACTTTTTTGCGTTCGCCTCGGAGATAAAGGCTATACTCGCTTGTCAATTTGCAGAAAATGCCCTGGCGCCCTCCACACTTGATTCATTCCTGACCTTGGGCTACGTTCCGGCACCCATGACCTTTTTTCAAGGCATTCGGAAGGTCTTACCGGCCCACACCATTTGTGTTGACGAAGGTGGAAATGTAAACGAGACATGTTACTGGAGCTTAAAAGATATTCAACAGCAGCAACTAACTTTTTCGGAAGCCGAGGAAAGGCTTGAGGACTTGCTCAGGGAGTGTGTTCGAATAAGATTGATGAGTGAGGTCCCCTTGGGTGTTTTTCTCAGTGGCGGACTTGATTCCAGTACCATTACTGCTCTCATGAGTGAAGTATCTGCAGAACGAATCAAGACATTTTCCGTGGGTTACGAGAACGCAGGGGAAGCAGATGAGCTTTTATATGCTAGAAAAGTGGCTGACTTATTTGAAACAGAGCACCACGAATTTGTAATGGGGCCATATGACTTTCTGGATTCGATACGGGATCTGGTTAAAAAAACTGAAGAGCCTTTGGTGGAAACAGCAGCGATTCCGCTTTACCAGCTGTCTAAGCAAGCCAAGAAATATGCTACGGTTCTCTTATCGGGGGAAGGAAGCGATGAGGTGTTCGCCGGGTACGGCCTCTATGGGAAAATGCTCAAAATCGAAAAGATGCGCTTTTTACTCAATCTACTGAGATTCTACCCGAAACGGTTTTCTCCGGGCGACAAAATCAATAAATATATTGACTGGATTTCAAGCCCTATCCGTGACAGTTATCGCGGCACTTCGGCTGACCTTACTTGGCGTATCCGTCGATCTTTCTACTCACCGGACTTTCTCGAAATTGTAAAGAGAAATGGATATCTGGATGAAACCTTTCACAAGTGGTTCGATGATGTAGAACAGCGTGACATATTGACCCAACTCCTCTTTGTGGATTCTAAGACTTGGCTGCCGGACGACTTGCTCTTGAAAGCGGACAAGATGACAATGGCCACGTCTGTTGAACTTCGGGTACCTTTTCTTGATCATAAGATTGTGGAATTTGCCGCTTCTTTGCCCTCCAATTTCAAGATTTGCAATGGGGAAGGGAAATTCATTCTGAAGAAATTGATGGAGAAGTATTTACCAAAAGAGATCATTTATCGAAAGAAAATGGGATTCGCTGTGCCAACTAAACGATGGTTTGCGGGTGATCTGCTGGGACCTGCAAAAGATATCATTTTTAGCAAACGACTAATGGATACAGGCTGGTTTCAGAAGAAGTATCTTGAAACGATGTTTGAAAGACACCGCAAAGGGAAGGAAGATTATAGCAGGAGAATTTTTTCGCTTTTGGTTTTGTATCATTGGCTAGATATCTATGCATAATCCACAGATTTCGCAGACCAAGCCACGAGTAACACAAATATCTTCAGAAGGAATATTCAACTATGCAGACCATCTTAATTGGCCAAAAATGACAAGTTTCAGAAAATAATAGAATTCGGATTTATGATATGCTTCCTACGCCGAAAAAGCAAGCTCTTAACATTTGTAGGTTAAGTGACCAGCCAAAAGCGGGTCATGCCAATTATTGTTTGCCCGCATAGAATAAATATTCATTTTATTGAGAATTACAATATTATGGAATATTTTTGAAAATATCTGGAGATTTTAATCTGGATTTTTTAAAGATTTATTCTAATCGTTCTTTAGTTTTGATTGCTATCTTTATGATTTTTTTATTCATTTTGATTGATTCAACTTTTTATATTATGTTGTCCATGATGCAAACAAAACTATCTTCATTTCAAAGCGCTGAAAATGTAATGCATGCCATATCTGATACTGTTGATGAGATTACGGTAATTCAAATTAGATTTAAGAAAATTTTCATACCGATATCAGCGGGACTTTTTGGTTTCTTGGGATTTCTAATATGGTTCTCTTTGAGATTTTCCTTTAAAAACCTACTAAATAAAAGTGGTTATTCATTTCTGGCAAAAGAAAGACAAGATTGAATTGCAATCACATAGAAATTTGCCGTGAACAATTACGAAGCCGTTTATGAGGGGCTGCTTTATTCGAAACATTCGCCGCTATACCTCTATACATAAAGCATATAAACTCAGAACTTGCGAGTCAACAATTCAAATTTCCAATGTTCTCCTGGAAGGGGTGTAAATCACGGCTGTTGGAGAATTAGGCTGCCAACAACTTCTGATTCCTTTGAGTCCAGAAGTCATCCCACCAATCATCTGCTCTCAACACTCGCAATGCAAGCATAGGATCAATTGAAGAAGGATGCCAAGTCGCACCGGGGATTTTCAATCGTTTCTGCGGGACTGATTTATGGGCACTTTCTATTTCGCCAGAGCCAATTGGATAGCCTTTCTCTCTATACTCATTGTAATTTACTGAGCCACAAAATCTCTTCACATAGCCGATTAGCCTCTTCAATCTATAGTTCGGATTCTTATCATATCTTTGCTTAAGTTCTTCCAGGATTTCTAAAACTTTTCCATCTGAAATGCTTGCAATCTGGCTTTTTACCCATCTTGGCCGTTCTTTTACAGGAATTCCGATTTTTTCTGCTGTATCATAGAAGTGGTCCTGCAAATGCGATTTGTCTAAAACAAATTGCATTCTTCGAAATTGCCTTTTCATTTCTTCGCTTAGGCCGATACCCCCATCGGCAACTCCTACCGTCTCTGTTTCTGGTGTCATACCTATCCATTTCGCGGCATTATGGAGGTCGCCTACGATTTCCTCGTAAGAACCCATTTTGCCAACAAAAGTTTTTGAATCTGAATCAAGCGGCCTTACAAAGCCTAAACGGACATCACGCCAGTTGATTACTTTTTCCCGTTTTGGATTGTTGTAAACAGGGGTTGTTTCCTTCGTGTTTTCTTTTAGTTGGAGTTGGCCAGTTCGAATTTCGCACCCATCTAACTCAACTAACATTTTCTCTATGGATTTTCCATCCTCCGGATGAGGGTTGGCGATTTTTTCCTCGATATATTCCATTGCTTCATAGGCAATTTTCTTTGTTGAACGAGAAGCAGCACTTGGAGAAATATCAAAATGGTAGTGCTCATTGAACCGCTTCGCTGCAACAGAAAACGAAGATTCAATACCGAAATCACTCAAGGCGCGTTTCACGGTTTCACTACGCCCCTGGTGAGTGATGTTCATTTCATCAATCAAAGGTTTAAACCCTTTACCATACCCCCAAAAATAAGGGGAGCCTATTTCAATTCTTCCAAAAATGGTGTTGAATTCTATTGTGGGATTTCTGTGAATTGTCAATCTTTCGGGTTTTTTTTAGCGACTATTTCGTCGCGTGTAACCTCCAAAATATTCTTGGTCGTTTTTAGTCCGATTTCCTGGACCAAGGTTTGGACGTCTTGATCTATCATTGTTGCTCGTGCAGCTAATCCCGTTTCTTCGGAGCAAACTTTCTCTGCCAATTTTTTACTGACCTCTTCGATGATCTCCTTATAGCAGTCTTTTTCCATTGTAATCTCCTTTAGTTAGAGTTGTATATTTTGCTCTAACATAAGGAGAAGAAATTGTCCCGTACTTTCTCTGATTTTCTCATTGTCTCCAACAGCCGTGATTTACACCCTCCTGGAAGGGAGTCCTAGGGTCCGTTTTTTTACTACAAATTGGTCGAATAGACACCAGCCCTTTCAAGGTAGGAGCCGATTTAAGAGGGCTCCCAGCTTGACGGTGCACAACTTGTAGTGGGAGTCCGAAAACTGAGAAACCAATGCTAATCCCTTTATTCCCGTCAATCCTGTCTGAATAATGAGTTTCAATGAAAGTACTCCTCATATCTAATGCTTTCCCGAATAGTGCTGAACCTGTTAGAGGTATTTTCACCTATCAAATTGTAAAAGCGTTGCAAAAGAAATGTGATATAGAAGTTGTTGCGCCCCTTCCCTGGGTTCCCTTCTTTCTAAGAAAGAAATTTCTGTCACAGTATCCTCATTCCAATGTTTCAGAGAAGGAAAGAATAGGAGACATACAAGTCTATCACCCAAGATATCTTGTAATACCAAAAGTTTTGGGTTTTATGCATCCGATTTTCATGCTTTTCCCATTACTTTGGCTTTTACGAAAGATTGAAAGAAGGAGAGGGATTGATCTTATTAATGCTCATTGGATATTCCCAGATGGGGTTGCAGCTGCATGGGCCTCTAGAATAATGCGCAAACCTGTTATTCTTACAGCTTTGGGATGTGATATCAATTCTTACCCGAAAGTCTTCTCAAGAAGGGCACAGATATCCAGTGCACTACATCTAGCGGATGCTATTACAGCTAAAAGCAACAGCCTGAAGAAGAGGATTGTTGAGATGAAAGTTTCCTGTAGAAAAGTAACAGTGATTCCTAACGGCGTGAACTCGGATCTGTTTCGAATTATGAACAAGAAAAGGACGAGGCGAAAGTTGGGAATTTCCGAAAATAGGAATGTAGTAATAACCGTTGGAAGTCAAGATGATGTCAAAGGAACTAGGTATTTGATTGGAGCTATTGCGCTCATGCGTAAGAAATTAGATCAATTACCGCTTCTTTTCCTCATTGGCGATGGTCCTCTGAGAAAAGATCTTCAACATCAGGCTATCGAACTGGGCATTTCTGAAAATGTAAAGTTTTTAGGCAAATTATTGCAGGACCAGATACCCCAGTGGTTGAATGCAGCGGATGTTTTTTGTTTGCCAAGTCTTAGAGAAGGGCATCCAAATGTCGTTCTTGAGGCATTGGCATGTGGTATTCCGGTTGTGGGTTCTCGTGTTGGATCGATTCCAGAACTTATAGATGACCATAATGGAAAGGTCTTTAACATCGGTGACTCATTGGGACTCTGCAATCAATTAATGCTTTGTTTTGAAAAAAGTTGGAATCGTTTTATAATCAGGGAAAGCGTTCAGAGATTCAATTGGAATAGTTGTGCTGAGAGTTACTGTCGAGTCTTTTTGCCGGCATTATCGGCAGACCTGAATTGTATACCACGTGAAAGCGATGACTAGATTATATGAAACGGGCTGCTCCAGGGCATGCTAAAATGCCCTGAAGAAATCAAATTGGGTACAAATGGGAAAGAAAGCGTGATCAATAAAAGGTCATGGGATGAAATTGTTAAAAAATTTGATTGCTTTACCCAGTGATCGGTTACGGTAATGCTCATTGTCCACTTTTTCAATCATGCAAAGTACGCAAAATCCGGAAAAACCAAAAATATATTAGGGAGCCAGTTTCAAAATGTTCAATTTTGATCTATATCAAGGAAGGCGAAAATTTTAACCACAGGAATATACTTAATATTTCGAGGATTAAAATTTAAGACTGATACAGAGATCGAGCAAAAGGGGGCGTTTTGAAATTGGCTCTAGGGTTTATGATTCCATCTAAAATGTAAGGACATAGAGGAGTGAAACGTGAGGAAAGCTGTCAGTTACACTAACAGACTAGTAGAAAACCAGCGGGAATTTTTTGATTCGTTTAAAATAGTTTTGTTTTCGTTGGTGCTGTCTTTTTCCTTTTTTCCTATAAGTGGAACTTCTGCCTCTCTTGCCACGACTATCTGGTGTAATCCAAAGAATGTCGGTTCTGCTGACGGAAATTCGAAGATTTCAGGATACATGACACTTCACAAAGCCTTGAGCGTTATGTCGCCAGGTGATGAGGTAATCATTGCCAATGGGGATTGGCGAAAGGCTCCCGGTATGTTTATCGACACTAAGCATAAGCCGCTGGACGGCACACCTGAGAATTCCAGCGTGGTAACGGCTGAAAGTGACTGGGAGGTAAAGCTACCCTATATCCATATCGAATCATCCAAGGATTCTCCCCAAGGGTTTTTAGAATTCCGTGGAATAGTGTTTGACAATAGGTATATTGGATTGGGTAAGAACCATATCTGTTACCATATGCACCATACCAAATTTTTTCGCTGTGGTTTTCTTGCACATGGCCTGAAAGGGAACACCCACACTTGTGGGTTTGGCAGTGCGGATAGCTCAAGATCAATAAATCAATTCAATCTTATGGAAGAATGTGTCGCATGGGGCAGCGGAAGATATGTTTTTTATTGTAAGTATGGAAAATACAATATATTTCGGAGATGCGTTGCAAGGCATGATAAAGCCAATGCACAACAAATTTTTAATTTTAGAGCGTATGCATGTGATTATACGATTTATCAAAATTGCATTAGTATTGACTCTGATAGGATCCAGAATTATAAAAAACCGCTACATCTCGAATCAGGAGGTTTTTGGCCGGGTGATCAATATGGGACGACCGGAAATGTTGTTGATGGATGCATGGCAATTAGAGATATGCAATTAGCCTATTATATTTGTGGTAATGCAAATCATCTCGGATCAGCCATCCTAAAAAATTGCATTGCGTTGGATTTGGCATACAAGCTACCGAATATCACAACATTATGTGCCTTCGTGCTAATACAGAATGAAGATGTTGTAGTTTCCAATTTAACAGGCGTTGGCGCTAAACTCAAGGGATATGATGGTATATATTGTAAGAAAAAGGGCAAAAAACATATTGAAAATTGTATTATAGCCGATGTTAACGATGAAAGCATAGGGATAAATACTAGCCCAGAGGCAGTTGTGATTAGAAATGTCGTTTCTTACAATGTCGGTAGTACCAAGCATATTAGGGGTTCCAAAAACTTTAATCCATTCAAAAATGGATTGAAGTATCCTGTCAGGATCGAATCTGGCTCTAAATTAGCCACTATGGGGTATAATGGGGCAGTTTGTGGGGCCACAATTCTTAAGAAAATAGGTGTATCGGGTACACTGTACGGAGAACGGGGATGGAACGCAATAACCGATGAAAATCTTTGGCCTTTCCCCAATGAAGAAAAGATAAAAGAACTGATGCGTGAAACCGTGGATGGAGTGAGCGGGATTTATGGATTCTGTGAAGATGGACAGTCGCTTACAAACTATATTTGGGGATATTTTGGTAATACAGTTCCTCCCTTTAATGTTCAGGCTACTCCTGGAGATGGAACAGTCTCAGTATCATGGAATCCTCCAGCTGATGTTGCCATTGGGACGATAACCGGCTTTAATGTGTATAAAATATCAGAAGGATCCAGGATTTTGATGGGGGGATCTGTCGGGAGAAAGACGTATTCGAAGACAATTTCAGGACTGACTAATGGTAAGCCTTATGAATTCGCGGTCACTTCAACTGATAAAAGGAAGGGAGAAAGTGGGCCTTCTTATGTAATAAGAGTGACTCCCAATAAAGGGAGCCAGGTCAGAACAAATAAAGTTGAAAAGAGTATTGAGCCGTTAAAGCCAGCAGCTGAGAATAGAAAAGAATTTACTAACAAACTAGGGATGGTTTTCGTACCTATTCCTACTGGTTCTTTTAAAAGAGGAATCGTTCCAGATAAAAAAGATAAGGTCAATAGTGCTATGCCCCACGAGGTGACTCTGACCAAAGGATTTTACATACAGAAGACGGAAGTCACACAGGGGCAATGGAAAAAACTGATGGATAAAAATTCATCCTTTTTCAAGGAGTTAGGTGATGACTGTCCGGCGGAACAGGTATCGTGGAATGACTCTCAAGAGTTTATAAAGCGGCTTAATGACCTGGAAGGTACAGACAAATACCGACTGCCAACCGAAGCTGAGTGGGAATATGCTTGTCGGGCAGGAACCAAGACGCCGTTTTCTTTTGGGGGATGTTTGAGTACGGAACATGCCAATTATAATGGTAATTTTCCATTTGTCGGCTGTCAAAAGGGATTATACAAGAAAAGACCGAGTTCCGTGGAAAGTTTCCCTTCCAATGTTTGGAATTTAAGCGGAATGCATGGAAATGTTTGGGAATGGTGTCAGGATTGGCTTGGCGATTACACTGGAAAATCAGTGACCGATCCCTTAGGTCCTCCATCTGGTTTGTTACGCGTTATTCGTGGCGGTGGTTGGAATAGCTATGCTAAAGCATGTCGTTCGGGAAACCGTAGTGGCGTTGAACCTGCTCAAAGGTTTGCCAATCTTGGATTTCGTCTTGTTAGAGATCTTTAAAGAGTCCATGTTCCTCTTGGAGCGGCAGTGCGACATTCAAAGGGAGGTTTCATCGGTGAAGATAAGATCAGATTATAACGAAAGAAACTTGGAGCCTGGATTGGCTGGGGGAGGTTAGCATGAAAATTGTTTTGGCTGATCCTCCCCGTAAGGAGGCCTACTACGACAACAGCTACCCCAATCTGGGAATCCTCTACCTCATCAGCTACCTGCGAAAAAACAGTAGGATACCGCTGGAGGTGGTTTATCTGGAAGGTGCTTTTTCCCTTGTCGAGCACTTGAAATTTATTGCGTCGGAAAACCCGGACGTTTACGGACTTTCCTTTGCTTCCATCACAGCAAATCTGGCCTATAAGACGATGAATGCAGTGAAGAAGAGGTTCCCTGACTTGATGGTTATTTGCGGAGGGCCTGAACCGACGGCCAACTGGGAAGAAGTATTTCGGAAAAGTAAAGTTGATGTCTGTGTGCTCGGCGAGGGTGAAGAGACCATTGTGGATTTGATATTTGCTTTGGCCAAAGGGAGTGACCTCACTCAGGTGGATGGCTTGGCGCTGCGCCAGGCCGATGAAAGTATTTTCTTAGCCAACAAGAGAGTTTTGATCGGGGAATTAGATGACATCCCTTTCCCCGCCTGGGAGTTGATCGATTTAGGGAACTATGTCGGAATGCACATAAATAAGGCTAAGCCCCAAACGCATATGTTGGTTTCGCGCGGATGCCCTTTTGATTGCAATTTTTGTTCAAATCCAGTGTGGAAGCTTAGCAAGCCTTGGATCAGAATGAGAAAGCCATCGAACATCGCAGCCGAGGTTCAACTGCTCTACGATAAGGGTGTACGTGAAATATACATGACATCAGACGAATTCAATGTCAGCGAAAAATGGGCATTAGATGTCTGTGCAGCTATCAAAGCCTTGGGTCTTAAGAAACTCTATTTCCAATGCAACCTGAGGGCGGACAAGGTGAGCGGAAAGCTTGCCAGAGCATTTTCGGACATAAATGTGTGGCTTATTCATCTCGGCATAGAAAGTGGCAACCAACGCACCCTTGATGGAGTAGGCAAGCATATCACCACGGAGCAAATTGTGAGGACATGCCGACTAATGCGTAGGGAGGGAGTCAAAATTTTTGGTTTCGTAATGTTGTTCCATGCCTGGGAAGAAAACGGCAGGCTAAAGTGGGAGAATAGCGCGGATGTATCCAACACTTTAGCTTTCTGCCACAGGCTGTTGGCATCCGATCTAATACAATACATGTCGTGGCAGGTGGCCACTCCCATGATCGGATCAAGGCTTTACCGTACAGCCCAAAAATACGGACTTATTGCAAATAAAAATATCACCGGAGTTTGGGCGCAGAACCTATTGCTTCCCGGAGTGGGTCAATGTGAGCTCAAAAGAGCTCTCAGGAAGGGAATGCTTTTGAAAGATTATTACTTATTAAAAAACGGAAATATTAACTTTTCCCATCTTGATAGAGTGTGGCGGAATTTGAAAGTTTTGTTGGGGATGCCGGTGGGATAGATGTTTACATCACGCTATTGAGATCAACTGGACTGGCCTTTATACACTAATGCGAGCCATGAAAAAAGTGATGATCATCAGCTATGTGTTTCCTCCTGCTGGCGGGGCGGCAGTACAGAGGGTGGTCAAATTCGTGAAATATCTGGGCCGATACGGCTGGCAGCCAATAATTGTCACTCCCAAAAACCCGCCGGTGCCGGTGATGGACGAATCCTACCAGAATGATTTGTTTCCAGGGCTTGAGGTGCATCGTTTACCCACTTTAGAAACTAGTTTAAATGTAGGGAACAGTTCATCGTATAATATTTTTGGCACGTCTCCTACATCCCGCCTTCTAATACGATTGCGCAAACTGGCGCAGGTTTTTTTGTTTCCTGACCCACATATTCTCTGGCTACCGACTGCCCTACCGCGAGTAAAGACTTTAGCCAAAAACAGTCGCGCACAGGCGGTTTTGGTCTCCGGTCCCCCTTTTTCCAGTTTTCTCTTGGGCTTGGCTGTTTCAAAGTCAGCTGATATTCCGCTTATTCTGGATTTTCGCGACGATTGGAGCGGCTTTTTCACCCATGCTTACGAGGCCCATGGCGGCTGGCTTGCGGCCACTGCTTCAAAGAGCCTGGAGAGGATTTTGGTGAACAGAGCCTCCAAGGTTATTGGCAACACGCCCAGTATGACCAAGCGCCTGGCTGGCCTTCATGGTGGTGATCCTGCCAAATATGAATGGATCCCCAATGGCTACGATCCCGACGATTTCACCTTTTTGAAGCAAAATCCAAAAGTGTTCCGCCAGGACAAGTTGGAGTTGCTTTATGCCGGAACCGTCTTCGAGTCACATCCCCTGGATGGACTCTGGGCGGGCCTTAGCCTTTTGAAGAAAGAGCAGTTGGAAAAGCTCAAGGTCACCGTTGTGGGCCGAGTGGTGGATGGGCTGGTGGTGGATCCCTCCTTGCCGGGTCTAAAGGTGGAGGTGCATCCTTACGAGTCCCATCAAAAAGTTCTGCGGCGTATGTCCCTTGCCGGGGCCTTGGTTTTTACCATGGCTGACCTTCCTGGCCTAAACCGTATGGCACCGGGCAAACTTTTTGAGTATCTTGCCGTTCGCCAGCCGGTGTTGGCCATATCCCCACCGGGAGAGGGGGTAAAGATCTTGGAAGCCTGCCATGCAGGCGTCTGGCTCCACCCCCGTGATAGTCAAAGCATCGCCGACCTTATTTCAAAATGGATCAATGAGCGGCCAGCGACGTTGCCTCCTCCTCCAGCGTTTTTCAACCGGGAGCTACTTACTGCTCGCTTGGCAAGAGTCTTGGACCAGGCCATCGGCCAAAAAATAACGAACCATTAGATAAGATTTTGGGAATGTTGGTTCGAGATCTGGCGTTGGCTTCCATTCAAAGTGAGCGCGCAAACAGAAACGATTTTTAAACCCGTTTATCTTACTGTGAACCGACTTTCCGTTCCTTAAAATGCTATTTAATTCCTTTGAATTTGGCGTTTTTCTTGTCCTTGTGTTTGTCCTCCATTGGGCTCTTCCGCACAGGTCAAGAAACACAATGCTGGTTGCTGCCAGCTATTTTTTTTATGGCTATTGGAACTGGCGATTTCTGTCCTTGATCCTTCTATCCACTTTGCTTGATTTTATATGTGGTTTGAAGATCTTTAAGGCAGCTTCGCTTTCCGGTCCTCTGGGGGAGAAAAGAAAAAAGGCATGGTTAGTTTTGAGCTTGTGCGGAAATATGGGCATTCTGGGGGTGTTCAAATACTATGATTTCTTTATAGGATCGCTTGAAAATTTCGTTTCACTATTCGGGTTCAATCCCATATTGTTTCACCTCAACCTTGTGCTTCCAGTGGGGATCAGTTTCTATACCTTTCAGACAATGAGCTATTCACTTGACATATATAGGGGGGACATGAAGCCTACACGCAATTTCGTGGATTTTGCGCTGTTCGTGTCCTTCTTTCCTCAATTGGTTGCTGGGCCCATTGAAAGAGCCAGGAATATACTGCCCCAGATCATTAGTAAAAGGCAGTTTAGTGCTGAGAAGTTTAAGGAGGGGGCCCACCTAATATTCTGGGGATTTTTCAAAAAGATTTATGTTGCTGACAATCTAGGTATTTTTGTAAATCGCGTGTTTGATGCTAGCTCACCAAGCGCTTATGAAATTGTTTTTGCGACTTATGCTTTTGCCTTTCAGATTTATTGTGATTTTTCCGGTTATTCCAGTATCGCCAGGGGCTGCGCGAAGTGCTTGGGTATTGAATTGATGAAAAATTTCAACTTTCCCTACAGCTCAACAGATATAAGAGAATTTTGGCAACGTTGGCACATTAGCTTATCAACTTGGTTGAGAGACTATCTATACATCCCTCTAGGAGGCAATCGCCGCGGCAATTTGCTGACTTATCGAAATTTAGCCCTCACGATGCTCCTTTGTGGACTTTGGCACGGCGCCAATTGGACTTTTGTCTTGTGGGGGGCCTTTCATGCCGTGCTCTTACTGGGTCACCGGGTATTGCATTTAAAGGACAAGAGCGTTGATAAAGATTCGTGGGTTCTCTATCGGCATCTGTACAGAATTGCTGGGATCATTATAACCTATAACTTGGTATGCTTGGGCTGGCTTATTTTCCGATGTCAGACCTTGTCTCAATTGGGGCAGATGCTTTCAACTTTGTGGTCTTTCCCGGTTGCTTTTGATTGGGCTCTTGTCGAACCTCTGATCTGGTATGCGTTACCCATGCTTTTGGTAGAAGCAGTATTCCAGATTGCCAAAAATGATTATATTTTTCAACTGCCGTATTTACCCACGTTGGCAAATTCCGTTGCTTATGCGACCTTGTTTTATCTGTTGGCTTTCCATGGGGCCGAGGCTCAGAGCTTCATATATTTCCAATTTTAAAATTTTGAAGGTACGTGGGTTTCAATGAAGGTTTGTAACCTTAGAAAAATTGTCGCTTGGTTGCTATGGGGAATGGTTTTTGTCGCGACGCTTGAATTTTGCGCTAGGTTAGATGATTCGATAAGGTGGGAAGCCCCTTTTTTTGGGCTGTATTCTAACGAAATTTTATGGCAACCCACAGCATGGGGGCGTGGTGGCCGTCCAAACGCAAAATTCGAGAAATGGGAAATCAACAGTCAAGGTTTTCGTTCCAGCGAGATCAACCGACACAAACCCAATCATGAAATTCGTGTTCTGGTGATGGGCGCCTCAGAAACATTTGGGCTTTACGAGTCTTCCGGTCATGCTTTTCCGGAACTATTGGATAAAAACCTAAATAGGGTTTTTCCAGGTTGTTATAAGGTAATTAATACAGGTTTTCCTGGTATGTCATTGCCACGCATGTGTAAATTGTTTCAAGTCGTTGCCGAGCCTCTCCAGCCTGATATCGTGGTCGTATATCCATCCCCTCAGTTCTACCTGGATGTAAGGCCTCCTGCTGAAACGTTTACAAATCGCAATTCTTTGAAAAAGGATAGAGGGAATAAATTGGAACTGAGGCTCAAACGAAAGCTGACAATTATCCTTAAAAGGATTTTGCCATCTTCCTTGCAGACCGTTATCAGACGTTTAGCACTTGAGTATATGCGTGTTCGGCTTGGCGTAAAAGAAGCTTGGGAGAGACCTCCTCGGAAGCGCCTTGAGGCATTTAATGTGCACCTAGTACGATTGGTACAAGAAATAAGGGCGGTAGGTTGCGAGGTTATTTTGGCAACCCATGCCAACCGATTCGGAACTGACCTGGATTGTGATGATGATTTTTATATGTATGCGTGGATTGTCTATTACCCTTTGGCCACCCCGGGCGGCATGCTGTATATGGAAGCGTCAGCAAATGATATCATTAGAGATGTTGGCGAAAAATACAGGATTCCTGTGGTAGATCTTGCAGATGTCGTCTCAGGCCGTTCAGAGAATTTTGCGGACTTCTCGCATTTCACGGACCAAGGCTCAGATCGAGTGGCTAAGACCTTAGCGAAAGCTGTGGTTAATTTGATTTCTCCTGATCATACCATCGATTGTCGATAGTATTATCGGGAGATATGAAA
>Ga0208648_1000972_pt1 | contig 25660 bp, 21 predicted proteins | sample AntAceMetag02UKL_FD_184772 | JGI IMG/M metagenome (GOLD analysis project Ga0208648, IMG submission 184772) | Saline lake microbial communities from Ace Lake, Antarctica - Antarctic Ace Lake Metagenome 02UKL (SPAdes) (version 2) | ecosystem: Environmental > Aquatic > Non-marine Saline and...
TTAATTACCACAGGGTTTTATCTAAAACAGGATGGGAAGTAACCCATCGGATAGAGTGTCCCCTGTCCTCAGAACGCCTGAGCGGAAACCAGGTGCAGAAAATGCAGGACAAACGTATTCTCGGAACAGTTGGAAGAACCTTGCTGATCGCGAAAAGATCATAATAGCAGTCCTGTTTACCTTGGCTGGGAACGCTTCTTGATATGTTGATTACAAAAATCCTCATGAGCCGAAGGATGTTGTAAAGAACTGGATGCGCAGTAAAAACACTATTGAATTTCTTGGTCTAGAGTATTACCGGCATCAATAGAGATAATAAGCTATAGCGGTATTGATCCAAGAATCTCAGGGACGCCCTTCAGTTTTGCAGTTTATAAATTATCCTTAATATGATTAAGTGTTTATCATTACAAGTAAATCGACAATAGATATATATGGGGTGTTTCATCATATTATTATTGCAAACGAAAACCACATCAATTTCTACATTCATGCCCAAGTCATAGATACCTGCTATATATCAAATATTCAGCCTCATTCACAGATAGTTGCGATATTTATATGATACTGAAATTTTGAAGAAATTCATGATTCATATCGTAACCATAAACCGAATTTCTTCAGTGTTTACTGCTCGCAAAGATTCCTTTACGAATTAAGACTTTCGTTGTTTCTAAAATATCTTGAATTTCTATTTCCGTGAACCGTCTCTTGCCGCCGACCTTCAAGCTTTCCGGGTATCTTCCATTCCGTAACCTGTGCCTCAACGTATCTGGCTTAATATTCAAAACTTTACATAAATCTGCTGTTGTGTAATAATCCTTAGCAGGCAGTCCAAGGTCATTTAGGGGTATTTGGGGAGCCGCCATATAAAAAAATACTGTCATATTGACGATGCTTCCTGCAGTCTTCTTGAAAAAGCAATAGACAAGCTGGGGCTTTCAGCCCGTGCCTACAACCGTATTTTAAAAATTACCCGAACTATTGCAGATTTGGCTGGTAATAATGATATACAGATCGATCATATTGCCGAGGCGATTCAATACAGGAGCCTGGACAGGGGAAAACATTTTTCATAATCCTGTGTGCGTTCTACACGAAAGTTGTTTAGTTGAAAATAGGATTATAAACAGTTGTTAATGGGCATAAATTCCATCTCATCATTTTTATACAGCTGCTCGATAATCATTTCACAAGGCTAACAATGTATTGTTATATTTTGACAAATTCTATTTAATAGAGTTTGTCAAATGTTGTGTATGGCATTAGGCGGTGTTCCATTCTTCTATTCCGGAGCGCCTAAAAAAACATCAGCCTTCTATCGCATTTAAGGATATGGAGATTATGCTCAAAGACCGAACAATCATCAACCCTGCAGGCAAAACGAATCCTTACTATCCGCAAGCTTTTTTTGATACAGACAATGCCCTGGCAGCAGATTTTTTAAAAGATTTTGAATATGTATGGGATGCTGTTGCTGCATTGCCTGCATTTATAGAGAAAACCCTTAACCCGGAGATTAAAGGGGAGGTTGAAGAGGGCGCCTGGCTGGAACCTGGCCTGGTCAGTTTAGGAAAAGGAAGCAGGGTGGAACGGGGATCTATTATCAGGGGACCAACTATTATCGGAAAAAACACGATTATCCGCAGCGGCGTGTATATAAGGGGACATGTAATGATTTGCGATGAATGCCTGATCGGCTGGGCTGTAGAAATGCGTCAGAGCCTAATATTAAACAAAACCCATATACCTCACAGTAATGCCGTATTTACTTCACTCGTGGGCAACAGAATTAATCTTGCAGGAAGAGTAAGCACTGCTAATTACCGTCTCGATGGCAAGAAAATTATAATTCGTGTGCCCATAGGTAATGAAATAAAGTCATTTCCAACAGGTCAAACCCTTTTCGGCGCTGTTATTGGCGATGATACGCAAATAGCAGGCAACGCCCTTATTCAACCGGGAACAATAATCGGCAGAAGATGTATAGTTCGTCCGCATATTGATGTATCAGGTTATATCCCTCATGATTCAATTGTAAAACGTGAAGAAAGACCCTTTGAAATAGTACCGAATAAATAATTTCCTCTAATCTCCGTGAACAGAATAGCCCTTACCCTTCAAGGCGCTGAACAATCTGAACAGGAAATCTATCGTTTTAGTGTTTGGTTCATGGTAGAAGAGATCTTTAAAATGTTCCAGGCTGTCAGGCAGGAGGTTGGCATCCGGGGCAAGTGCTTTCTTCTCAATAGCAATCCTGTGAAGCGCCGTCCCGGGGAATATGCGAATATAATCCATGCCTGCTCTGTGAAGACAATGATGCAGACCAACTCTTGCCTTTAAACAAAAAACAAGGGTTCTCAGGAAATCCATTAAACGGATATCAGGTGAATTCCCGAAAAAATTGAAAGTGACCTTTACAGGTTCCTTACTTCGTTTAAAGATATTGTAGATTCTTCTTATATCCTCATGCTTCAGATGTTTTTTTAGACCCTTAAGGGTGCGGGGTGTATATGCGTCCGGAGAGAATGAAAAAAAATCACATCCTGCATGCAAGGCAAGAGAGAAGAGCTCCTCATCAAAATCTTTCCCATTAAACCAGCCCAACCACTTAATCTTTACTTTTCTCTTTATTATCTCTTCGCAGATTGCAACACAATGACTTCTGGGAACATCAAAAACCGAATCGATAAAGCTAAAGGTTTTCAATTTGTACCTATATGCAAGGCCTTCTATTTCATCAACTATCCGCCCGGGAGCTCTCAATCTCAATTTCCGGCCGTTCAAATGGGGATAGGAGCAGTAAGCACAATCAAGGGCACACCCCCTCTTTGTTTCAACGCCTATATTATAGGGAAGTTTCGTATAATGTCCGATATCTACAAAAGACCTGTCAACAGCAGGAAGATTTGCCATATTCGGCATCAGCCGGTCTCCGGAAAACAAAACATTGTTGTTTTTTCGATAGAATATGCCTTTGATATTTTCCGGTTGGTTAAGGCTTTCCAGAAGTTCGGGAAAACTTTCTTCTCCCTCCAGATAGACGCCAAGGTCTATTTCAGGACAAAACTCCATCAACTCCTCTGGAAAAATAGAAAAGCCCGGGCCGCCAACGATAAGCGGTGTTTCAGGCAAGATATTTCTCAATTCATGCACAAACTCTTTAAAGGGGATATGAAAAAGCCAGGGTACATTTTCTCTCACGGTATCGATATTTCGGAGGGAGATGCCAATAACATCAGGTTTGAATACTTCAACCAGGTTTTTTATAAATAACTTACGGTCAGGCACAACATTAGGGTCTATAACCTTAACCTCGTGTTTTTCTTTCAATGAAGTAGCAAGACAACAGATGCCATGAGGATAAACATGCCGGTATGGAAGACCAAGGGGTGATTGAAGAAGAAGTATTTTCATAAGATTAAATGCTCTTATAAACAGGCAACCCGCCCTTGTCCGGACAAATATTTCCAGCTCCGGGCAACCTTTTTTCTGCCAGAGGGCCAGCGCAGAAAAAAGGTTCTCCGTATGTTACCCCGATCATTGCGCCAAAGTATATGCCCCTTACCTCATGATAGCGGAGAAAATCAGGGTTTGAAATGGCTGTGGGTTTCATCTCAGGGCATTCATTAAAGAACTGCGTCCTGTATGCATTGATCACGGCAAGCTTTCGCTCCCATACAGAAGTGACATCAACAACAAAAGACGGTTCAATGGGGCTGTGAATCATGTAGTAAAATATTGATTCAGGCCTCCATGGACGCCCTCTTCCTACGGATGCAATACCGGCATAGAAACAGGCTGCGCGAATCAATTGCCCTGCCCTTTCGTGGTCAGGATGACGGTCTTTCCCATAGGGAGCCAGAACTATACGCGGCCTTATATCACGGATAAACTTAATTACAATATTCTGATGCGACGGTTCAAGGCCTATTTTTGTATCCGGCAGTCTCAAGGAAAATCTATCGCTGAGCCCCAGGATGCCTGAGGCGCTTAATTTCTCCTTTTCCCTCTGTTCCGCTGTGCCTCGGCTTGAACATTCGCCTTCGCTCAGATCTGCTATGGCTACTCTAACCCCTTCTTTTATTGAGAGGAAAAGACTGCCGCCACAACCGAGCTCTGCATCGTCAGGATGTGGTGAAAACGCCAGGATATCCATCAATTCGCTCATTTTAAAGACCGGCCTCGTTTATTGCTGTTTGTTTTTTAGATATTACTTTATTGCCGACATGAAGTGTTTTCGATTTAATACGAGTATAAAGCCTTTCATAGAGGGTTACAACCTGTTTTTGGTCAAAAACCCGAGCCCGGCATACAGCATCCGTACTAATTCGGGCATAGAGATCCGGTTCGGATAAAAGCCGGGCAGCAAATCCTGCTGCACCCTCATAATCGTTGGAAGGATATAGGAACCCTGTTTTGCCGTGTGTTACAACCTCGGGAATGCCGCCTACCTGTGGTGCAAGGACAGGGACACCACATGCCATGGCTTCCAGTGCAGCAAGGCAAAAGCTCTCGTATACGCTGGACATGACGAGAAGATCGGACCTGTTGACCATCTTTGAAATATTTGGAATCAAACCGAAAAACCTTACATGCTCTATTAATCCCTTTTTGACCACAAGCTCCCTTACATTTTCCATCTCTTCTCCAGCACCTATAAACCATAGTTGTGCTTTAAATCTTTTCCTGAGCCTGCTGAAAATACTTACTACACCACAGGGGTTTTTTGCTTTCCTGAAATTTGACATGTGAAGCATAACAGGTTTTATATTTGTAATAAAGGGTGCCTTCTGGGAAAAACGGGAGAGATCCGTAAAATTTCTTATGATTTCAGGTTGGATTTCCCGGGGAAATAATCGGGCGAACAATTGTGCATGATTTGTAGATACTGTTGTCAGGGCATCACAGCATCCAGAAATCCGGTCAGACATATGTGTTTCGATGGTTTTTTGTGATAATCTCATTACATCTGTCCCATGAAGGGTAAGGATTATTGAGGGTGCCTTCTCTCCTAATTCCTGCTTCACTGATTGGGCAATAAAGATAAAAGGCAAGGCATAATGGATATGAAGAATATCAAGTCCCTGTTCTTTGGTAATAGCGATGATAAGTCTTGCCATCCTGTAAAGTTCGTCTTCTGGCCAGTCTGTTTTAAGGCAGGCAGGATGTTCTGCATTGTCCATCCTGCTATAGAGGGTATGGCAGAATATTTCGTGTCCGGTTATTGGTAAAAGCCATGGAGGGGTTCTGGTGAAAAGATGTACAATATGTTTGCGCCTGGATAGTTCGAGGGCTTTGTCTATGGCTATACGAGTACTTCCACCATAACTGCTGTGACACATGATGCCGATTTTCATTAAACACCCGGAGTTTAAGATTTCAGAGAAAGCATATTAAAAAACAACCGATATGTACCCGCTACTCCTGCAGGCAGCTGACGGAAGAGCGAATAGCCGGCATAAAGGTATATGCCCCTTCCGTATTTACATGTTATAAGACCGCCCTGTTTCTGAGGCTCTCCGGCATCAGCACAGGAAAGCAGGGAAGTGTAACGCCCATCCCACTGACCAAAAAAGTAGAGTCCACGATCGTGAGTCCAGCCCTCAAAATCAGATTGCTTTATTATATTTGGGAAATTAAAGAGCGGACTATCAGGGACAAGTATCGATACAGGGGCATTCTCATCGGTTATCCTGTCGTGAGGCCTGTTGTATATAAAGGGATAAGGGGCAAAATTGTGTCCCTGGTAATCATAGGTATGATACTGCACAATAAGCGTGCCGCCATGCTCAACATATTCTAAAAGTCGATGGGCATTATCGGCAAGTTGGGCCCTGAGCAGATAGGCATTGGGTCCAACAACAATTGTGTCATACTCATATAAATTTCCATAAGCTATATCAGGGTCTTCAATGAGACGGATATTTACTCCGAGAGACTGTAGAACCGGAAAGGTCTCATTTTTCGCGCCTTCGATGTATCCATACCTTTGTTTCTCTCTCAAACGGGCGTTAACAATAAATATCTCAACCTGCGCTGGTGCAAGGAGCAACTCCTCTTTTGTGCAGGTTGCCGGATTATCCGGATGCGGAAGTCCTGGGGCACCCATCCTGACTGATGTTAAAATAACCCCGTAGTTCCTGTTGCGGCAAAATATATTGTATCGAAAAAGATAGCGCCCTTCAGGTGTATCCGGCGGAACTACCACATCGAAGGCAAGTGTTATCGCCCCATTAGCCTGTGAAAGGGTAATATCCACTGCAGGCGGGTAAATCTGCCAGCCTTCAGGCCCAATCAATTCGAGATGGCCGTCGGCAGGCCGTTCCTCATCATTACAGCGAGCTGTTACCTGTAATGAAAATTTCTGTGTCGCCCCTGAAAACAGGAATATCTTTCTGTCAAATTCCGGGTGGAGTGAGATAGGCGGCACAACTGAAAGGGGAAGTTCGCTATAACCTCCGGGGAACGACCTTTTGTGCAAGGTGGGAGTTGAAAGTATAATGTCATGAGCCCCTATGGCAATGGTGCATTGAGCAGAAAGAGATGCCGGCGACAATGGTTTATGAGATGGATATTCTTCAGGGTATTCGTTAACATAACCATTTTTGGGTTCCCGAAGCCAGTACGGACACGAGAGGGCTGTATCATTATTAATAAATACTTCATGCATCACCATGGAATCAGATAAACCATCAAAGATTCCTTCCCCTTCGCATTTTTCAATATCCCATGTATCAGGGGCATGAACACTGAAGGTTATATTGTCAATATGGGTTTTTGAAAAGTTCCATAGTCTGCTTTTTACCCATACGCTCTCTCCCGGCGTAACCCTGGCACGAGTGCAAAAAGACTCCAGCCGCAGACCCAGACACAGGGTGATAACATCTTCAAATTCCCTGATCTTTCGTTTTAAACAAAGGATTATCGCCTGCTTTTTCATATCCGGAATCTTCGTTTCCAGAATATATTTACGGAGATCCTTCAGGAGTTTCAATCCTTCAAATAACAGCAAAGATAAAGGCGACGGGTCTTCAGGTGCAAATCTTTCCACAGCTTCGTCAATAAGTCTTTGCACCTCTTTGAGGATGCTGAGTGCATAATCGGGAATTGATCCGATTCCACTGAACAGGCCTGTTAAACCGGTTTCCAGCCCCTGGAAAAGATCTGTTTCACGACCCCGCAAGGCAACTGAACTGTTAATCAATTCCAGATAGTAGTAAAAATCGCCCGGTTCAGGCAATGCCGACATGCCTTGTGTTTGATGGCGGTTATAAGCCATCCACGCCTGCTCCTGATATGTGCGGCCGATAAGAGGGTTATATTCGCCTGTATTGATTCTTATGAATCCATCTGTCTCCAACTCCTGATTCAATGCCCCCTTGTGGTTTATTCCCTTATTAGTGCTTCTATAAAATTTACCTGTGTGCCAGGGGAATAATCCCTGAGATGCAAGTTCCGTATAATCTTCATGAGAAGCTGCCGCTTCAACAGCATCGTAAATGGCCTGACCGATTGCCTGATGGTGACCATGTCCATCCTCTGGTGTGCCGGACCAGCGTGAAATAATTATTTGAGGCCGAATAAACCTGATTGTCCGAACCAGCTCTCTGATAATATTTTCTCTTCCCCACTTTGCAAAGGTTTCAAAGGAGTTCTTACTGAAACCAAAATCAACAAAGGGACCAAAAAGACATTCTCCTCCATCTATTTCCCTGGCCAGAAGGCTTTCCCATGTCCGATATACACCCAGGGCGTCACCATAAAAGTCGTTCACCCTGTTCTGCCCGCTTTCACCGCGTGTTGCCGACCAGTATACGGCTCGGCCATGATGTTTATAAGAGATATACGCTAAAAGCCCGATCTCTTCATCGTCTGGATGTGCGCCGACATGAAGCACGGTTTTGCTCATACAGAGCTTTTTCAATCTAAGAAACAATGCAGTATGGTTTGATCTTGGCATAAAGTATAAATTATAGATGATAAGAAATTTCTTTTTTAATATCATCTGCAGTGGATTGTTTCAAGGACATTGTGGACGGGGCCTAAAAAAATGACATATTCTTTTTTCTCTCTTCTTGCCGTATATTTTGAGAGACTTACTTATCAAACTCTATAAACCTGTATCATAATGACTTTCCGCTCGATGCTTCGACACCCAACTTTTTGTAATAATCCAGTGTGTTTTTCCACCATTTTACGAAGCTTGGCAAATGCGCGTACAAAAAAGATGCCGGCCTCTCAGGCTTTTGGTGAATCAATAACGCCGGCTGCCATAATTGCTCCATGCTCTGCAAATGCATAGGAAAGCGACGGTAAAAAAAATTAAGTAATGATAAAACATTTATTGATGGCTCGATATAGAACGAGTGCAGCTTTACCGGACCAAAGATTTCTACAAAGCCATAAAAACTATTCCAATCTTTGAAATCCCAATCCTTGAGATTCTGAAGGCATTAGCGGTGTCTTTTGTATTGATTCAGGATCAATTTGTATTTCAACACGTCTGTTTTTCTGCTTATTGAAAGGTGTTGTATTGGGAAGCAATGGCATGCTTTCTCCACAGCCTGTAATTTTAAGCCTTTGTGAAAAAACAAGGCAATTTGATTCCAGATATCTCTTTATAGCCGTAGCACGTCTTTGACTGAGCTTCTGGTTGTATTCCGCTGAACCATCAGAATCCGTATGGCCCTTAATAATGATATTTTGGTTTCTTAAAAGCCTGTGTTCTAATGCTTTGCACAGTTCATTTAATATTGGATATGAATCGCGCCGTATGACATCAGAATCTACATCAAATTCTATTTTAAGATTAACACCCTTTGACTGTTCATCGGTTAAAGCATCTACCATTCCATCGCTCAATGTTTCAAACCTCACTGTTCCCGCGTGAGACGAGAATACATTTACTGAAAAAAGAAAAATTGCAATGAACAATAATCTATACATTATCCCTCCGTTTTTATTTTAGATAAAAGTTTTGCAGGCAAATATAAACCAGCACTTTATATTAAATGCTATGCTTCTCATTTTATGGGCTGTATCGCAGTAAAGAGAGCGCTAATTTTTTTGAGCTTGGGATCTCAGATTCAGGGCTGCGAAGCAAAAAACTCTATTTCTTCATGTTGTAATGAAAAAACACGGCCTTGTTTATTTGTAATCCATTAATGGGTCAACCTGTTCTCCTGTTTGAACCGCAATAGCCAGCTCATTCCCCGTGGTTTGCCGAGGGGTTAGAGAGCGAATCCAAAAAAGGAAAACTTTATTACGGTCGAAGATTCCCAGCCTGCTTGCGGCTGGAAGCTTAAATATATTAAAAAATATTATACCTCAATCGCACATACAAGTCAATTTAACTTCTTATATTTTCGATGGGTTATGGGTATTTCAACCAACCGTGTAACCGTTGGATCGAAGGTTGTCTGTTTTTGCAGATTCACACTTGAAAGGGGAAATGCCTTATGCCATAATTATAATATTTTTTTTGTCTAAAATTAATCCGTACCTTTGATTTTTCAGGATTACAGAGGTCCGGACATTAAACAATCTTATTTTTAAGGCAGGGTGTTATGAAAACTTTATGGAAAAACAATGAGGCAAAAAAACTTTCTAATGATCCATTAAAGCTTAGAATTTACACCTCCAGGCTTTTGGGCAGGGAATCTGATCTGGTTTTACATGGCGGAGGCAATACATCTGTAAAAACTAAAATAAAAGATTTTTTTGGTGATATCGAAGATGTTTTGTATGTAAAAGCAAGCGGATGGGATATGAAAACGATTCAGGCTGCTGGATTTACTCCTCTAAAGTTGAAAGTACTGAAACAGATGGCTGAACTTGAGCGCCTGTCTGATACAGATATGATAAAGATTCAAAAAACCGCAATGATGGATCCTGATGCTCCAAATCCTTCAGTGGAAGCCATTCTGCACGCTATTATACCCTTTAAATACGTTGATCATACTCATGCAGATGCCGTCGTAACAATGACCAACAATAAAAAAAACAAAACCCTGCTCCGAAAAATCTACAGCAACAGGGTATTGATTGTGCCTTATGTAATGTCCGGCTTTGCTCTGGCCAGAAAAGTTTATGAAATGACACGCAACATAAACTGGAATGATCTTGAAGGGATAATATTGATGAACCACGGTATTTTGACCTTTTCAGATAATGCCGGAAAAAGTTACGAACAGATGATTAATCTTGTCTCTATTGCAGAAGATTTTCTTAAAAAACATGGGGCACTGGATTCTATTGCCAGATCCAGGTCCAGAGAAGATCTGCTCTTGCTTGCAGGAATTCGCAAACAGGTTTCACTTGCAAAAAAAGAGGCTGTAATAGCGAAAATAAACAAAAGCCCATTTGCCTGCGGTTTTGCCGATCTTCCCAAAGTAGAATCCATTGCCTGCCGAGGGCCTTTAACACCTGATCATGTGATTCGCACAAAACATGTACCAGCTATAATAAAAGGTGATATTAAAAAAGACATAACCGGATTTTGCACAGCATATAAAAAGTATTTTCAGCGAAATGCAAACAGCAATATAAAATGTCTTGATCCTGCTCCAAGATGGGCAGTATGGCCCAATCACGGAATAATAACTTTTGGCAAAAATATTAAGGAAGCAGATATTATATCTGATATTGCTTTTCATACTGTCCGGGCAATTCAGTGGGCTGAAGCCACAGGCGGGTGGAAAGCCCTGCCTGAAAAAAATATTTTTGATATGGAATACTGGAAACTGCAGCAGGCCAAACTGCAAAAAGAAAAAGCACCACAAATATTACAGGGTAAAATAGCGCTTGTTACAGGCGCTGCCAGTGGCATAGGACTTGCCTGTGCAAAAGCACTGCACGAAAATGGCGCCGCAGTTGTAGGCCTGGATCTTAATCCCGCTGTTGCACAGATATTAAACAAACCGGATTTAAGAGGACTGGCTGGTGATATCTCTGATAACAGCTCCTTAAAAAAAGCAGTAAGATTTACTGTCAGTAATTTTGGGGGCATTGATATATTGATAAACAACGCTGGAATTTTCAGCAAAAGCCAGAACATTGAAGACATGCAGCCCGAAATATGGAACCAGAGCATGGACATTAATCTGTCAAGCCACCAGCGATTACTGAAATTATGCATTCCTTATCTTAAACAGGGCGTTGATCCAACAGTGATATTCATTGCTTCAAAAAACGTTCCAGCCCCCGGGCCCGGTGCTTCTGCCTATTCGGTTGCCAAAGCTGGTTTAACACAGCTTGCACGGGTGGCTGCTTTGGAATTAGCCGTTTATGGCATTAGAGTTAATATTGTGCATCCTAATGCTGTATTTGACACAGGCATATGGACTGAAACGGTATTACAGCAAAGAGCGGAACATTACGGACTTTCAGTTGCTGAATACAAAACAAACAATCTTTTAAAAACCGAAGTAACATCCAGCGATGTTGCCTCTCTTGTTTGCTGTATGGCGGGTCCAGCCTTTGCCAGCACAACAGGCGCTCAAATTCCAATAGACGGCGGCAATGAAAGAGTGATTTAATCCAGCAGGTCATAATAAAATTGAAGAAAACCTGTTTATTGCGTTACAGCGCTGTTTTTCGTGGTATTTATTTTTTGAACTGCCAGAAGGGAGACCACGCTGAAAACCGCGCCTGCAAAAAAAGGTATCCTGTAGTCTATAAGCCATAAGAGGCCACCTGCCGCAGGCAGGAGCACGGCCGCTATATGATTAATGGTAAAGCCAACCGCCATACTCGGTGCGATGTCCCTTGGATCGGCTATCTTTTGGAAATAGGTCCTGATGGCGATCGCAAAATTGAAGAAGATGTGATCCAGCACAAAGAGTATAGCAAGGATGATCCTTGACTGTACTGTGGCATAGGCAATAAATATGAATATGAGGCTCAGATATTCAAGAGACAGGACCTTTCTTTCCCCGAATTTTATTATGGCTTTTCCAAGCATGGGGCTGAGAAAGAAATTTACCAGGTTATTTATCACAAAAAGAAGAGTTATTTCCTGAATGGTGAAATCGAACTTTTTGACAAGAAGAAAAACAGCAAAGGCCATGAATATCTGACGGCGTGCGCCTGCCATAAAGGTAAGAAAATAGAAAAGACAGTATTTTTTTTTAAAAATCATTTTTTTGCGCTGGGGGATAATATTGCGATCGGTAGGATCCTGAAAAAATCCCCAGATACCCGCAGCGACAATAGCCAGGCCGATTATAAGATAAATGGTGGTGTAATTGAGCAAAGAGGCGAGAAAGTAAATAGCGATGCCGATTCCTATGCTTGAAGCGGCTGCCAGTGCTCTGAGCCTTCCGAATACCCGGGGTGATATATTTTCATTAAAATACTGTAGTGTAAGTGACTGGTTTGTAGTCTCAAAGTAATGAAACCCGAAACTCATTATGACTGTTGTCATAAGCAGGCCGGAGTATGTGGGGAAAAAACCTGTAGCTCCAAGTCCTACTCCAAGAAAAATTATGGATAGTGCTGAAAGCCTGTGTTCTTTTAAATAGAGCATAACGAATACGGCAAGAAGGGCCAGAAAGCCCGGAATCTCTCTTACCGATTGAATTATACCCACCTCAGCGCCGTCTATTTTTGCGACCTCGACCGCAAAATTGTTAAAAAGGGTCAGCCAGGCATGGAGGCCTATTGTTGAGGTTATGGTGAAAACCGCCAGAAAGCGGTACATGGGATTAGTTTTTATTTCATTCATTCTGGTTATTGCTTCTATAAATATAAACCTCTGCTTTTTCAAGAGTTACCAATCCTTCCTTGACAACGGTTTTGATACAAGAAAGAAACTCTTTTATTTTTTCAGGTGTATCTACTATTTCCACGACAATTGGCAAATCAAGGGATAGCCGTAGTATTTTTGAAGTATGAATGCGGCTATTAGCACCAAATCCCATTAAACCGCGAAGGACTGTAGCGCCGGCCAGACCCTGTTCCTTTGCTTTAATTACAAGCCATTCATACAATGGTTTTCCTTTGTGTTTGTTACTTTCTCCAATGAATATTCGGAGAAGCTGGCTTTCTGATGGCAGTTCCATTTATCTCATCTCCATATTGTAATTATAGTGAATCTGCCAATCAATACAGCTGACAGACCTAAAATTATATGAGTTCCTATGTTTGTTAAAGCAAGAAATATCCTTTGGTCTTGCAATAGATTTATTGTCTCATTGCTAAATGTGGAATATGTAGTAAAAGAACCTAAAAGCCCAACCATAAGCAGTATACGCATTTCTGCTGTCAGGCCTGCATGAAATTCAACAAGCTGAGAAAGTATACCAATCAAAAAACAGCCTGTAATATTAACGACGAGAGTTCCATACGGGAAAGCAATGCTTTGCGTCAAGTTCTGAACATAACCGCCAATCAAATATCTCAGAGCCGCGCCAATAAAACCACCAACACCGACCAGAATTATTTTATTCATATTTTACTTTTTTTAAATAATGTTGCAGTAGAAGATAAATGCTTTGGGTTTTTAACTATTTTATGTAGCGTCTTTCTTTGCTTTTTATTCAGAAATAATATGGTGTCATTATTATTATCATGTCAATAGAAAATGAAGGCTGTCATGTTGAAAAAAAACAACCAAGAAATCACTTGTATTTGTATTAAAAAAGATTAATAATAAATCAAGAAAATTTTTCAACCACCATACACCACATGAAGTCTCCTCCCAACCATTGCGTGGTGCAGCTGCAACCTGAATTCACGCATTTACCATAAAAATAACAGCCTGATTCATTATCCAATAACAAAGACCTGTTTTTTTAATCACAATTAAACCTAATCATCCATTTTATGCAACCTTATGCAACGGAAAGGAGAGGGTAACGAATGAAATACTTCAATGATAGGAGAACCAGGTATTCCGGGAGGGAAGTTAATGCGGCCGGATTTATGCCCTGGATATTCATTTTGATTATCAGCGCAATGCTTGTATTTCCTGCCAGTCTTTTATCAGCCGGGGAAGAGCTGGCCACGGGCAGACAACTGGCCCAGCAGGCCACCAAAAAAAATAAGGTTTGGATCACGGCAGAACATTCCAAGTTCGAGATTCTCAAGCAGGAGTTTAAATCCGGTCCGGAAGTCACCCGGGCCTGCCTTTCCTGCCACTCGGAGGCATCCACCCAGGTGCAAAAAACCATTCACTGGACATGGATGGATGACTCGGAAATTGGAAAGCGTGCCCAGCTTGGCAAGGGAGGGTTGTCTATCAACAACTTTTGAATCAATATCCAGAGCAACGAGGCTCGTTGCACATCATGCCATGCCGGTTACGGCTGGAAAGGTAAGGATTTTGATTTTACAGATCAGACCAGGGTCGATTGCCTGGTCTGCCACGAGCAGACAGGGACTTATAAAAAATTTCCGGTTGGTGCCGGCAACCCGGTGGCAAAAACCACGGTGTTTCCGGGCAACGGCAAGACCTATAACCCGCCGGACTGGAATAAGGTTGCCCAGAGTGTTGGACTCCCCACACGGAAAAACTGCGGGACCTGCCATTTCTTCGGCGGCGGTGGGGATGGTGTTAAACACGGCGATCTTGATTCTTCCATGATGAAGCCGAATAAGGAGCTGGATGTTCACATGGGAACGGATGGGCAAAATTTTGGATGTACGCGATGCCACTCCACCACCGCCCATGATATCGCGGGTCGGGTTTACACTACACCGGCCTTTGAAGAACGGAAAAGCCTTATCGAAGACGATCTGGCAACAAAAATTGCCTGCGAGTCCTGCCACAGCAACCAGCCGCACAAACAGAATACCAAGGCCAACGATCATTCAGACAAGGTGGCCTGCCAGAGCTGTCATATACCGAGGTTTGCCCGAATCAATCCGACGATGGTCCACTGGGACTGGTCCACTGCAGGACAAAAGAAAAACGGAAAACCCTTTAAGGTAAAAGACAGTTTTGGGAAACCGTCTTATTTTACTTTAAAAGGAGATATGCGCTGGGAGAAAAATCTTATACCAAGGTACCGCTGGTACAACGGATCGATGGAACAGCTGACGGTCAAGGATACCATTGACCCCGGACAGGTGGTAAAGCTGAACTGGCCTGTGGGTAGCAAGGACGATCCAGCCTCACGAATATTTCCTTTCAAGGTTCATATTGGCATACAGCCGTATGACAAGGTCAACAAAACCATGGTCATCCCCCACCTGTTTCCCAAGGGAAAGACGGATAACGACGCTTACTGGAAGAAATTTGACTGGGGTACGGCCATAGCCTACGGCCAAAAATATGCGGGGCTTCCCTATTCCGGTGAATTCGACTTTGTCGAAACCAGCTATGTTTTTCCGATTACTCATATGGTGGCGCCCAGGGAAAAAGTTGTAAGCTGCACCGAGTGCCACATCAAAAATAACGGGCGGCTGGCAAACCTGGCAGGATTTTACATGCCCGGGCGCGACAGTCTCAAAGCCCTTGATTTGTTAGGCTGGATCTTGGTGTTTGGTTCCCTGGCGGCCGTTATTTTACACGGTTTTGGCCGGATTTTCACACGCGGCAGCAGGAAGGAGGAATAATTATGGCCAAAAAACTTATATCGACTTATCTTTATACCCGGTACGAGCGTTTCTGGCACTGGTTCCAGTCGGCGCTTATCATAGTAATGCTGATCACCGGGCTCGAGGTCCACGGGACATTTACCCTCCTGGGATTCGACAAAGCCGTCCGGGTCCACAACTTTTTGGGCATTACCTGGCTTATCGCCTTTGCCTTTTTTGTGTTCTGGGTTTTTACCACAGGCGAATGGAAGCAGTATGCTCCCACCACGAAAAAGATTATGGCCGTGATTTTCTATTATTCGTACGGGATATTCCGGGGCGAACCGCATCCGGTGCCTAAACGAAAGGAGGCCAAACACAACCCGTTGCAGCGCCTGGTTTATCTGAGCCTGGCCGCGGCTTTACTTCCGCTTCAGATGGTTACCGGGCTTCTTTACTGGGGATACAATTCCTGGTCTGCCTGGGGACTTTCGAGTCTGTCTTTGCTGGTCATCGCCGCAATCCATATGGCCGTGGCGTTTGCGCTGATTTCTTTTCTTATCGTTCACGTCTATATGTCCACCATAGGCTACAAAAAGACCGCCCATATCAAGGCCATGATCACCGGGTGGGAGGATATCGAGGAGGGCGTGGAAATCGAAGAGTGGGAGCGGGGCCAACATAAAACATATGTACGCACAATGCAGAAAACCCGTTGACAACCTAATTGGCCGGTCTTATTTGAGACCGGCCAATTTCATTTTGTTTTTTTCAGCCAAAAAATGCTTACAGAACGAACAAATTCAACTTTTTACGAAACCGTCAATATTACTGCTTTGCTAAAAAGCAGTCGAGGGTCTGAAAAAATACTACAACACAGTAGATGGGACTTTTTACGAAACCGTCAATATTACTGCTTTACTAAAAAGCAGGCTCGGCCTTTCAACATCTGTAAACCCGGCGTCTATAGCTTTTTTTACAGTTTTTTCAAACGCTGTTTTTGAAACATGAAATGGTGGTTCTACTATTAAAATTTGTCCGTTCGGATTCAGCATCGTTAATATTTCATTAAAAAATTCTTCCTGATTTGGAACTTCGTGAATCATGTAAAACAGAAGAACAAAATCAACAGACTCTGACAGGCTTATTTTGTTTTTTTCGCACTTATGCAGTGTGATCCGTTTCTCAAGTTCTGTTCCTTTAATTTTGTTTCTTACTTTCTGAAGCATCCCCTCCTGCAAGTCAGAAGCAATAACCCGCCCGGATTCGCCAACCATTTGAGCCATGTCAATAGAGAAAAAACCCGGACCACATCCTATATCCAGAACAGTCATCCCTTCTTCAATATAGTTTTCTAATATTTTCTGAGGGTTTTGTATCCATCTTCGAATTCTGTTATCGAGGCTACCGGCTATTTCAACCGGGCATACACGATTTTTCCTGTTGCTCATTATATTTGTTTCCTCATCAGCCTCCTGGTGAAAGCCCAGTGTTCTTAAGCACTGTTAATATACTGAACACATTAACAAAAGTATTAGCCGAAGGCAAGTGTGAAAATGATAGATGACACAAGTCTTCTGAAGTGTTAAGTGTGAACAGGGCATGGCATGTTCTTCTAAGCATGGGTAGCTTTTTGAAGTTGAATTCACCTTAAAAAAGAAATTTGTTTGAGAAAGATCCGGACGGCATGAAGGTACTTCTAATAATTGTTTTCCTGGTTATCGTCACGTGCATTGTGTTTTTTGCGACAAAACCAGCACCCTTTAACGAGGTCCTGTGGCGAAAGGCTGTGGAGAATCAAAACATGGAAAAGCTTTACGCGCCCCATTTAATTGATGGAAAGTACTTTAACCCTTGGATGCCTCAGGAACAGGGAAGGCTTTGGCAAGTTCTCAGATGGAAACTTTCAACAAAAAACCACTATACAGATGAGGAAAAAGCTCATAAGCCAAAGGTCATATCCCGGTTGAGTGAGAGGATCAATGCTCTTGCGGGGGAAAAGGATTTTATCGCATGGATTGGTCATGGCACCTTTCTTATGCGCCTTCAGGGGGAATACTGGCTCACGGATCCCATGTTTTCCGAGCGGGCGTTACTTCCGAAAAGAGTTACTCCGCCAGCGTTTACAGGGGATGATCTGAGAGAAATTACAGATACTGTGAATGTGATTATTTCTCATAATCACTATGATCACCTGGATGTCAAAAGTATTCGTTCCCTTCCCGCCAAATCACATGTGTTTGTGCCGCGTGGTCTCAAACAGTATGTATCATCTCTTCACGACGGGGTTGTCACGGAACTTGACTGGTGGGAAAGCTTCGATCTTCCCGGTGGCAGCAAGCTGGTTTGCCTGCCTGCACAACACTGGTCACGGCGTGCAGGGCAACCTGTTAACAGCACTCTGTGGGCAAGTTTCATGGTGATTACGCCGAATGCCTCAGTTTACTATGGAGGGGACAGCGGATATTTTGCAGGCTACAAGGAAATAGGCAGACGGTTTCCAAACATCACCTATGCGCTTCTTCCCCTTACCGCCTATCATCCCCGCTGGTTTATGCATTACGCTCATATTAATGCCACTGAAGCACTTGACGCGTTCAGAGATCTTGGCGCAAAATATTTCATCCCGACTCAGTGGGGCGCCTTTCATCTTGGAGACAATCCTCCAGGTTATCCTTTGCTTGACCTCAGAAAGGCCATGCAAGAACAGAATGTTGATCCTTCTCGATTCATACTCATGGATATCGGGCAGATTACACAAAGAGAATAACATCTTAAAGAAGATTAAAAGGTCACTTCAAGCTCTGGTTATTTGTTGTCCTTCAGCAAATTTTTCAGGCCCGCGAACGGCCTGTTGTCGTAACGCTTTTCTTGTTCGTTGTCCGGCGTTGTTTCTTCATACCATTCCGCAACCTGATCCCGCGAATGCTCATTGTCGTGACAGTAGACACACAACAACTCCCAGTTGCTGCCGTCCGGAGGATTGTTGTCGTGGTTGTGATCCTTGTGATGGACCGTGAGTTCTCGAACTCTCTTTCCTGAAAATTCGCGTCCGCACTGCGCACAGATCCATGGAAACATCTTGAGCGCTCGCTCCCGATAGGTTTTTTCCTGACGCTTTTTGTCCTGTCGAGCCTCGGCTATGATACGATCCAGCTTGTCGGACTTAGTGTGCGTCTTTTTCGATGACATGTGAGTATCCTCCACGTTTGATGCCCTCGTAAAAAGTCATTTGTAAGCGACATTGAGCAGTTTTCGAAAAAGATTGAAGCTAAAGCTTCCCGGTAAGGAAAATAATCAGTTTTTGGCCGGTCAGATTGAGCCTGGCGTTAAAAATTGCAAGCTGTTTGAGGGTGTTAGCCCGAGTTCTTGCAATTTAGCCGGGATTAATTTGAATCCCAAAAATGCTCATAGAGCGAACAAATCTTACTTTTTACAAGTTCATCAAGTTTGGTTTAACGCCACGAATCTCAATGAGATTCTTTTAATATCAGGACACCCTGCTTTTGTCTACAGGAGTATATTTTGAGACCTTTGCAGAATGCGGGGTTTTATATTGAAAGAAGCACAGATAGACTTTCGTTTTTAACACTTACACTTTTTACTAACAGCTTAGTTATGCTTTGTTTGAAATCAGAGGGATTAAGCTTATATACTGGATAATCTTCAAGGTAAATACTGACAATCTTCAGTACAACGGCTTTGAAAATTTCCCTGCCGGAAAAATCAGCTTTGTTTACGAACAAGTCTACTATCTTAAAATCTTTAATAAAAAAGGCTCCTTTTTCGGGTTTGTAAAAAATCTGCCCATTAAAATCAATATGACCCTTTATTCCCTTTTCTAAGAAATTCCCGTAATATTCCAGCTTTAATCCAATACTCTTTTCTCTGAAATAAACCTGGGGGGAATTAAGATTAATTTTAGCAATAATAACATCCTTTTTATAAGGAAATTTCTTCGCAACCATATCTTGTATTGTTGCTTTAGATATGAGTACTTCTTTTTCAAATTTTCTACATCCACACAGGCCAACAATAAGCACCAAAAATATCAGGACAATACGTTTCATTTTAATCCTCATCAGGCTAACACTGCTTTTCAGCTCACCATCGCGAGTTCAGACGAGGCAGGTGGGCATCTATAAATCGCCGAAGAACTTATCATACCTGGGAGCCATATGCTGCCAGGAATACTGTTTAATACAATGACGGAAATTCTGCTGCCGGATCGTATCGATCGTGCGTAGAGCCATTGCGAGTTTTTCAACGAGTTCCTGAAAGTTGTTGTAAAAGATTTCAGGATACGTCTCATAAGGAACAATCTCAGGATAGGTAAGACGCTTTGGCAACAAGGGGTAACAGCCGCAATACAGGGCTTCAACAAGGCTTGCCCCGAAAAATTCCTGTTGAGATGTTATCGGGATGATGTCAGCGCGATGAAGCCACTGCGCATATTGCGCAAAATCTTCGGCATATCCGTAGTGAACGATCTTTTCTTTCAACTTCTCACGGGCTGTTCCAAAAATGGGGTAACTTTTGCGAAAACTTTCCCCAAGTATCGCCACACGAAAGTTCAGACCTTGCTCGTCAAGCATGAACAGGGCCTGGAAAAACTCTTCGGGATTTTTATCATATTCCCAGCGATGATTCCAGAGAATGAGCGGAGCCGTATCAGTATTTTCTTTTCGCGGTTGCTGGAACTCAGGATTATCAAATTTCTGCAAATCTAATCCAAGATGTAATACACAACTTTTGGTACGGATGGTGGCAACAGTTTCCAGCTCATTAAGATCAGGAAACTGTTTTAGAAACCGGGGCAATTTTCCTAAAAAAGCTTCTTGATGATAGCATGAGTTGAACACCACTTTATCCGCTGCCAGCGCAGAAATATAATTAATAAAACCATAATGTTGAGCTCGCTTATGGATAATATCTCGATCCTTCGGCGACCAGGGGTAGCATATCTGGTTTTCGTGAAAATAGATTGCAGCAGGAAGGTGAGCGGTTTTTTGACGAGTCAGCGCCAGAAAGGTGGTCAAATCTAGCATATCACTGACAAGAAGCAGATCCGGCAGAGCGTCGGACGTTAAAAACTTTTCTGCCAGTGTGACTGCGCCTCCATGCATACGCCACTTCCAATATTTTCCGCTGAGATTCAGAATATCAATAGTATGTCCGCTATACTTAGCGTATCCTGTTGCCCAGGCTGCATGCGAACCGGTAAAGAACGGTTCAATGAGTGTAATATTCATAGGGAGATTTTTCGCCGTTTTTCTGTGTCCGACCTTGATAACCCAAACTGCAAGTTTATTTTTTAGTTTTTTCCAAACCGATTTCTTAAAAAAGATCTCATGTCCGGCATTCCTGCCGATCTGACTATATACAAATACTATCAATTATATAATAATACATCAAGTCATTGTACTTGTCCAAAATCCATTAACTGAAAAACCATATGGATATTTTTGCTTAATCCAGCAAAGTTCCGGATCTGCTTTGTTATTGACAATTTTACAAAACTCATTGATCATGCATTAAAAAAATAAACCGATTAAATAGTAGTAACTATCTGATAAACTGAATTATATAATTTACTCTTATATCTGAAACAGGAACTTTTTATGGAAGAATTATTAATAAACACAATTGATCTTGAGAATGGACTGAAATTGAAATTATTCGATAGATCCCGGAAATTGGCTGGTGACAGGTGGCTTGTTTCATTCATTGCCAGAATAGAAATTCCAATCAAGGACTCATTACTTAAAGGGGATGGCTCCTCCTTGTTAAATTTTGATGAAGCTGTAAAGGCCTTAGGGGAAAAATTGCTTTTTGAGCAGAAAAGGGACAGAATTTATATTGATGAAAAAGAAAAAGATGAAGTGATGAAAAAAATACAGGATTCCTTTTTAAGCGCCTCTATTTCTTATCTTTCACGTTCAGATTTCCCCGAAAAATATATTTTAAAGAAATTTAATGACAAGATTAAAAAAGACTCATGGACGAAAAACATGCCCGCTTAAAATGGGGGCAAGGTCACTTTTGCCCCATTTCCTTCTAATTTATGGATGTTACGCATATCTACCGGCTTGTTATCTTTCGTTAACAGGTTCCCGGGCGGCAATGGAATATTGAACATGGAGCAGATATAATGTCGATTCGGCTGTATTTCAGTAACAGGCTTGATGAGCTGGCTGAAAAATTTGCGTCAATACTTGATCTGGAAAACAGTTCCAAACAAAACATATTTAATGCTCCGCTTGTAATTGCGCCGAACAATAATCTTATCAAATGGCTGCAGCTTGTGCTGGCAAGAAAACAGTCTGTTTGTATGAATATGGATTTTCAATTTCTGGAAAACGGGCTTTGGGGTATGCTTGCGGAACTTGATGCTGAAAAGTTAAATCCAAAACTTCTTGATAATAAGTGTTTGCAGATGCTTCTGGTTTATGCCCTGCAAAATCTTGATGCAGATAAACCGGAATTTAAGTCCATAAACCGCTATCTCTTTGATTCTGAAAACATTAAAAGGCCGGATTATACTGCAAGGCTGTGGCAGCTTTCAGAAAAATTTGCCAGGCTGTTTCAGGAATATGAGTTTCATCGCTCAAAGATGATTAAGAAATGGCTTGAGAATAAAGTTTCTGATCAGGGCATGGAACTTTGCCAGCAAAAACTTTATCTGCTTGCGAATGAATTAAGAGACAGGCTCTGTGATAATTCCGGCCTGCTTTATCTTTCAATGATGGAATATGCGGACAGAGTTTTTTCTGAAAAAAGCAGAAAGAGAAAAAAAGAAAATAATTTTGTGCATTTTTTCGGGCTGTCTCAGATCTCTTCTTTTCATCTTAATGTTATTGGACGTCTGAGCAGTTATTATGAAATATTTATTTATGCTTTTAATCCATCCAGGGAGTTCTGGGAAGATATAAAAACACCTCAGGAAAGAAGATGGATTAAAAAAAGAAAAAACAAACTTGCAATTACTTCCGCAGAGATAGAGCAGGGAGAACTTTTTGCTCAGGAGGATAATGAGCTGCTGTCTCTGTGGGGAAAGCCGGGAAGGGAAAGCATACGCCTTTTATGTGAACTAACAGATCATGATTTTAATGCCTGTTTTATAAAGGACAGAAGCATAAGCACTGTTCTTAAAAAAATTCAGAATAATATTCTCACTCTTAGCCTTGAAAAAAGTGAAACGCAAATCCTTGAGCAGGACAGGTCTCTGCAGATATTTGCCTGCCCCGGCATATACAGGGAGGTTGAAACAGTATATAATAATATTTTATATAATCTTGAGCAGGATAAATCGCTTCAACTCACAGATATTGCCATACTTGTTCCGGATATATCAAAATACAAGTTTGTTTTTGACTCTGTTTTTAATCGTTTTCCAAAACTTCTTTCCTACAATCTTGTTGATTCACAGGCGGAAATAGAAAGCATTTTCGGCAGAGCTGTTTTGTCGATTCTTGATTTTGCTACAGGAAGATTTTCACGCAAAGAGGTTTTTGATCTTATTTTGAATCCCTGTTTTATGAAAAAATGGGATATAAGTTACGATGAAATAAGAATATGGGCTGAATGGGCAAAAGCATTAAACATATTTCACGGTTTTGACAGGAGCTCAAAAAAAGAAAAAGGTTATCTGGGAAGCCCTTATTATACATGGAAACAGGGATTACAGAGACTGCGCCTGTCCAGGGTTATGTCTGCCCCTGCAAAATCAGGAAACACTGCTTTAGACAGTTTCAATCATTTTCAGGGCATTGTTCCATACTCGGATTTAAATACAGGAAATGCTGATCTAATAGAAAAATTTGGCATTGTAATTGAGAGGCTCCGTAATATTTCACTGAATTTAAACAATGCTTCATTATCAGGAAAGGAATGGAAGGATCGGTTTTTAAAGGCATGTGATGAGCTGCTTGAGATACCCCCGGAATCAACAGGAGAAGCAGCGGTCAAGCATGCTCTTATTAATTCTCTGGACAACTTGAGAATTTACGACTTGCTCAGTGAAGATAATAAAAGCTCAAAACTTGATATAGAAACAATAAAGGAATTTGTCAGATCCAGCCTGAGTTCGATATCAGGGGGCTATGGCAATTATCTGACAGGGGGCATTACAATTTCAGCTTTACAGCCAATGCGTCCGATCCCCTTTAAGATTGTTTATGTGCTTGGAATGGAAGAAGGCTCATTTCCCGGAAGAGCAGAAAACTCATCGCTTGATTTAAGACTGCTTAAACGACAGATAGGTGATATCAGCCTGCCTGAACGCAACTGTTATATTTTTTTTGAAATGCTGCTTTCTACCCGGGACAAATTATATATTGGCTATATTTCAAAAGATCTGCAGAAAGACCGCATCCTTCAGCCATGTTCGGTTGTCAATCAATTGCGCCGGCATATTGAAAAAGAAGTTCTTCCACAAACACATAAATTTCAGTTTGCAGAAATTCCCTTAAAGGGCAGCAGCAGTAAATACCTTGATAAAAGCAGTGTAACTGACAGCTCGGATGTGCTGGTAAACTATTCAATGGCTGACAGAATAGCATATTACAGAGAAAACAATTTATGGGACCAGGTAAAAGAAAAGGCTTTAAAAGATGATTTTAAAAATGTTGCCGCATTTTGCCCTGACTTTAAACAGGAACCTGAGACCGCAGAAAATGATGACATGGATGCTGAAAAAATCACCTTAAAGAAATTGCAGAGGTATTTGCAGGATCCTGCAGACCAGAGCATTAAACAGCATTTAGACATTTTTGATGACAAGGAAAGTATCGAAGAAATTGTGTTTACTGAAGACGAGCCTTTTTATTCGGAGTTCCCGGTAGATTATAATTTAAAGATGGAGTCTTTAAATCTATGGGTAGATTCAGCTTTTTCTTCTGAAGAAATTGAATCGCAAAACCCGGAAGATTTTTTTGAAAAAATTTATGATAATTTCCAGCGTCAAAGTAAAACACCGGAAGGACTGTTTGCTTTAACGGACAAACGCGAGCTTCAGGAAGATGTTTCCTTAAGATGCAAAACACTGTTATCCGTTTTAGAGCAAATGAAGTCAGCAGAAGATATATACAGATCGGTTATTATAGGAGACGCGGCAAACGATTACATTCCCAGCGCAGGAAGGCTTTGCATTAAACATTTTAAGGCGCCTGCTTTAAAAATTAAATACACAAATGCAAAAGATAAAAAAATTTGTTGCACCGTTGAGCTTCATGGACAGATTCCATGGATGTGGAGAGACAAGGATAATAAGTGGCATGCGCTTGTATTGACTGGCTCTGGACAAAGTCCGAAGAAAAAGCCTGATAAATATATTCTACAGCCTGTTTTATTTTACATGTGCTGTCTGGCAGGCCAGGAAAGCTCTGACTGGATAGGAAACAGTGGTATAACCTTTCATGTTCTGTATAAAGAGAATATCAAAAAATGGTCATATAATATCAGCAAAGAAAGCAGTATAAATTACCTTAAGCAGCTTCTTGCTGATTATTTTGATCAGAAAAAGCTGCACTGGCTGCCCTTTAAACCAGCAACTTCAACAAAGGTAAGGCCTTATGAAATTGCAGATGATGAAATTACTGAAAATATCAGGGCCGATTTTCAGATTCAATTTGAAGAGGCTATTTCAAAATATGAAGATGATCTGATTAAAGAGAATAAAGCTGCCCTTATTAAACTTGCAAAACCGGAAATTCCATTAGATGCATTTGATAAGGCAAGGCAGCGTTTTAAGATTTTTTTTGAAAATATCAGGGAGTAAGGAAAAACACCATTTAATCTCTTATGGTACAGGGCGATATGGGGGACATCCTTCATATATTGATATTTCAAATACGATCTATTATAAAGATAGACTATCAACAAGGAAAATAAATTAAGTTTATTGAAAAGTAAGTAATCAACATATCAAGGAGTGTCCCATAAAGTCTTTGATTATTTAAGAAGAAAACAAAAGGGAATAAAATGGATGGAAGAAATCGTTCAGATATTGTGCCAAAGATAGTCGTTAATATTGTTCTTAAGAAAGATCAACGATCTGGGAAACTAACAGAAGGTATTGTTAAAGATATATTGACGAACTCTTCCTTTCACCCACATGGTATTAAAGTTCGTCTTGAAA
>Ga0208648_1000975_pt1 | contig 25606 bp, 25 predicted proteins | sample AntAceMetag02UKL_FD_184772 | JGI IMG/M metagenome (GOLD analysis project Ga0208648, IMG submission 184772) | Saline lake microbial communities from Ace Lake, Antarctica - Antarctic Ace Lake Metagenome 02UKL (SPAdes) (version 2) | ecosystem: Environmental > Aquatic > Non-marine Saline and...
TGAAAAACTGAGCAGCTCTTTTGCAACCCTGCACAATCTTTTTATCAGCCGGCCGGATGTGTATGTACAGCGTTTTAAAATCCTCAATGAAACCACGCTGTCAGGTAACTACCATATCCTGATTGAGGCCTTCATTGAGGACGAACCCATGCGCAACGATCTCGAATCCATCGGAATAAACGGCCCGGTGCAGCAAAAAATGAAGGTGCTCCTGATGATAGCCGAGACTGCTTCAAATAAAAAATATAGTCGCTGGTGGGCGGCAGACCCGGCTGAACGGATGTTGCCGGTTGATGTCGGGGAGCAGATGGCGTTTTTCTTTCGCGAACGCGGGGTTGGTGTGATTGATGACGGGACTATTCCGTTTGAACCACTTGCACCAAATAAAGATGAACTATTCCCCGGGCACGAAGCCGTCCTAAGGGTTGCACGCCAGGCCGGAGCAGACATTGTTGTGCTGGCCAAAGCCAGCATAAAACAGACCGCTGCACAGCCCGGCGCATCCATTACGCAAATGCAGTGCGACATGAGTGCCGAAGTGCTTGACGTTCACATGCGTGAACTGGTTCTACAGACCGCAACTAATTCTCTCGGCATGCACAGCGATCAGGATGCAGCCGCCCGGGATGCCGCTGCAAAAGCCTCTTCCCGAATTGTGGAACACATCCTTGACAGAATGCTTCCGACAATCAGCGCAAGGCACATCTATGCCTTGCGCTGCAAATTTCCCGGTGCCCGGCCGGAATCATATGCGCAGGATTTTTTCAGTCTGCTGCGCGCTGCCCTACCGGAAATCGTTCGAATTGATGTGCGCGATACTACCGACGCAAACGTCCGTCAGGCCGATATCGTGAGCAGCGTCGATGGAACTACGCTCGTGCAAAAAGCGCTGCGGACCGAACTAGGCGGTTACAAGCTAACGCTCGGCGCTGTGGAAGATACGGTGATCTATCTAACCGTTACGCCACCCGAAACACCTTAGTGCTGAAAGCTGCCGATAGCCGCATGCACTATGACTGAGCAGCTGATACAACCACAATCACAATCCGCAAACCCTAAGGGGAACAACACAATGGAGAACATGTTTTCAGGACGCAACATTGTGCTGGGGATTGCCGGGGGCATTGCGGCCTACAAGGCCGCTGAACTGGCACGCCTGTTGGGGAAGGCTGGCGCTAATGTGCACTGCATCATGACAGATGCCGCGCGCGAATTTATCGGCCCGCTGACACTGCAAACCCTGACAAAAAATCCCGTAGCAGTCTCGCTTTTTGATCTCTGGGATGAACACGAAATTGGCCATATCTCTCTGGCTTCACAGGCCGACCTCTTCATTATCGCACCCGCAACCGCAAACAGCATCGGCAAAATCGCCGGCGGCATTGCCGATGATATGCTTTCAACCGTTGTTATGGCTACTACTGCCCCGGTGCTGATTGCTCCGGCCATGAATGTAAATATGTGGAACAACCCGGCAGTACAGGAAAACATTCGAACAATAACCAATCGCGGATGTCATATTATCGAACCCGAATGCGGTGAGCTTGCCTGTGGCACTGAGGGCACAGGCCGCCTGGCGAACGTACATATGATTTTTGAACGGGCTGCCGCGCTCTTGTCCCCACAAGATTATACCGGCCTGAATGTGCTGGTTACTGCCGGTCCCACCCGCGAATATCTTGACCCGGCCCGCTTCCTCAGCAACCCGTCTTCGGGCAAAATGGGCTATGCCCTGGCGCGGGCCCTACAGTGGCGCGGCGCAAACGTTACGCTGGTGAGCGGCCCGGTAACGCTCTCACACCCGTGCGGAGTCACCTGTATTACGGTAGAGAACGCGCGCGAAATGGCCGCAGCTGTTGAAAACCATTATAAAGACGCTCACCTGGTTATAAAAGCGGCAGCCGTGGCCGACTACCGGCCCGGCGAACAACTACAGCAAAAAAAGAAAAAACAGGCCGGGCCGCTAAGCTTGCACCTGGAGCGCAATCCCGATATTCTGGCTGGCTTGGGAGAACACAAAGAGGGTCGTGTGCTGGTCGGATTTGCGGCAGAAACAGATGATATGCTTGCGCATGCCCAAAGCAAACTTACCGCAAAAAATCTTGATATGATTATTGCCAACGATATCAGCCGCCCGGAGGCCGGGTTTGAAAGCGATACCAATCAGGTCTGCATCCTGACAGCCGACGCTGATCCGGAACACCTGCCTCTTATGCCCAAGGCACTCCTGGCGCATGCAATTCTGGACAGAATAAAAAAGCTGCTGCCCTCATTACCGAACAATTAAGCATACAGGGGCTGACCCTAGACCGAGAATGGTGTACGTGAATACACTATGGCGAAAAATTTCTTGAACTGTAAACTATGCACGGCTGAAAGCCGTGCCGACATCAAACCCTAAACGTCTTTTCACTCAAATCCGGATGTGCGGATAACTGGTTCACGTGCCCCTCAACTTTGCAACCGTACATTCTGGGATAGTATCAATCATGTCCACGCAACAACCCACGCTTGATGATTATATTGAAAGCCTGCGACTGCATATCCGCAGTTTACAGCGCACTGGCCTCAGGTTTGATACTATCAACAAGCGCTCTAGCCCGGCAGCCCGGCTTGAATCACTGCGCGAGGAGAGTGCGGACTGCAAACGCTGTCAACTTTGCAAAAACCGCACCAATGTTGTCTTCGGTGAAGGCAATAAACAAGCCCGACTCATGTTTGTCGGCGATGCCCCTGACAGCACCTCTGATACACAGGGACGTCCCTTTGCCGGTGAAAGCGGACAGCTATTAACACGCATTATCGAGGCTATCAAACTGCAGCGCGACCAGGTGTACCTGACAAGTGTTGTCAAATGCCTTGTTCCACAGGGCGAACCCGGCGATGCTAGTGTTGAGGCTTGTTTACCCTTCCTGCAACAAGAAATTGAAATTATTCAGCCTGAAATTATCTGTGCGCTCGGCCCGCTTGCCACCCGGGCGCTGCAAAATTCAGAACTTCAAAGCGAACGGCCACGAGGGAAAATGTACCAAATGGGCAGTATTCTGGTGATGCCGACCCATCACCCCGAACTTTTACTGCACAGGCCGGAATTAAAGAATGAAACCTGGATTGATGTACAGATAATACAACGGGAGCTTGAGTCAAGCACGAACCACACATACTAGGCCCTATCGGCCCGTGTCAACCGGTATGCCATGAGCAGAATTTTACTGGTTGTTCAAAAACACCGGGGCAAGGCATGCGCGGTCTGCTAACACCTGCTTGCAGGCAATCTGAAGGACCGAGGCCTACTATTTTGTACGCCACAGACCGACATTTTTCAACAGCCGGCACAACCTATTCAGCCAGTTCCTTATTAAGAACGTCAGGATCGTCCATGTTATACTGGATAAGACGTTTAAGATGATAAAAAGCTTCTTCGTCCATACTGTCAAAAAAGATAGCGGCCTCAGTTTCCGTACATCGTACAATACTGCCGTCAATAAAAAATTCAGTCCCTGAACCCAAAATCCATTGTACCCTGCAGGGCACTTCAGGCTTAAAACGCCTATCCGGCGTACAACCCATACCGCGAAGGCTCACATCCCAAGTCTGTACGGAAACCTCCTCACTTCCGACACGTACCGTAACAGAAAACTGCAGCGACACCCGAATGCGCTTGCGTCTTTCGTCATCCATACAAAAATCCTTGAAATAAGGTGGAATTCTCAGCGATTTGCATCAGCAGGCCACTTCGCCGATTTCACAATTTTAATTATAAAATAGTATCCATATAAATAATACAAGAATTTATTGACACTCACATGTCAGCTAAAAATCAGTTTGCCACTGCATCAAGGCCATCCAAAACAAAAAGTATGCACACCATAGAATCGAGACTCAACATCGCCCTGTCCTGCTCTAAATGCTTAAAAAACAATCAATAAAAATCTTGCAATGACCGATAAAGTAGTCTAAGTTTAAAAAAATAATTTTCAATGAATTCCTTTTAAAAATTGAATAAATTATTCTATCTAGTAACAGATTTTTAATGACAAAAGTTTTGCTCTAGAATTGAAAAAGACATAATCATCGCATTACTGAACACTATAAATATAAACTTGGTGAAAGGGAAACGCCATGACCAAAACAATGTTTAAGATTATTCTGATTACCGTGTTTCTCGTAACAGCCCAGTATACCCTCAGTGAAGCAAACGAAAGAGCCCGGCACCAAAAGCTGAACACAGAATCCGCATCAGTTGTTGAGTCTGGCACAATTGAACTTGACCTGAGCTATCTCTTCATTGACCAAATCGGCAAGCACAGCGGTGCATTTAATAACAGCTTTGGCACAACAGGTCAGCCCCGCGGCAAAATGAAATACCAGCAGGCCATGCTTGCCGTAACCTACGGCCTGATGGATAAAATGGATATTACTGCCCGCATCGGCTGGGCCGACATACGGGATAGAGAGTATCCTTACGCCGACAAAAGTGGCAACGGCATAACGGATATGGAAATAGACGTCAAGTATCTTTTTTACCAGGATGAGCGCGGTCTCAGCCTGGGCTATGTGGTCGGACTTGGCATTCCGACCGGCAAGGAATCAAGCACCGGAAACCTGAATGTTGGCCGAAATGCCTGGTCTCTCAAGCAGCAGCTGGTTTTAACCAAAGACTTTAACGAAGAATGGACTATGAACTGGGACGTTGGTTACCTATTGCCCTTCGGATGTTCACGCGATTACTATTCACCCGAATTCGGCCGAAGGATGGACGCGACACGCGGAACCCTTGACAGCAATGTCGCCTTCGGGTACACGGGCCTGGAATTTATGCAACCGGTGGTTGAGGCAAACTACGCCCACGAATGGCTAAGTTCCAACAATGATTCCGACAGACTGGGATTTACCGTCGGTGCCATCGTGCCGCTTGAGAAACATCACCTGAGATTCGGCGTACAGCGCGATTTCTGGGGACGCAACTCAACAAAAGCATACACTGTGATAGCAGGACTCACCCTGGCATTCTAAACACACTGCAGCCATAAAAAACAGCACGAGGCCGGCTCCCTAGAGTCGGTTTTTTTTGTTTGTTGCAACAGGGATTTCAACCTCCTTGCCCGGGCGTGTTCTCCATGCTATGATAAAAGTAAGTTAATTTAAGTTTAAACACTACGCAGGAGACTCTACAATGTCAAAGTCGGATATGTTTGCTACCACTGAGCGCGAAAACTGGATGAGCGTAGAACTTGAGCAGGAACTTACCGCGCTTGCCGTTAACGGCAGGCTCGCGTGTGCACAGGCACAAAAATTTGGGACAAAACACGATATCTCCTTAAAAAACATTCGCAAATTTATGGATGTGTTGCAATTGAAAGTCAGCAACTGTCAGCTTGGATGCTTTTAACCGGATATACACAGGACAGGAGACATAGCCATGCCCCCCCAAACGCTACGACAGGAGCTACGCGATGCAATTTTAACTAAAATCGCGAAAAAGCAGGACCCTCTTGCGGGATTTTACTGCGATGAAATGACTCGAGAATCAATACTGGCCGTGCTGGTTGCCGGACGGCATCTGTTGCTGGAGGGACCTCCCGGAATTGGCAAAACAACCGTAGCAAAAATTATTGCCGCGTTGCTGCCATCCATGCAAACTATTGCGGAGTGCCGTTACAACTGCCTCCCGACTAAACCGACCTGCCCGGACTGTGCTGGCAAGAAGAAAATAAAAAAAGTAACGGTCCCCGGCACACAGCGCTTTATACGCATCCAGGGATCACCGGAGATGATGCCCGAGGACCTCATGGGCGATCTTGATCCAGTTTTAGCCATGAAGCTGGGCATTCAGGACGCGCGGGCCTATACACCCGGGAAAATTCAAAAAGCCCATCGGAAAATTGTATTTATCGATGAATTAAATCGTGTACCACAGCGCACGCAAAACACGCTTGTGCAGGTCCTCGAAGAAGGCATAACGACCATTGCAGGCTTTGACCTTGACAGCGAAGTTGACACCCTGGTAGTAGCCACCGAAAACCCTGAGGATTATGCCGGCGCCGAGCGAGTCAGTGAAACACTGTCGGATCGCTTTGAGCAGGTCCGCATCAGCTACCCCTCCTCCGAGCACGAAATCGAGATACTGGAACGCTATGGCAACCGCATCGAAGGCGTCAAGGTCTCAAGCGCTGTTATCCGCCAATCGGTGGCGATTTCAAACGCAGCACGAACACTACCCGACGAACTCGACCGGCTCCCGAGCGTACGAGCAAGCCTGTCGATCTTTGAACAGGCCCAGTCCCTGGCACGCCTGAAAAACACGAAGCAAGTAACATCCAGCCATGTAGAAGCCGCAGCCAGGCGTGTTCTGGAAGGCCGGCTGGCCGTAAGCAGCGAATCGCGCTACTATGAAAAGCAGGATGTGCTGATTGAGAAAATCATTGACGTAGCCCGTAAAGATTGAATGAACCGCAAAATTTAAAAAACGTTACATTGATAGACGCGCTCATAAAATGTTCGCAGGCAAGGCGCGCAAATCCGAAGAAATGAGGCGTGCATTTTGTACGCCACAATGACTGAGGATGTCGCGCAACGCAGCATCCGGACTTTTGATGAGCGCGTACACGGAACATACGATGCACAGGCTTATCACCATAACCCCGGAAGATCTGCAGCAAGCCCTGCTCAAAGGCGCAGACCTGAAAGATGTTGCCGCGCAACTGCACCGCCGTCTCAAAATACCTGCAGCCCCTAAAACCGGGGGCCTGCCTGTTCTGGGACAACTATTAAAACACGCACCGACACTGCACAGGCTCACAAAGAGCTGGCTGATGGGAGAATCTTTTAAAATCCCGGGGCGCACCTTCAAACCGCAGGCCTTTCACCTGCTGCCGTTCTGCCCACAGGAAAGCGCTCAAGGCTACCTGAGTTCGTTGCTCAAAAAACTCAAGCCATCGATCATCGCGCTTGATGCCAGCGCATTTGAAACAACCGCAGCCCTCCAGTATGCTTCTTCTCTCTATTTCTCGCTTGGAATTGCCGGACACAGTGTGCTGAACGATCATCAGAGCAACCCGATCGCGCAAACCGTTATGCAGCCAAATGATTTTCTACCGGCCGTTGCGCTGCACTGTCATCAAAACAAAATTCCGCTCGTGCCGCTGGGCACTCCGGCACATTTGATTGTCTCAAAGCACCAGCATACCTACAGCCAGATGCTCAGCACGCTGGGTCATGAATTTACCACGCAGGCCTCTACTTTCCGTACCCCTGACTCCATACAAAAACTAGCAGGCAGCATGATGGAGTCGCTTTTCGCCTCCGGACTGCAGCTGGAAATGGAACGCGAAAACTGTATCACCCGCTCATGCGCTCTGGCCAGCCGGGCCTATGAACTGCTGCTGGCAACCGCTTCCAACAAAGCGCTCAAGGGGCCAATCCTGATTTTGCATCACATTGAAACCAGCCTTGACCTACCGGCATTGCTTACAACCTTTCTGCAAGCCCCTGCCGTGCTGAGTGAGCTCAGCTGCGCGCCGGAACCGCAACCGGACGGAACGCTTTCAAAAATAAACCAGGCGGCAGCACCTGCCCGGGATAATCCTGACGCTGCAGCGCCGCTGTCAAAAACAGCTTATAAAGCATTGCTCGCGATAATTCTTGAACGCATGGCTGAAACAGTCGAGTTGGAAGAAGCTGACCGTCTTATTGCCTCCATTGCGAAAGCCTTACGCCGGCATCCACGTGTTGAACGCCATCCGGGCGTGCGCGCCACGCTTGCAGCACGCGAAATCGCGCAGGGATTCGCCCTGCTGCGCGGCTCAATCAGTCGTGCGACTCTGGCTCAGGCCGCCGCAATAGCCTTTACACACCGAACCGGCCTTGTGCAGGGTCCTGGACCCGACTGGGAGGAAATCTTTAAATCTCTGGTAAGCCGCATAATCTACGGTATTGCACTGGATCCCCAGACGGATACACCTGCCCGACAACCTTTGCGCGCGTTAACCGGCGATGAACTCCAACAGGCACTGGAAGGCCTGATGGATGCCGGCGTGCGACAGCTTGAGCCAGATGAAGCTCTGCCGCTTGACAACCCGGAATTCTCTGAAGAGGTTATGAATCATCCCATGGTGCAGCAGGCCCTTAGTGATGCCCTCCCAACAGACGATGCGGGAGACGCTAACGAACAATTTACCGACATGATGCAACAGATGACCGAACGAGGCCTATTGGAAGAAACCGACGACCAGGGCATGACCCTGAGCGCTGCCGGACAGGAGCAGTACCGTGACGGCCTGAAAAACGCCCATGATCAAGGTGATCTCTCCGCAGAGGAAATGGCCGAAGCCCTTTCGAAGGCAGATTCTATGCCACAGTCTTCTGATGCCAAGGGCGAAACCATGCCGATGCCGCTGTCTGCCGAGGAACAAGCCGACATGCTTGCCGAACTGATGGATTTTCAGCATCAGGGCCGTTCCGAATCAAGCTCTGTTGAAGACCTCTATGTACACTACACCATTGATGAAAACAAAGGCATTCCGGTTTCAGAAGACAAAGTTAATTACGAAAAGCTCAAGGTGATTTTGCATCAGCTCGAAGAACAAGGCAGCCTGCAGCTTTCAACCGAGGGACAGCTCACATTTAACCTGACCCATCGCGCACTTGATGGCCTGCTCGAGGGCCTGGTACGCCGCCGGGACAGTCAGGTACTCGAACAGCGTGCGTTCAAGCGCGAACATGAAACCGACAAATCCGAGATTAGACGCTATCGCCGAGGTGATGTGTTCCGCGACATCTCAATGCGCCATACCCTGCGCCGGATCATGCGCAAAGGCAAAGCCGTTGAAGACATTAATTATACGGATCTGCGCACTTTTGAAAAACGACCGTCAAACCAGCTTGATATTGCCGTGTGCGTTGATATTTCGGCCTCAATGAAGGAAGGCGGCAAACTTCGCTACGCAAAAATGGCTGTTGCCGAACTGTGCAAAGCCGCGATTGAAAAACACGACCGTGTCGGCATTGTCGCCTTTTCCAATCTGGGCGATGTCATGGTGCCGCTTACCGACACGATCACTCCTCTTTTAGAAGCAACCATGCAAATGAGATCCAAACAGTTTACCAATATAGGCAACGGTCTGACTACGGCGCGCCGCATGCTTCAAAAAAACAGAAAAGGAAACCCGAAATACATCATTTTGATTACGGACGGCGAGCCTAACGCAGCTCTGTCCGACGATATTGAAGGCACAGACTATTACAGCCGCATAGCTGAATTTTCACGCGAAACCAGCATGGAGACCAAACGGGCCATGGGCGCGCAGCATGCCCTGCGGGAAGCCGCCCGAACCAGCCACGAACTTATCAAAATATCCGTAGTGTATATTGCCCCGGAAACCGACGGAATTGATGAAGACCAAAGAGTAGCCCGTGAAATCGCCCGTATCGGGGGGGGCCGTTTTCAACTCGTCAAAGCTATTGAGAACCTGCCCCTTGAGGCGCTGGAAGCCGTTATCTGAGCGGATTGCATATCAGACCTTTCCTTAAGGACACAATGCCGCATCACAATGCACCCTACCACATTGAACCTACGGACTTTTTTTCACCGCTGTCTCTGAAACCTTAAAAGACTTTTCTCCTAACTCCAAGCTCCGAACTCACAATTCCTTCACTCCTCGCTGCCTGCCTTTGCACGCAATTTTTTGACTTCACCGCGCATGCGCTTTGCAGTCAGACGGCGACGGCGCGATGATTTTGGCACACCTGTCGAACGGCGACGGCGCGGAGGGAAGACTGCACGCACGATAAGAGAGCGCAGCCGTTCCAGCGCATCACGGCGATTGGCATCCTGTGAACGAAACCGCCGGGCAGTAATAATCAACTCACCTTCTGTGGTTAGCCGACTGCCGCTCAACTGCATCAGACGCCGCTTAACATCCTCGGGCAGAGAGGGGGAGTTAACAATATGGAAACGAAGCTGAACTGCTGTGGAGGTTTTATTAACATGCTGGCCGCCCGGACCAGACGCACGTATAAACTCAAATGAAATCTCATTGAAGGGAATACGAATTGAAGGAGAAATAACCAGCATCGCTGTACGCAGGATGGTAAAAAAGTTTTAAAACAGAGTGCTCAAAAACAAACGTTTTCAACAGCCTGCTCCAGTCCGGCAGCTACGTATCACATCCGGTTGAACCGCATCCGGAGCATCCGGAGGATCCGTCGCCAAAAGACACTGCCGCGCTAACACTAAAATTGTTATTACAAAAATCAACCGTGAGGGGCTTTATCTCCTCAAAAAAGCCATGTTCAATAACATAGGTAAGCCCATCAACCTCGAATGTTCTGTCTCCATCACGCTGCTCATCAATGCCGACTACCAATCGGGGTCCGCCGCAGGTGTTGGTCTTCAAAAAGATGCGCAACGGCTGAACATCCTTATCTGTGAAAAACGCTTTCAGCTCCTGCCGAGCACTCGCGGTAACTTCAAACATGGTATATCTCTCCTATACTATTATGTGTCCCCAAGCACATGTCGCTGCGGTGCAAAGCAGGTAAAAAGACCACTAAAAACCTCATCATCTTCCCGCCGCACACTGACACGCACCAGTATTTTTTTCTCAATACGCTGTTCCACATTCGCTTCGGCAAGCAAGCGCTCACCGACCCTGACAGGCTTCAAGAACCGAACATCAGCGCTGCCATGCACTGGAGCGCAACCAGCTCAACGTGGCTGAAATCCGGTCCAAGCTCCCGGGCTGTCCCGCACAGGCTCTGTTCAATGACTTGATGCGTTACAATATTCATCGCTGTCTTCTTTAAAAGGTATACGCAGAAAGTGCCCTTTTCATATCCGCACCGCTATCATTTCCAATGCCATATCCGCATACATTGGTGCCGCTCAAATCTCAGTTGCCGGAGCGTTCTTACTCATTTCATATGTATAACAAAAAAAACGTGCGAGTGCCACCAAATAGGCACTAGAACTACCGAAATCATTCCTGCTGCCTGACAATTTAATTTGACAATTTTCCCCGGACTGCATTATACTGTCACACTTCCGATCGGCACTCGCCCGGTCGCAACGCATGCCCTATCAAGGAGAACAGACATGTCACGCATCTATAACTTTTCCGCAGGTCCTGCAACCCTGCCCTTGGAAGCACTCGAGGAAGCCGCCGGTCAGTTCGTGGACTACGAAAATTCCGGAATGTCTTTAATAGAGATGAGTCACCGGGGAAAACAGTATGACGCAATTCACACTGAAACGATAGCGCTGCTTCGAGAGATACTGCAGGTGCCTGACACCAGCCACGTGCTGCTGCTGCAGGGCGGCGCAACGCTTCAGTTCGGCATGATTCCACTGGCATTTCTAAAATCAGGCATGAGCGCCGATTATATTACAACAGGCTCCTGGGCAAAAAAAGCCGTTGGTGACGCCCGCACGGTAGGTGCGGTCTCGGTTGCCTGGGATGGCGCTGATTGCAGCTACAGCCGCATGCCCGCGCAACAGGAACTTACGCTAAACCCTGATGCCGCCTATGTGCATCTCTGCTCCAACGAAACAATCGGGGGCATACAGTGGCAATCGTTCCCCGATACCGGCACCGTTCCACTGGTATGCGATATGTCATCAGAAATCCTGTCGCGGCCGCTGGACTGGGAAAAAATCGATATGGTATATGCCGGCGCGCAGAAAAATTTGGCCCCGGCCGGCATGGCCTTGGTGATCATGAGTGAGCGTCTGGCCTCCATGGCCCGCAAAGATCTGCCGGCCTACCTGCGCTATGATCTGCACATTGAGGGAAACTCTCTGTATAACACGCCTCCGACCTTTGTGATCTGGATGACGCAGCTCACCCTGAAATGGATTAAATCAATCGGCGGCATGCCCGAACTTGAACGCCGTCGTGATGAAAAAGCGTCCATGCTTTACGACACCATAACAAATAGCGGTGGCTATTACCGCAGTCCTGTTGATCAAGCCAGTCGCTCAGCAATGAATATCGTCTGGCGACTGCCCAGCGAAGAGCTGGAAAAACAATTCCTGCAGCAGGCTGAGCAGGAAAGCATGAGCGGGCTAAAAGGGCACCGATCCGTTGGCGGTTGTCGAGCCTCGATTTATAACGCCATGCCGGTCGAAGGCGTCAAAGCCCTGACTGATTTTATGCGTGAATTCATGAAGAAAAACGGTTAAGAAACAAAAAAGCCGGTCCAAAAGGACCGGCTTTTTTTTATGCGGTTTACTTATATATTTCAAGAATGTGCATATTCATCGGTTCTTACCGGCACGACAGCACTAAACAAATACACGTATCTCTTAACGCCGCCCTCGGCGAGCGCCGCGGGGAGCCGGAGGCTGGGCTTCACTGACGATGATACCACGGCCATACATTGCCGTGCGATTCAGCTGCTTGATTGCTTCCTTGGCATCATCTTCAGTAGCCATTTCCACAAATGCAAACCCCTTAGACTGCCCGGTAAATGTATCAAGAACTATTTTTGCGGAAAGACATTTCCCGGTTTCAGAAAACTTTTTCAAAAGATCGGCGTCCGTTGCCCGGTACGACACATTACCTACATAGAGTTTGATCGGCATGAGATCCTTTCTGCTGTGTCTGCAATCAGTGCCTGAAGTACCAGTTTAAACTATCATTGCACTTGCAAACTATAAGATTTACCTGATGAGCACCCACGAAAATAGTGTGCGCGCATTTTTAAAATGCCCCGGCGCACATCTCCCGGCACCACCTAGATTCATTCCATCTCAAAAAACGATGATCGTGCGTCCGTGTGGAGAGTAATACGTTTACACTTTATAACACTACATTCCCAGCTTGGGAAAACAGCACCGTCGTGAAACCTAGAATTTTTTACGTTTGCGTTTTGATGCTTCAGCCTGCTTGCGTTTTTTCTTAATACTGGGCTTCTCATGAAACCTTCTGCGACGAAGCTCTTTTTGCAAGCCGTCACGCTGCACCTTACGCTTGAGCACCCTGATGGCTTTTTCAATATCACCGTTTACACGAACATCAATCGACATAACACTTCCTTTTCTCAATAAACATGGCGTGCTGTATTGCAAGCTTTAATTTTTGGCATATTCTATCTGTGCGCTTTGGCGCAGATTCTCTAAAAAAGCTTCAAACGCAGCTTCTTCCCCTGCACTCTTCAATTGTGCGGCAACTCCATCCCGCACCTCTTCCAACGGAAGTGTCCGGGGCTCATTGTGCTCGGTTACCTTAATCACATGATAGCCAAACTGCGATTCAACAACCGGACTGATTTCTCCCGGTGTCAACCCGAAAGCCGCGTCCTCAAACTCCTTAAGCATGCGACCACGCTCAAAAAGGCCCAGATCGCCGCCGCGCTGTTTGCTGGGACAATCGGAATATTCTTTTGCAAGCGCTGCGAAGTCCCCACCGTTAACAATCCGCTCACGCACAACCTCAAGTTCCTTTTTTTTCAGAGCACGTGTTTCCTCACTGGCATCTTTTTCTACCGTGAACAGAACATGACTGGCACGAACCTGCTCGGGAACCTTAAACGTATCAATCTTCTCAGTATAAAAACTGCTGATTTCCTCGTCGGTTACCGGCTCAACAGAGGCGGTGGCCTGCTCAAACACACCTTTAATTTTTAAGTGATCTTCAATGTCGCTGCGAAGCTGTTCAGAGCTGATACCCATTGCAGTCAACTGCTCCTGAAAAACCTCAGGTGAAGGGAACTGCGCAGTAACCGTTTCAAGCTCAGCTGCAATCTCCTGCTCACCAGGCTGAATGTTAACCTGATCGGCCTCTTGGAGAATCAGGCGCTTTGTAATCAAATTTTCAACAGCCTGTTCACGCATTTTCGGCTCAAGTGCCTGCATCTGCTCCGGCGGCACGCGTGCACCAAACTGGGCCATAAGACCCTTCACTTCCTGAGAGACCTCACCCGCAGTAATGACATTGCCGTTCACACTGGCAACCATGACACTAGACTCTTGAACTGGTTGGTTTTCGGACTGAATCTCTACAGCCGCGGTTTCAACCTCAGCCTGTTTCTCCCCGCAGGCACAGAGCATAAAACTGCATATCACGATGGCACACACAAAAAGCTTTGATCTCATTTACATATCTCCAGCAAAAAAAAAGTGCCCGCCTTTGATCAAAACTCCCGGGGACACTCGTTGGACTTATATAGGAATTTTAATAGCGTTTTTTTAAGTACCGAGCAGCATCAATATATTTTTTGCATAATTGCATATTATTTGCATGAGGTCAAGCAAATAAAAAATATGTCTCGTGCAAATATTGACATGACAAAACCTTAACGTTTAGGTATATCCTCATGTCAGACAAAAAACAGGCATGAACTGCTGAACCATGCTGATGGTGCAGGAAAAGGCGCATGGCGCGCTCGTAAAATATTTGTGGGCACGGCGCGCCAATCCGAAGAAATGAGGCCTACTTGTTGGTGTACACCGCAGTGACTAAAGATGCAGCACAACGCAGCATCCGGAATTTTACGAGTGCGCTCCATGTTAAAAATAATTTCAGATGAACAGCTGCAGCCCTACCGCAAAAGCGACGTCGATTGCCTGCATTCCCGGCTGCAGGCCTTTATCCGGCAACAACACGCGACCTGGCCGGCCCTGGCAACAGCACACAGGCAGCTAAACAAAACCATGCGGCGCATCCTGCACCTGCCTGACAGCGATATTGAGCTGCAGTACAATCCCGGGCGCACCCGCAGTACTACTGCGAAGGTATCCGCAGATGACGTCGCTGAGCGACCCTGTTTTCTATGTCCGGCAAATCTGTACCCGGAGCAGTTCGCCCTGCCCCTCTCGCCGAACTGGCTAATTCTTAATAATCCCTTCCCTATTTTCAACGATCATCTGGTAATCAGCAGCAGCAGTCATACCGATCAGCTCCTCGCACCGGCGCTACCAGCCATGATCAAACTTGTGGCCGACCTTGAAGGCAGCTTCAGCGCATTTTATAATGGCGCGCGTTGCGGCGCTTCAGCTCCCGATCATCTGCATTTTCAGGCATGCCCGGCTGGCATGCTGCCGCTTGAACGCCAACTGCAACCTTTCCTTGGCAAACCCGAACATGAACACACGACTTGGAATTTCCACACGCTTGACAATCGCGGCATCGGCCTGTGCAGATCCGCATCCGCCGAAAAGCTTCTTGAATACCTGCAAACCATGTACGCTCACCTTAACCGCAGCGCCAAGCCCGACCAGGAAGCGGAACTCAACCTGCTTATCTTCGGCCACCCCGGAAATCTAGCGGCAGCATGTCTGCCGCGACGCACACACCGGCCAGCCTGCTTTTTTGCTTCCGGTGATGATCGCTGTGTAATCAGCCCCGGTGCTGTCGATGTGGCCGGCCTGGCAATCCTGCCGCGGCAGCAGGATTTTGACCGAATGACAAACAATAAAATGCTCTCAATTTATCGGGAAGTGTGCTTACCTGCCGATGTCATGACAGGAGGCGAGGTTGTAAGCTAAACTACAAAATTCAATCAAAGCAATACGAAACAGCTGTTCCGTATTATAAAAAAATTCAGGACCGAGGGTTTTATATAATGAAGGAACTAGAGATTAAAGAAGAGCCCGTTGAGCTATGCAGAATCTTGAAATTCGAGAATATGGTCTCTAGCGGCGGTGAAGCGAAGCATGTTATCTCAGAAAGCCTTGTTAAAGTGAATGGAGAGGTTGAAACCAGAAAACGGAAAAAGATCTTCTCAGGTGACATCATAGAATTTAATGACAAGAAGATTTGTCTTAAATTAAAACGGTGATTCTTTAATGCATATCTTTGTTGATGCCGACGCCTGCCCGGTAAAGGATGAAGTGTACCGAGTGGCACAGCGCTACAGCCTTGCGGTAACACTGGTGGCAAACTCCTGGATGCGCGTGCCCCAAAATAAATTCATCCGCCTTGAAGTCGTATCGGACGGGTTTGATGCTGCCGATGACTGGATTGCCGAACAAGCCGCACAGGACGATATTGTCATTACAGCCGACATTCCGCTTGCCGGCAGATGCCTTAAAAAAGGCGCCCGTGTTCTTGGCCCGAGCGGCAAGCCCTTTACAGAAGACAATATCGGCTCCGCACTGGCAACACGGGAGATACTCTCCGAGCTTCGCGATCTGGGGGAGATCGGCGGCGGTCCGCCGCCTTTCAGTAAACGCGACCGTTCACTGTTTTTGCAGAAACTTGACCAAATAATTAACGCAGTACTCAAAAAACGACAATGACTATACTGCGCAAAGGGACAGGCGGCGTATCCACGGCTTGTTCTACTATCCCTGCCCCATAGCTAAAAACAGCTTTAATCAGCACTGCTTGTGTGATAAAAAAGTCATATTTCAAGTTGCTAAAAAAATATTTGCGGGCTATGCAAAAATGATTGGGTACAAGACGCGCGAAGACATGAGGAATAAGGCGTACTATTTTGTACGCCGGCGTAGCGCACCGTAGCAGACGAGCGTTTTTCAACAGCCCGAGAAACACATCACCTTTTTTTTGAGAGGGCATACCATGGGAAGCAACAACACTGTTTTTTTGGAAGTCATTGAGTGGTTTGATGATAGCGGGCAGTCACTTGTGCATCGCATACCTGAAGAGGGATCCGGTGAAATAAAATTCGGCGCGCAGCTGATTGTACGCGAAAGCCAGGCTGCAGTTTTCTTCTATAACGGCAAAGCCTTTGACGCATTCCCGGCCGGCCGCCATACCCTCAAAACCGCCAACATACCACTTTTGACCAAAGCCCTCAGTCTACCCTGGGGCTTTACCAGCCCGCTAAGAGCAGAAGTCTATTTTGCCAACATGAAGGTGTTCCCCAATTTAAAATGGGGCACCCGTGATCCGGTGGCCTTTAAAGACAGTGAACTGGGACTGATCCGTCTGCGGGCATTCGGACTTTTCAACATTCAGATTGTTCAGCCGGTGCTCTTTATCAACTCACTGGTCGGAACACAGGGTGTATACACAACCGAGGAAGTTGAAGAATACCTCAGCAGGGTTATTGTATCGCGCTTTAATGATTATATCGGTGAAGAACTTGACTCGTTTATCAACCTGCCCGGCAAATACGATGCCATGGCCGAAGGACTGCAAAAACGTCTGGAAAAAGATTTTAACCGCTATGGACTCGGCCTGGAGTCGCTCTACATCAACGCCATTACCCCTCCGCCTGAAGTGCAACAGGCCATTGACGATAAAAGCAAGCTAGGCGTGTTTGACGACCTGAACAAGCTCATGAAAATGAAAGCAGCCATGGCCCTCGAAAAAGCCGCCGAAAACGACGGCGCGGCCGGTGCCGGTATGGGCATGGGAGCCGGTTTCATGCTGCCAGGTATGATGGGTTCACCCATGTTTCAAAACGCACCCCAGAATCAAGGCACAACGCAGCCGGAGACGACCTGCCCTGACTGTAAAAACCCTATCAGCCGTGACGCGCGTTTCTGTCCCGCCTGCGGCCACCAGATTCTGGTTTTTTCACAGTGTTCAAGCTGCGGCAAAAACCTGCCGCCTGCGGCCCGCTTCTGTTCAAAGTGCGGCCTGGAACAGATAAAACAGAAACCGCAGGCCCATTTCTGCGAAAAATGCGGTGCCGAGAACCTGGCCGAATCAGTATTCTGCAACCAGTGCGGGGAAAAGCTTGAATAATAACGCCTGGGTCGTTGAACACCCCTGCCCGCAGTGCGGGGCGCCGGTACAACTGGCCGAGACCGACCACGTTCTATCCTGCGGGTTTTGCCGGGTACGCCACCTGCTTATGACGCCCGGATTTTTCCGATTCTGCCTGCCACCGCGCGTTCCGCGCGATGATATTTTCTACCTGCCCTACTGGCACATGCGCGGGCTGGCCTTCACCTGCGCAAAAAACACCGTCAGATACCGGGTTGTGGATACCAGCCGCTGCGCGGCAGAACTTGATTTCGCACCGCCCACGCTGGGCCTGCGGCCGCAGGCCATGAAATTGCACTTCGTATCCCCTGATCAAAAAGATTTTTTTGTCACCCGCCGAAAAGAAGCCCGCGATCTGCTCCTACAAGCGGAAGCCTGGCAAAAAATCGATTCACTCAGCACTCGCGAGCAGGTGTGGATGCGTGAATTTATCGGCGAAACCTGCAGCTGTATCTACGCGCCGTTTTATTATAAGAATAAAACCTACTATGACGCTGTGCTGGACCGGCCCGTTCACAGAATACCCATTGATGAAAAAGCTCCGAGCCTGAAAGGCAAGCGCGATCCCGGCCGGCACATTTCTTTTATACCGGCGATGTGTCCAAAATGCGGCTGGGACTTAAGCGGTGAAAAGGAAACAAGTGTTTTCATCTGCCACAATTGTGACAGCGTCTGGGATTCTGAAAGCGGAAAACTAAAGCCCATTAAATGTTCGGTTGCCGAAACCAATGAATCTAATGTGCTGTATGTGCCGTTCTGGCGCATGCAAGCCCGCATAGAGGGGCTCAGCCTTGAAACCTATGCCGATCTTATCCGCTTTGCCAACCTCCCGAAAGCCGTCACATCTGAATTTGAGCAGCAGCGCCTAAGCTTCTGGGCCCCTGCATTCAAAATCAAACCCAAACTTTTTTTACGACTTTTGCAACAACTGACCATTCTGCAGCCAAACCCTACAAAGAGCACCCGCCTGAAAAACCTGCAGCTCACCCCGGTAAGCCTCTCAAAAAAAGAGGCCGCCGAAAGCATTAAAATCGCCCTCGCTGGGCTCGCCGTCAAAAAACACGAGTTCTTCCCGCAACTGAAAAGCATAACCGCGAATGTCACAAAAACGGATCTTGTGTTCCTGCCCTTCCGCCAGAGCGGCTATGATTTTGTACAGTGCCACTGCGGATTCAGCCTGAGCAAAAGCGCGTTTAATTTCGGCAGAAAAATCTAGACGGCTGCTGAAACCCTTTCAGCAAACCTTGAGAGAAACTTTGGTGGTAAAATAATTCTGGCCCGCGCTTAACTCTCGCGGTTAATCAGGCTGGCAAAATATCCCGCCCCGAATCCATTGTCGATATTGACTACAGTTACACCGGCGGCACAGGTATTAAGCATGCCGAGCAGGGCCGCGATGCCGCCGAAACTGGCACCATAGCCCGTGCTGGTCGGCACAGCAATAACCGGGCGCGACACCAGTCCGCCCACAACGCTGGGCAGGGCTCCTTCCATTCCGGCCACCACGATAATCACATTCGCTGCGCGAATCTGATCGCCCCTACTCATAAGACGGTGAATACCGGCCACCCCGACATCGTAAATATGTTCAACCTTGTTACCCATGATTTGGGCTGTAAGCAAGGCCTCCTCGGCAACCGGAATATCAGAGGTGCCAGCCGATATAATCAGTATAAGGCCTTTGCCCTGCTGAGGGATTTTACCGCTAGTGAGCGTAAGCACACGTGAATCGGGGTAATATTTCAACTTCGGGTAACGTTTTTTGATCAATTTGGCTTTGGCAGCATCTATTCGGGTAGCCAGGATCGGATGCTTGCGCAGCAACATACTCTTTATGATGCCAATAATCTGAGCGGCGGTTTTGCCTTCACCGTAAATGACTTCCGGAAAACCCTGACGGATGGTGCGGTGATGATCAACCGAGGCATAACCCAGATCCTCAAAGGGCAGAGTTTTAAGACGCTCAAGAGCCGCATCAGGCTTCAATGCCCCCGCAGCAACCGACTGCAAAATTTTCTCGATATCCTGTTGCTTCATAACATTCCCTCATGCGAAAGACGGGCAGACTGATGCCCACAGTTATAAAAACGATAGACACTTAAAAATAATGAAACAACTCATTCTTAGACGTGCTCATAAAATGATTGCAGGCAAGGCGTGCAAATCCAAAGAAATGAGGCGTACTGTTTTGTACGCCGCAATGACTGAGGATGAAGCACAACGCAGCATTCGATCTTTTTATGAGTGCGTCAAAAATGGCAGAATCCTTTTTCATCAAGCTTGTACTCTTTACCCTCTGCATCAATAATACGCAAAGAATCTTCCGGGCCGGTAATGTGCCCGATACAGCTTACGGCAATGCCCAGCGCACGTGCGCATGCGTCCACGGCCTCCCGTTTGGAGGGCGGAACAGTAAAAAGCAGCTCATAATCTTCACCCCCGCTCAACGCAGGCGTGTACATATCCGCACACAGTTGTGGACACTGACGCCGGTAAGCCCACGAAAGAGGCAGTTGCTCAAGGTGCAGCTCAGCGCCGACCTTGCTCGCAAGAAGAATATGACCAAGATCTGCTGCAACCCCGTCACTAACATCAATCATGCTGGTTGCAAATCCACCGTCAGCAAGTACGCTTCCCAGAGCAACACGCGGTTCAGGATCAAGATGTCTGCGAATCAGATGCTGCCGTGATGAAACCCGCCCGCCCTGCTGCAGGAGAGCAAGGCCCAAGGCTGAATCTCCCAGAGTACCGCTCACGCACACCAAATCTCCTGGACGAGCCCCGCAACGATACAGAATCCTACCCGGGTGCGCACGACCTATCAACGTAATGGAGATCGAAAGACCGCCGCTCGCAGCAACCGTATCACCGCCCAGCAGCACAACGTTAAAACGCCGGGCCTGGGCCTGCATGCCGCGATATAACGCACGCACACAATCAAGCGGGATGTGGGAAGGAAGAGAAAGACCTACGAGATAATATAGAGGACGCCCTCCCATGGCTGCTATATCACTGAGATTCACGGCCAGACTTTTGCGACCAAGAAGATACGGGGTTGTGGTATCCAGACTGAAATGAACGGATTCGTTCAGGACATCCGTGGTTGCCAGAAAACAGTCGTGACCTGAGCCGGTAAAAACGGCCGCATCATCACCGATGGCCCGCTCAACATCCGGACGGTCACATGCGCTCTGGCGGGCGATCAGCTCAATCAGGCCGAATTCACCGACTGCGCTGATCGGCTTTCTTGCGCGGGACGGCGCTCTTTTTGGCCGCGCCTTTTGGGGCGATTTTTTTGCGGGCGGTTTTTTTCTTGGCACGGGCTTTATCCGGCTTGGCAATTGCGATATCGATCACATCGTCAACATGTTTAACAAACGTAAAGGTAATCTTTTTACGAATGTTTTCAGGAATATCATCCAAATCCTTCTGATTGCGGTCGGGTACAATAATCTTTTTAATATTATTGCGCAGTGCGGCAAGCGCTTTTTCCTTCAGGCCCCCGATCGGCAAAATCCTTCCACGCAGGGTTATCTCACCGGTCATGGCATATTCTTTGAGCGTGGGTCGCTTTGTCAATGCGGAGATAAGAGCCGTGGCGATCGTAATACCGGCGGAAGGGCCATCCTTGGGAATTGCCCCAGCCGGAACATGAATATGAATGTCATTTTTCTCAAAAAGACTGTGGCTGATTCCCAGATGATCGGCGCGCGAGCGCACATAGGAAAGTGCTGCCTGCGCCGACTCCTTCATAACATCCCCGAGCGATCCGGTAAGCACCAATACACCCTTACCACGCATCAGCGTTGCCTCGATATAGAGAATTTCACCGCCTACCTGAGTCCAGGCAAGCCCGGTAGAAATACCGATTTCGTTTGTCTCAAGCTGCTCTTCGGCCAGGCGTTTAGGCTGTCCCAAAAACTTATGCAAATTACTCTTGGTAACTTTCTGCTGCACCAGTTGACCTTCGGCCACTTTACGCGCCACCTTACGGCACAGGGAGCCAAGCTCACGCTCAAGATTTCTCAGGCCCGCCTCGGCGGTATACCCGTTGATGGTTGTCAAAATAGCGTCATCAGAAATTGTAAAATACTCCTCCGATATACCATTTTCCTTGAGCTGGCGCGGAATCAGAAACTGACGTGCAATTTTGAGTTTTTCCTCATCGGTATACCCGGTAATCTCCAAAACCTCCATGCGATCCTTCAAGGCCGACATAATCGGTTCTACCAGATTGGCAGTCGTAATGAACATCACATTGGAAAGATCAAAATCAATATTCAAATAATGATCGCTAAATGCAAAATTCTGCTCGGGGTCAAGCACCTCAAGAAGCGCAGCAGACGGATCCCCACGAAAATCAGCCCCAACCTTGTCGATTTCATCCATCATGAAAATCGGATTGTTGGTACCAGCCTGTTTCAGTCCCTGAATAATGCGCCCCGGGAGCGCGCCGATATAGGTGCGCCGATGGCCTCTTATTTCGGCCTCGTCGCGAATACCGCCCAGAGAAATCCTGACAAACTTACGCCCCAACGCTCGCGCGATTGAACGACCCAGAGATGTTTTCCCCACGCCGGGAGGACCGGCAAGGCAGAGGATCGGGCCTTTCATGCTCTTATTCAGCTTGCGTACCGAGAGGTACTCGAGAATTCGCTCCTTGACCTTGTCCAGCCCGTAGTGATCTTCATCCAGGATTTTTTCAGCCTGCTTGATATCAAGCTTATCCTTGGTTGATTTTTTCCACGGAATCTCGACCATCCAGTCAAGATAGGTGCGCACAATCGAGGCCTCGGCTGAATCGGGATGCATCTGATCCAGACGCGTGAGCTGCTTGCGGGACTCCTTCTCAGCCTCAGTCGGCATCTTGGCCTTCTTTATCTTATCGGAAAACTCGCTGACCTCCTGGGCTTTTTCATCCAGATCGCCCAATTCACTTTTAATAGCGCGCAACTGCTCACGCAAAAAGTATTCGCGCTGCGTTTTTGACATCTCCTCCTTGGCCTGCGACTGAATGCGGGCCTGCATGGTGGAGAGTTCAAGCTCTTTGGAAAGATGCTCATTGACCTTTCGCAAACGCTCAAGCGGGTCAAATATTTCAAGAATCGCCTGAGACTCCTCAATGCTGAGGCGCAGGTTCGAGGCTACCAGATCTGCCAAGCGGCCCGGGTCATTAACATTCTCCAACACCTCCATGACCTCTGGCGAAACAAGCCCTTTGAGCGACAAAATCTTTTCGCACTGTTCCTTGACGTTACGCATCAAGGCTTCGATCTCAACGGTCAATTCTTCGGTGACCTCATCGGAAATTTTCTCGATTTCAACCTTGTAGAGCGGTTCAGTCTGTAGATAACGCTCGATTTTTGCCTTTGAAAGACCCTGCACCAGAATTTTTATGCGATTGTCAGGCAGTTTGAGCTTCTTCATGATCATGGCAACCGTACCGACCGGATAAATATCCTCCGGCCCGGGATTGTCATGGGACGGATCGCGCTGAGTTGCCAACAAAATCAATCGATTGTTTTCCATGGCCTCTTCAACCGCTTTGATTGAAGATTCCCGCCCCACAAACAGCGGCAGAAACATATACGAATACACAACGATATCCCGCACTGGAAGCAGGGGCAGCGTATCGGGAATTTCAACAGGATCACGCTCTATTTGATGCACCATCTGGTTTTTCCACCTTTATATAATTTTTTCCAAGGATTTGACCGCTGCGAAACGGCAGTCTCAGTATTATTTCAGAAGCCTATTTAATATAATCACTTTTCCCGCAGGGTCAAGCAGTACTTTTAATACAGGGCATAGTCTAAAACTAAAAGTTACCGCCATTACGATAGAAAGCAATAACGACACGGGTCTTTTTTGCTTTTTAATTGACAAACCGGGAGACGCATTGTTTAGTACTGAGGCATACTGTGGGTCCCGAAGAATGTGGCCTGTCGCGCATCGATGTAACCGGCAATGATCTGACAATTATCAGGGTGCAGTGAGAGTATCCACGCGACTATGGCAGGCGCACTTTCCCATCGCTGCGGCAGTGGCTCCGGTTCGCTCAATGGCCGCCCGCCACAAAAAGGCGATTGATTTTTTAAAGAAATCTTCCTGAGAAAGGTTTAACGTGATGTTAAAACTACTCCTGCTTTTTACCGTGGTTCCGCTGGTGGAACTTACGCTTCTCATCAAGCTGGGATCACATATTGGCGTCCTTGATACAATACTGCTGATTATTTTCACCGGAGCAGCCGGAGCCATACTGGTACGTACTGCCGGCATTCAGTGCCTTTTTACCGTACGGCAGCAGCTTCAATCCGGTATGTTCCCGGCCGATGAGCTCTGTAACGGACTTTTGATACTGATCGCCGGTGCGCTTTTGATTACGCCCGGACTGCTTACGGATATTGCCGGATTTGCGCTGCTGGTGCCGCCGGTGCGCTCCGTGATTAAAACAAAACTGCGCGCATATCTTGAAAAAAAAACAACAACCACACATGTCGTGTATCCGGACCAGGAATAAGCTCTATCCGGTTAGAAACACTTAATGGGCAGCTTACCCAAGATGCCGTTTTTTCTTATTAAACAAAATTTCATTTTGAACGATAACACTATATGGCGCAAACGTAACGACACTGTACCTGAATGAGATGCCGATCGTCTGCAACAGGTGATGATGTGACTGTGATACAATGTTCCTGTTAGCACATATGCACGACCGGCACAATGCATACAGCCTAATAACCGTGCCGCAAAGGATGTAACTGTTCCTATGACTGATGACACGCAGCTTGACACCTTGCGCGGAACTATTCTCGCGGTTGATGACAGCCCGACCATCCGCAAACTGGTCAGCATGACCATGGAAGGACAAGGATATCGGGTTGTCGTAGCCTCCGACGGCATTGAAGCGCTTGCCATTCTCAAAGACGAAAACCCTGATTTAATCCTATGCGATGTTTCAATGCCGAAGCTGGACGGCTACCAGCTCTGTAAAATCATTAAAAACAGCAAAGATACCAAGCACATCCCCGTGGTGATGCTCTCCGGCAAAGACGGTCTGTTTGACAAGGTACGCGGTAAAATGGCCGGTTGCGCCAACTATATCACCAAACCGTTTGAGCCTGACCTTTTGATGTCCGAAGTCCGCAAATATGTAAAACCCGCGCTCATTCCGATGACTCCGCACAAGCCGAAGAAAAAAGCACCCGAGGCACCCCTGCCCTACAATAAAGCGACCCAAAAAACCGGAGCTGCACACAAGGACGCTACTAACGACAACACAGAAGTGCTGGCCGCACAACTTGCCGGCCTTGTTCTGCCGGACACCGATCAGGAAAGCACTGCGGCTGAAGAGAAAAATAGCAGCGCCCGACTGAAGCCGCAAAGTCCAAAACTGGTTTCAGTACGCGCCGATGATTTACCAGCGCCTGACAATACACAAGCGGTGCCGACTCCCCCGCAACACGCGCAGCCCGAAGAACCAAAACCGGAGACACTATCCGCCGTTGCCGAAGAAGGAACAGCTCAACTTGATAAACTGCTCGCTGAACTTGAGCAGGACGACGATATAACAACACCAGCCCGACCTACGGAGCCGTTTCGCTCGCGCTGCCCCGGTTGCCGCACTGTTTTCAGAAATGTGCGGCCGGATGACTATGACAAGCACGCACGCTGTAAAAAATGCGGCTCCCGATTCCATCTGGGCGATCACCTGGTTGTGTAAGAATCTGAGAAGCAATGGAGATAGCTGTACATGGCCACTGAAGGTGATCTCAAGGAAATTGGAATGATGTCGCTGGTGCAGATGATTTGCCTGGAAAACTATCAGGCCACGCTTCTGGTCAAGCGTGATCGAGAGGAAGGAATTATCTGTATTAATGAAGGTGAAGTTATCCATGCCCAAACAGGCAGTTTTATCGGAGAACTGG
>Ga0208648_1000977_pt1 | contig 25579 bp, 20 predicted proteins | sample AntAceMetag02UKL_FD_184772 | JGI IMG/M metagenome (GOLD analysis project Ga0208648, IMG submission 184772) | Saline lake microbial communities from Ace Lake, Antarctica - Antarctic Ace Lake Metagenome 02UKL (SPAdes) (version 2) | ecosystem: Environmental > Aquatic > Non-marine Saline and...
CCGGGTATGTTTTGCTACAGTATTACTGCCAAGAACAGAAAAACATGGTTTATGCAAAATAACCAAGAAGATTTAATAAGTCTGAAAGCGCATATTTGCCTGAAAAATACTTTTTCAGGAGACCCTATTTAGCAAATAAAAGAGAACCACTCCAATTCATGACCTGCTTCTTTGCCGGTTTTAACTTCCTGTCTCACACAAGATGCTAAACCGGAAAGAACTCAAAGATTATATTTCTTCCGAAAATTCTTTTCGAATTAAATCAAGATTTGGAGCTTTTGCACCGTTCGGGGTTAAAAATGATACCTTACACGGAGTTCAAGCTTGTTCTTGTTTTGTTTTTCAGCGAACTCGGTGAAATTGCCACCGATTAGAGAAGTAAATCGCAACCGGATTTCCCAGTTGGTAAAACCCGTGTACAACATTTCGGGGCTGATTGAACTGCTCTGGTCGTTAAGGTTAAGGATGGCGATCAAGCCTGGGGTGAAGTAGAGGATATCAAATGGATCTTTCTGGCTGATTTTCATATACAGATAATTTCTGCCTGACTGGGGACTGCTATATCCCATTTTTGATATATTTTTGGCGGTCTGGAAAAGGGCGTCTGTTCCAGTGTTGAGCAGCTGAGCGTCCGCATCATCGATCAGTTGATAAAAACGCTCCAGTTCCGATTCTGAGAAACCGGCGCCGTTGTGATAATATTCAATGATAGTAGTGATATCGCTTTCGGTCAGGTACCGCATACCCAGCAGGTATCTAATTGCAGAAAGCTCACGATTGTATAATGTACCGGTTTCGGAAAGATAATTCTGTTTAAGATCAGTCAGACGGGCAAATTCACCGTGTATTTCAAAATTCGAGACCAGGTTTCTCGAAAAATCAACGCCGTATCGGGTTGAACGACTTTCGCCATTGAATATTACAAAATCAATATCCGTATCCTGATAGAGCAAATAAAGTTTGGTGGCAAGATTCAGATGATTGATTTCGCCAAAATCTTCGTTAATACCCTCCCTGACCGGCAGGACTACGGTTGTGAGAGCGACCGTCTGTAAAGCGCCGTTGAAACTCTTTATCAAATCAATGCTTGCACCGCTATAACCTTCCAACGACTCCTCGGGATTGTTGGGATCTTTGGGACGGTCAATAAACCCCACCGGATTCCAGGCATATCCCTTGCCCCATCTGAAAACTTTTTTCCCAAGATCAATTGTAACATACGGCGACGGTTTGAGACTCAGGTTGGCTTCGTAAACATCTTCAGTATCCGACCATCCAATATCATCCATCCCGGCTTTAGCCCGCAGCACACTATTGAAGGCGCCAATACCCTTCCTGTAGCTGAATTCTAATTGCAGGGCACCGTTAAAACGATTGAGGTCGTTAAGAGGGTCATCGTGAAAATTAAGCTTGTATATCGCGCTGCCGGTATTCAGATCAATACGTTCCAACATGATCTCCGAATAGCCACCCCACTTAAACTTCTTTGGCTCGAACTCCTCCATGTCAAAATCATAATTCTCTCCAGCGATAGCTGTGGCAGGCTGGAAAAACAAAATTGTGCTGACAAATAAAAAAAGTATCGCGCGCAATATCAGCTCACAACAATGCTTCATCGCAATTCATCAATCCGGGACAGATAATTCAGCGTGAATACCTCATCGGCAAGTTTCTTCTTATTGATCTTAGCGTAAATCATGACGGATTTATACCCTTTGTACAGTGGGCTGTCGGTTTCAAGAACTGAGGGACGTTTAACACCGTTTCCGAAATCTATAATATCCTTATAATAAAGGGTTTTGATTAACATATCGCTGGCAGCATAGCACTCAATGTTAACAGGCACCATAGTCTTTTTGTCAACTTCCATCTTCAAGCGGTCGTATGCGATGGTGGAAGATTTTGCTTTACAAGTGAGGGTATATCTATCCTCAGTTTCCTCTAAAATTTCAGCGTCGTACTCTGCACTGTAATCCAGGCGCAATATGTCTGAATTGTTGAAAACACCGCCTACTACCGATTGAAGGCTCGTAATTCGCAACGGTTTGCCTACACTGGGGATATATAGCCACATGTTTTCGCCTAACCGCAGGGTCGCTCTCCCCTCTTCACTGGCAGGAGAAAGAAACAGGGCGATCATTTTGTCCTGACCTTTTTTTACACTGTAAAGGACAAACTCCTTTTCACTGCCATCCGGTTCGATGTTGATAAGCTTGCGGTACATTTCATAGGATTCCGGCTGAAGGTTACGATCCACCTGGAGCAGGATTTCATTGCCATCGAGGGCTGCTGCCGGAATAACCATGATGAAAATCATTGTCAACGAAACAAATAATTTCAGGGAAAGCTTCCGGATGTTTATAGAAATTTTACACGAATTCACGAGGTACTCCTCTTTTATTATAATTAGACATGCCTCAGTGCGGCTATCGGGTCCATTTTTGCAGCCATAAATGCCGGCTGAAGACTGGCAGCTACGGCGATGCCGATAACTATTAACACTATGGTAATGACATCCCCTGCTCCTATGGTTGGAGCAAGCACGAGGTTAGATTGCCGTCCGAATTCAAATGTTAGTTTGGCGGCGTTAATGCCAGCGATACTGATCAGGCTGATAACCGTTCCGGCTGTTGTTCCAAGAACGCCAAGCAGAAAACCCTCTGTTACAAACAGAGCCATTATCTTTCCGGGCAATGTGCCAATGGCAGAAATGGTGCCGATTTCGTTGATCCGTTCATATACAGCCATAATCATCACATTCATGATGCTCACTAACACAATAGCCACAAGCATAATTTTAATTGATACTACCATCAGGTCTATCATTTGGGCAATATTGTAAAATGGCGACAGTTTTTCCCAGGTGTGTACTTCATAAACGGGATTGCCTTCTTTGTTCGTAATAGAGGCAAGTTCGGCGGAGAGACTTGAGAAAACCTGGTCGAGATCATCCATGTTCTTCAAGCGGATCGCTATCTCACTGATTTCAACATCCATGATACGCAGCAGCTCCCTGGCATCATCCAGATGAATAACCCCATCACGACCTCCTGGACCGGAGATGCCTTCAAGAACACCGCTAACCGTAAAAGTTTTCCCGTTAACCGACCCGTCCTTATTATTAGCCACTAACACAATACTGTCACCCACCTTTACTTTCATGCCTTTAGAAATCAGTTCGGGGATAAGGATTTCGCCTTTTTGCAGTAGAACATCTTGCTTTTTACCTTCAATGATGCGGTCGGAAAGCAAAGGAACCGTCTTGATTTCGTCCTCTGGAATAACTGAGTTGAGCCTGATGTTGGTGGTTTCAACATAATTACTGAACATCGCTCCAAGCTTGATACGCATGGAAAAGGATTCAACCGCATCCATACTGCCTAAAATCTCTTTCACTTTTTCCACCTGGCTCCGGTTCAGGTTGCGATTGAGTGGCAGGTTGTCAATAGAAGCCAGGTAACCTTTGCGGTGGACCTGCAAATGACCAAGCATAGAGTCTGTAGTCTGACCAATCATCATATTCTTGAAAGATCCTGTAATAGCAATAAAGAGCAGAACCGACACGACTCCCAGGGTGATCAGCGCCGATGTCAGGATTGTCCGCCGTTGATACCGCCGAAGATTGCGGGCGGCTATTTTAATAACATTATACATGAGTCCCTCCGTTATCGTTCTGCTTTTTAGAAAGTTTCCCATCTTCAAGGGTAAAGACTATTTCCGCGCTTTTCATTACCTTAGGATCATGCGTTGAAAAAATGAAGGTGGTGTCAAATTCATCACGCATCTTTTTCATAAGACTGATGATCCGGTTTGCTGTTTCCCCGTCAAGGTTTGCGGTGGGCTCATCTGCCAACACCAGTTTTGCATTGGTCACCAGGGCACGTGCAACAGCTACCCGTTGTTTCTGCCCCCCCGATATCTGGCTTGGATATTTGTCGCCCTGATCCCCCATTCCAACTGCTTCAAGCAGGTTGTTCACACGTTTTTTGCGCTCCTGGGCTGGCCAATTTTGCACCATGAGTAACGGATATTCCACATTTTCAAAAACCGTCAATACCGGGATCAGGTTAAAGTCCTGAAATATGAACCCGATGTTTTCGCCCCTGAAACGCGCTGCCTGCTTGCGATCCATATCGGCAATATCCTTGCCCGCAACCTGTAAAGAGCCCTTTGAGGGTGGATCAAGACAGCCGATCATATTGAGTAATGTGCTTTTACCACTGCCGGAGGGTCCGACAAATGAAACAAAAGATGCCGGCTCGATAGTAAAATTCACACCACGAATAGCGTTTACCGAAATTTCACCGATCTGGTATGTTTTTTCCAAGTTGTCTGCAATTACTAAGGACATGAATTTTTCCCTTGTATTAATACTTTTTCTAAATCACATGAGATATTTTTCTACTAACGCCCACTAAAAAAAATAATCCTATTGAAAGAAATCCCCCGATCTATTGAATGGTCAGAGCTTTTATTGCGCGGTTCGGAGGCCAGAGCCTATTCTGTAGATTTTAGTCGTTCAGAGAAACAGTCCGAAGGAGATAAACATGAATAGCCTAAAATATATTTCTCTCCTTTTCTGATTTTTGTATTAGATGATACTAACATTGAGATGATGTACAGTTACTCTTGAATTTTTCTCTCTTTTCTTCGTGCAAACAACCAAGTAAGATAATAAGCAGGATTCCCGAACCGTAGCGTAGCGAAGCTCGACGTAGTCAATCCGGCAAAACGACTGTCAGACAGCCAAGATTCTCGGAACATCGTATAAGAGATGATTATGATTTTGTCAGGCATGTTGATTATATTAAATTTGACTTCGGAGAAAAAAGATTTGCCGGATTCGAAGAATCCGGCGGATCCACATCTTCTTTTTAATTTATTTCACGATTTGGAGCTTTCTGCGCAGTTCGGAGACCCGCACCTACTTCTTGATATACATGAGAAAGGACTTTGAAATATTCAAAGCCCTGGAACGTTATTTGTAGTAATATGAATGAATGAGACTATTACTCCGTCTTATTTGACCATTGTGTTGTCAAGTAAATCCGTTTCGTTGAAACGGAATACTATCTCATCGTCCCCTCGTAATTCGCAGTTAGCTGCTTCTCCTTGACATGCTCGAGTGTGTAGTCGGGCAGGAGCATGGGAGCGATACGTGAGCCGTCGATGTCTGCTGCTTCGATCTCAGCATTATATTTTGCCACATGCTCCAGAGAAAGATCGCCATCCTGGGCACCGTTCAGAGCATATTTGCCGGCATTTTCGCCGGAGATACGTCCATAGACCATGATGTCGAGAAGGGAATTACCCATCAGGCGGTTTTCGCCGTGAGTGCCGCCGCCTACCTCACCGGCGATAAATAGTCCGGGAATCTTAGTGGTGCTGTCAGCCTGGAATTCAAGTCCGCCGTTTTGATAATGCAGTGTCGGGTAGATAAGCATTGGTTCCAAACCGATATCAATTCCAAAGCGGCTGAAGAGTATATGCTTGCCGGGGAATTCTTTTTTTACATATCCTTCACCGAACATAGCATCCAGCATCGGACTGTCAAGCCAAATACCGAATTTGCCGCTGGGTGTGGGAACGCCTTTGTTCACATTGACGCATTCCTTGATAATACAAGCAGCTTCGATATCACGAGGTTCACGCTCGAATACAAACTGGTTGCCTTCAACGTTCACCAGGTTAGCGCCTGCGCCGCGGAATTTTTCAGTAATCAGGATACCTTCCGCCTGTTCAGGGAAGATTACACCGGTTGGATGATACTGGATTGTATGCAGGAAACAGATCGGAACACCGGCACGATATGCAATCACAATTCCATCGCCGGTTGCGCCATAATGATTGGTGGTCATGAAATTCTGGACATGAAGTCTGCCGCTTCCACCGGTCGCCATTACTACTGATTTCGCTTTTACTACAACATATTCTGCAGTTTCCATATTATAGAGAACTGCTCCGGCACAATGACCCTTGTCATTAAGTATCAATTCCACTGCCGGGGAAAATTCTATAACTGTTATGTCATCTGGACGATTCCTGGATTCATCACGCACTGTTCGCATCATCTCAGCGCCGGTAATATCAGCAGCGTAATGCATCCGCTTACGTGAGGTTCCACCGCCATGCATTGTCTTCAGGATGCCATCGGGATATTTACTGAAATTGCATCCCATTTCCAGCAGCCAGCGGATGACATCAGGGGCTTCATTAGTAAGTGTTTCAACAAGCTCAGGCTTATTGGTAAAATGCCCCCCCCCCATTACATCGAGATAATGATAATACGGAGAATCTTTCCAGCCTTTAGTCGCCGCCTGGATTCCACCTTCAGCCATCATGGTATTAGCGTCTCCATGACGGAGTTTCGTGGCGATAATCACTTTCGCGCCCTGTTCCTGTGCCAGGAGCGCCGCCGCAGTTCCTGCTCCGCCGCCGCCAATTACAAGAACGTCCGTTTCATAATCCACATTGGAAAGATCGACGTCTTCAGGATTAACCCGGCTTTTCGCTTCAAGCAGATCGACCATTTCATTGGCAATTCGATAGCCTTTATTTGGACCGATTTCTATCGCTCTGCGACCTTCCTCTTTCACGTCCGGATGGAACGCCTGGAGTACTTTTCCACGGTCATCAAGGCTCAGTGCCGGAAATTCTTCGCCGGCTTTCTTTTTAACTATTCTCTCCGGGCGGGTTTCCTCGACCTTCTTTATTAACTGTTTCAGACTATCAGGATATGGCATCTCTATCTTCCTCTCTACAATCGGATACTTCAAATAAACATGTAAATATTCTTCACGGAATTCAGTCGTTCCCGTACCGGCTATTTCAGAAGCGCGAAATCGCTCTCAGGTTTCCAATCCTCTACAGCGGTATGTGGTTCTGTCTCACGCGCTTTATATAATTCGATTAGTTTGTCGATCTTGTCGGTTTTTGTGCTGTCGTCAAAAGGATCGACAGTACCTAATTCCATCACTTCTTTTATTTTATCAGTATAATAACCTGATTTGATGGCTTCGACCTGTTTATGACAATGTTCGCTGTGCGGGGCTATAAACTTTCCATTAATTCTGCGAACCATCTGAGCGATATGATATTGTGCCATTTCAGCCATACAACGGGTAGCGCATAAACCGCATTGGATACAGTCGAAGGAAAGTTCCGCCGCTTTTTCCAGATCGCCACGCTTGATTGCGGCAACATAATCCATAACCGGCACGTCCATCGGGCAAACCTTGGTGCAGGCATTACATGCAAGGCAGCGAAACAGCTCAGGGTATGCCTGGAAAACCTCTTCAGCCTCACCTTTAATGTTTTCCCAGTCATAAACTGCCCGGTTTGCCGGGAAGAACGGAATCTGAGTAAGGTACATATTCGGTTCAACAACAGTCTGGCATGCGAGTCCAACGCGGATATGATAATCACCCGGAAGCCGATAAACAGTAGCGCACGCTCCGCATACGCCGCCACGGCATCCTGCGCCGCGAATGTACTGGTAACCGGCATATTCCATCGCTTTCATTATGGTAAGGGAGTTCGGTACATCGTATCTCTTACCCATGATATAAACAGGAACCATCTCAGCTTTGACTTCCTGTACTTCTTCAGTTACTACAGCAGTGTCACTCATCTAAACCTCTATCTTTTGCAATCTTTTACAATAATTGAATAACTAATCTAACCGCCCCTTGATTCTCCTTCATAATGGGGGAGAGGAGGGCAACAATATCTTAAGCCAATGCGGGCAGACCTTTCTGCTCAAGGAATGCTTTGGTGCTATTCGTATTTAATTCCAGCTTCAGATCTTCGATTGGCAGTCCTAAAGCAATAGCCAGCAATTGAGTGAAATAGAAAGTCGGCAGGTTTTCCAGTTTATCGTTTCCTTTTATTATTTCATCCTGTCGCCTGCCGATATTGTATTCACATAATGGACAGCTCAAAACAAGTGCATCCGCTTTGGCATCAGAAGCTGAAGTGAGTATTTCCAGTGTTGTTGCTTTTGCAGCTTCCGGATTTGAAATTATCTGGTATGATCCACAGCAGGTCTGGGACGCCGGGAAATCGACGATATTTCCACCGATTGCTTCTATGAAAGCCTGGAAAACTACAGGATCTTTCGGTGAATCAATTCCCACTTCCTCCGGCCTGGTAAGAGTGCAGCCGTAATATGGAGCGAAATTCAGCCCCTCCAGGGGAACTTTCACCGCATCACGAAGTTTGTCCCACCCGATCTCATCCCTAATGAAATTCAGAAGGTGAACGACTTCAACTTCACCCTTGTAGTCGTTTTCCTCTTCCATGAAATCATTAAGCGCGTCACGTTTGACCTCATCATCCCGCATCAGCAGATTAGCCCTGGCAAGAGTGTTGTAGCACATGGAACAAAGAGTTACAACTTTGTCAAATCCCTGGTCATGCGCCCGAATCAGGTCACGCACCGGTGCCAGGAAATGTACCAGGTCATCGTCCGCCAGGGAATAAACAGCTCCACAGCAATTCCACCGGTCAAGCTCCACCATCTCATAACCCAGCGCTGCCATTGATTTGATCGCTGCATCTTCAAGGTTTTTCGCTTTGGTTTTCAGCGTGCAACCGGGATAATATCCTATCTTCATATATTTATTACTCCTAATGGCTTTCTATGCCGTATGTTTCCTGAATGCACTTACCATAGCAATCTGGGGAAGTTCTTCAAAAGCTTCATCCGAAATTTCAAAAGGTTCTATAAAATTCTCATTCTTACGTAAAATTAATAGTCGAAGTGCTTCCATCAGCTTCGGTATATCGATCCCCCGTGGGCAACGTACCTCGCATGTATGACAGGAAGCGCATATCCATGCCATATTTGAATTCATCACTGCATCATGCAAACCTAATTGCGCAAGATGGATAAGTTTGCGCGGGGTCATATCAGTGCTTTCATCCATAGGACACACAGCAGCGCAGGTGCCGCATTGCATACAGGTTTTTAACGGCTGTCCGCTGATATCTTCAAGTTTGCGTATGAAATCCAGATCAATTGTTCGATCAGAAAGAATTACCGGCATATCTACCTCAGTTTTCCATGAGAATAAATTCACGAATTTGTGTTTGTCTATCCTGTTTTTGTCTTTACAGGGTTAAATAAACCTAACTCGTGCGTATAATAAAAATAGGTGAATAATATAACAAACTCCTTCGAGAGTATCAATCGCCTGTTGATCGGAACGAGTGAGGAGAGTCGGTGTTATAGGTCGAAATTTTAGCACTACTGTGCTTTGATAACTCAAAATCAATTGACTACAGGGATGTAAAGGATATACATGATTTTGCTCTGTGAAATCTGTGTTATTGTGATGAATTTGGCTATACTTTGCCATCTATGGCGGTTCTCCGAAGCAAGTTCGGATGTTGTAGGGACATGATTTATCCGCCCGTGCCTGAGTTAACAGGCTGGGCGGATAAATCCTGCCCTTACATTTCTGTGTACCAAATAATATTCCTTATTAACATGTGAATTTATTTGTTGGCGATACTACACATTGTGAATGATAATCTTCCTTAGTATCTTCTCCTCATGGATCAGAAAATTGCCGCAATTATCCCGGTTTACTTATACTCGCCTCATCTCGAGCCAATGCTTGAGAAAATTACCGGATTCATACCGCGTGAAAGAGTACTGATCGTTGATGATGGCAGCCCGAATGATATATCTGAGAAAGCGGGTAAGAATGGTTTTCTGTCACTGAGGCATCATAAAAACCTCGGTAAGGGAGCCGCTCTAAGGACTGGTTTTAACTATTGGGTTTCCCGCGGAATTGAGTGGGTGATAACATTAGATGGGGACGGACAGCACGATCCTGCTGACATTCCAAAATTCATTGATGCATTAAAGAATCTGAAAGCCGACCTGTTTATCGGTTCACGAATGACAAACATGAAGAACATGCCCTTCGACCGGCAGCTTTCAAATCGTCTGACAAGCCGGGTGTTGTCGCTGATTACACATCAGCATATTGAAGACAGCCAATGCGGTTTCAGGCTCATCAAATTGGAGGCGCTGAAGGGAATTAACTGGAAAGAAAACGGCTTTGCATTTGAAAGCGAGATGATCCTGTCATTTGCGAAAAGAAAGAAGAAAATGCAGTTCGTACCAATTAAAACTATCTACTTCCATGACGAGGTAAGTTCGATGCAACGATTCAAGGACACCTTAAGATTCCTGCGGATGATACTTACCACATCTTTTCGAAATTGAAATATCCTGTGTGCTTATACGTATTACCGCAATTATTCTAATCAGTATATCCTGACAATCCTTGATATCCTTACATCCTGTGAATTAATAATCGTATAGAATTGTCATAGGTCTTGCATAACTATCTATTGACCTAACACATTTAAAATCCTCGGCGTTAAATCCGTAATTTTCTTTGTCTTGTCAAGAATCTGTTCCGCCATCCGTCCAACTGCTACTGCCGGAACGGGGTTCATTGAATGGCTTTTAACTGAAAGGTCTTCGCTGTTGCCGTGGTCGCTGGCGATTATAAGTGTATCTTTGTTCTTATCCATTTTCAGGACAATTCTTCTTAAGAAGCGCATAATTTCATCCACAACGGAGTTCGCCCAGGCTCGGTTTTGAGCATGCCCCGCCATATCCGTTTTTACATACTCGAACACTACCAGGTCGTAATTTGCGGCAATACGAACCACACGGTCACCACCCTCCTCAGGTGTTATCAGCGGCATATCAGACAGTTCAAGCAGGTCTTTGAAATTGTCTTTGTTCCGGTGGAAAACGCGCGCTCCCCTTTTTACAATCGAATCGGGAATTAATAGGCTGTCGTCATTCCCCTGCGCACGGATCAGTTCTCCTGTCAGGTCATGGAATACAGCTCTGCTATTACGATAATCATCCATCATTCGGAACGGAATCCCGGCAGCATGAACGGCATGTGTAGTGGTTGACTGCCGGCTTGGAGGGCGACGAAAATATGCTTCGTTATAAGCATTGGCAAAAGTGGATTTAATACCTCGATTTTTTGCCTGGAGATGGATTGAATGTTTCCCGATTATTTCCAACAGGGTATTATTCGGAAAACCGGAAAGGTGTTTGCCCAAAGCTTTTGAGGCATTTATTCCTGTCAATAAAGAGGTAGTTCCTGTAGCGGATTGCGGGATACCGTCAATTCCAAGACATGCATCAAGGGGACGCCAGACTGAACCGGGAATTCCGGGTGGATTATCCTTGAAAGCAATTAATGTATCGCCATCTACATCTGCCCAGGGATTCCTTTCAGGATCGTTCTCGCCATATCCCACTCCATCAAGAAAAATAAATATTACACTCAATCGCTACGACCGTTTCTTTTCTTTTAGTTTCGCTTTTTCCCAGTAAATGTCCATCTCCTCAAGCTTCATATCCGGCAAACTTTTACTGTCTTTTATAACCATCTGTTCCAATTCGTTGAAACGTGAGATAATTTTGGTTATTGAACGCCTCAAAGCTTCCTCGGCTCCGAATCCCGCCATACGGGCTGCATTTACAACGCTAAAAAGAAGATCGCCAATCTCTTCTTCAGCTTCCTCTTTATTTCCGTTCAGAATTGCCTCGGATGCTTCCTCAACTTCTTCCCTGAGTTTATCCAGCGCGCCATCCGGACTATCCCAGTCGAATCCTACTCCCGCCATTTTTTCCTGCACCCTGAATGCCCTGGTTAATGCCGGCAAAGATCCGGGTACTCCGCCCAGGGTTGTCTTGGGAGTATCATTTGATTTGTCATTCAGTTTAATTCTTTCCCAATTGTCTCGCACCTCTTCGGCAGTTTCAAGCTTTAGGTCTCCAAATATATGAGGATGCCTGTTTATCAGTTTTTCTTTGATGGCGCAAATGCTGTCAACAATAGTAAAGTTTCCACTCTCTGAGGCAATCTGTGCATGAAATACGACTTGCAGCATCAAGTCGCCTAATTCCTCGCGGAGGCTGTCTATATCCCCACGATCAAGACAGTCGAGTACCTCATAGGTCTCTTCCAGCAGGTATGGACGCAGGCTTTCATGGGTCTGTTTCCGATCCCAGGGGCAGCCTCCTTCAGCACGGAGACGTCCCATAATAGCAACCAAAGCCGCCATCTCACCCGCAAGAGTACCATCACCTCTGAATTGTTCAGGAATGGTTTTTTTATTTTTTATTTCCAAATCTATATGTGCCTTTCAATCAAAATCACTATCGCGCAAAGTCGCCAAGACGCAGTGAAAAAAATCTTCATTCTTAATTCATAATTCTTAATTAATCCTTATCGGCCCTTCGCCCTTCAAATGATCGCCTTCCGGTTCAACATGAATCAACACATCCGCAACATGCTCAAAGCTTGTAAGAATCAGTTTTTGAACACTGTGCGCCAGTTCATGCGCCTCAACAACTTTCATACCCGGATCAACCTCAATGTCCAGGTCGATAAATGTCAATGGTCCATACCGTCGTGACCGGATACGGTGTGCGTTAAGGACGCCATTAATGGTACCGGCAAGCATTCCAACTTTTTCCACCATCTCGGGATCCTGTGCTTTGTCAAGCAGATCATTGGCAGAATTTCTTGCGATACTGAAACCGGCTCTGAAAATAAACAGCACCACCACCAGGCTTGCCCAGGCATCCAGGGATTTAGCGCCGGGAATCATGATCGCTCCCGCTATTCCTATGAAGACTGCAATAGATGAGAAAGCATCTCCACGATGGTTCCAGGCATTTGCTACAAGCACACGGGAGTTTAATTTCTTCGCTACTTTCATCGTCCAGCGGAACATATACTCTTTAACAATGAGGGAAATAACTGCGAATATCAAAGCGGGCCAGGCTGGAACGACGATTTCACCACGCATCAAGGTATGAATCGCCTGATAAGCTATTAATCCCGCGGCAAACATCAGGACACCTGAAACAAGCATCGCAGCAAGCGATTCCATACGTCCGTGCCCGTAAGGATGATCTATATCTACCGGTTTACGGGACAGGGGATAGGCGATTAAAGTAATACCATCGGTAACAAGGTCGGTGGTTGAATCGACAGCATCAGCCATCAACGCCCGGCTATGAAAATGCCATCCGGCAGTGAATTTCATCGCCGCAAGAAGCGCATTTATTATTGCCCCGGTGACAGTAACATTTTTCGCAGGATTTTTGCTGCCTTTGCCTCTTGAAAATTCCTTATTCAATAACATATCCGAAAGAGAATTATACCTGTATAGTTTGTTCTATTTGTAGGGGCAGGATTTATCCGCCCGTTCTGCAGTGTTCAATTATATTTGCATAGATACTAATATCTTCATCAGCCAGCGGGCGGATAAATCCTGCCCCTACGAAAGTTGTTATATTTGAAGGTTAACAGACAACTGTAGGTTCTTGAGAACTGTAGCTGGTTTTAAATATATCATACTCATCAAGGTCTTAAAGATTTCCTGATTAATTCTTCGACGCTAATCTCATCGTCAGCATTTTTCGCGGCTTTCGTGACCAGTTTCTCGGCTTGAATTTGCGAATAACCTAATGTAGTTAATCCCTGCACTGCTTCATAGATTGCGCCTGCCGTGTCGGTATATCCTTCAGCAGATACCTGTCCGGTATCGCTTATTTCTTCTTTACCAAAAACACCCCTTAATTCTATTATCAATCTTTCAGCTATTTTACGTCCTACTCCGGGTGCGGCGGTCAGACGTTTCCAGTCCCCTGCCCGGACAGCATCACGCAGGGTTTTCACATTCAAGGATGAAAGCATAGCTTGACCGACTTTCGGACCAATCCCGCTGACCGATATCAAACGAATAAAAGCTTCTCTTTCACCTTTTTCAGCGAAACCGTATAATTGGAGGATATCTTCACGAACATGCAGGTAGGTGAAAAACCTGAAAGTTTTATTTCTGCCTATAGCTTCAAAGGTATTAAGAGTAATTGCCAGGTAGAAACCGATTCCACCAACTTCAACTACCGCATAAGTCGGTTCCAGTTCAACAATCTTTCCTTCAATCCGGTCTATCATATCGAACCTGATCTTTCAATCATTTTTGATGGATACAATCGAGTAAAGTGGGAAGATAGATATTAATCTCACGTATAGCTATCCTGTGATATCATTTTCTTTTTTCCTGGTATAGCCCGGGAATGACGTAATTTACTGGTTCTTGAAAATATTACATCATGTTTATTTATAAAAATCTGGTAATTCATCTGTTATTGATACAGTAGAATTATCAGAAACTTAGAGTCATTCAGCCAAGAAGAAAACAACAAACCGCAGAGAACACAAAGTATGCACTAAGATCACATAGACAATCTCCGTGCTCTTTGCGAATTCTTTGAGTACTTTGTGGTTTTTCTTATAGTGCTGTTGGACCAGAGATCGTTCAGGTACATGTTATATATTAACGAGGTAAAACTTTCAAGAAATGGTATAACTGTCCAACAATGCGGCGGCACAAGGGAGAGGAAGAAGTTCGATTACCGGGAGATGTGATGAAAGGCTACAATGCGGACGATATTCCACGCCGGGAGAGCGGGGAGGAGGCAATCCGTCAACATTTCAGGAATATTTCCAACAGGTTTTCCGAGCATAATAAAATAGACAGGAAGGCATTAAAACAACTTTCCGCGTTACCTGACAAGTAAAACTTTCTTATGAAGCTTTACCTCACCCGCTTCAAATTGCACAAAATAAATTCCGGAAGATTGGTTTGATGCATCCCAATGCTTTAAATGCCTGCCGGGATTTAATGACGGGTATATACTTTTATGTACTTCTCTCCCAAGAATATTGAATACTTTTATACTGACATCAGAGGTTTTTGGGAGCGCAAAAGGAATAATTTGCATATTGTTAAAAGGATTAGGATAAGGCTGACCCAGGGAAAAGTTCTGTGGAACTAGATGCTCTAACAATGACCTTATTGCATCTTCTTGCGGTTGTTCACAATATGGTCCACCCCATATACCAATATCGTTTCTACTGCTGTCGAGGTCGTTATATTCTTCTGATGGATGCCCGGCATCAATCAAGAGTGAATTTTCCGACAGACGAAAATCAATTGTATCTTCGAAAAGAGGATCAGCGGATAAATTCAAACCGCTTATTTCACAATTGACTAACAAGGTGTCATTGTTATAAAAACTATTATAACTTGAAGAATCCAGCTCAAGATACCGGTCAGATGCATATATCGCATGTCTATTGTTCAGGAATACATTGTTTCTTAGAATTGGCAATTCATCATCTTCATTATATGACCAGATAACAACAGCTTTATTGTTATCTAAAAAAATGTTATTAAACACCTGGATTTCCATTGGATTCAAAATCATTCCATAAAAACTGATCGAGTCTGGACAACTGATTAAATTATTCGCAACAATTCCGGTTGAATTATTGTTGAATGCTATGCCAATAAACATATCTATAAATCTGGACCGTACTATTTCGCCATAGCTTTCGACATTGATTCTAACATTAGTACTGTTAAAAAATGAACAACCATCAATAAGGACATTGGAACGTCCGGCAGTAATTGGATATAAATCCACATCATCGGAAGTTTCTACAAATGTGCATCCTGTTATTTCCGCTTCTGAATCTTGCACACGAATAAAACGCATAGTCCGGCTTCCACCGTAAAAGTTACATGTATCTATGGTCCCTCTTGCCCCTTCAAGACTATTTGGAGACAATTGTATCGAAAGCCTATTGTTCAAAAACCGTGAATGACGTGATTGTATATGAGTTCCTGGCTTTGCCAGGATTCCTCCATACGAATTCTGAACTACGCAATAATTGAATGTATAGGTCGTTGAATCCCGGTGAAGAAATATTCCCTTCCATTGCGTATATATGGAATCGCCCTGCGAACCTGTGAATCTGACGCTATCGGCAATGCTTCCATCAACACTCAAATTGCCGTAAATGTCAAACCGGTGCTGGTATTCTTCATTTTCTTTATATCGAAACATAACCGTTACACCGGGATTAATCGTCAAGGTGTCTCCATTGGGTACAAATATGTTGTCAACTACCAAGTAGGGAGAATCTTCTTGCGAGAGTTCCCCTGTTACCTCACCTCGCAGCAGGTTATATGGAAGGACAATACAGTGCACAGTTGAAGAATCTGTTTGCTCCAGACCATCTTCGATCCAAACGCTGAATTCAAACTCATCAATATCCTCGGGGATCGTCCCGGAAACGACCGCGCTGTCCGCGACCCAGGCAAGATTGTTCTCGTCTTCCTCAAGCCAGTCGGGCAGGTTCTCGAAGTGGAATGTGAATGGACCATTGTCATCTATACCGAGGGCGGTGTAACTGAACTCCGTTCCAGCCTGCTCAAACAGGTTGATGGGTGAAGCAATAGTTGGAGGATTATCGATGCTTTGATCGTAGAAAAAAGCTCCAATGTCAGCCCTGGTTTCATCCGGATCATCAGGACTGTCCGGATCACCCGCATCTATGCAGGGCGAGTTTGCCTGGAGAAAATAATCAAAAGGTTCCCCGCCATTGAAACGTGGATTTGTGAAGAGGTTCGATTCATCAAGATCACCATAATCATCCGCGGAGTAGATTTCACTGATGTTGTGAACAACATTGTATTCAAACCGGCTTATTTCAACATCATTTCCGTCAATAGAGAAAATTAACGGACAGTCAACTCCATCACCGTTTAAGATATTATTAACCACGTCAAGCTGTGAACCTCTATTTAAATAGAATGCTTCATCTCCGTAGAAAACGGTATTATTCCTCAGTTCGACAGACGACCTTGAATGAATAAAAGTTTCAAGGGAAACTACCAGGTTGGATTCAAAAAGGACTTCGCAGTCTCTGTAAATAGCAAATGATCTATAATCCGAAGAAACATAGTTTGGTTTGGGCGTAATGGTGTTATTACGAAAAACAACATCGCAGCCCTCGCGAATGGTGGTTTCACGGTTTGAATGAATCCGGTTGTTTTCGAAAATACCGTTGCTCCTTGAGACAGAGGCGCTCCTGAATTCATTGTCATGAACATCAAAGTCACAGCTGTCTATGCTAAAGTTAGCGGCAACATAATTGTCATAGAACTCAAGCTGGGTCCTACTAATAGAAGCCGTCCTGATCCTGTTGCCGTAACAGGATTCCAACTGCGTCTCCCAGGATTGAAAACCGACGCTTTCCGCCTCGTTATTCCGGAATATGGATGATGCGCAACTACTGAATCGAACGTCTGTACCACCACGAGCTGAACAGGTAAACCGGTTGTTTTCGATAGTACTCCTTGAATAACTTGACCGAAATAGTATTCCCTCGGTATTAATTACACGGGAATGCCGTAAGGTGAATTCTTCCCCGAAGAATGTCCTGATCAATTCTTCAACGGAATCAACAACACAATACTCGAACCGTATGGTTTGATCCCCTAATTCAGTAATTACCTCAAATCCCGGAAAAGTGGAATCCTCAGACAGGAAATAGATAGAATCACCCTCCTCACCAACCGCCTCCAGGTTACCAAGCACAATAAAAGGAAACTGATCCTCATCCTGGTCAGGGAAACTGACAGTCACACCAGGCTCGATAATGAGTGTACTGTCCTCAGGGACAGTAACAGTATCTACCACTATGTAAGGGCTGCCTTCGACATCCCATACGCCATATACGTCACCTTCGACCTCGGTTTGGGCTATCAGCAGGAATGGGAATAGCAACAGTAAGGACGATAGGAGTAGAATACTCTGCAACATTCGCAGGTAATCCCTGCCGGTGGATGAAAGATGATAAAACAATGAATCCCTGTGTGTCAGCATACTCATGTCAAATCTCTCCCAGGATTGGCTTCGCAGCTTTTCAGTTAGGCGCAATCCGGTTCGTTTGTCCAGGATTTTGTGCGGGGTGTTAATACAATATAATCAATCTTCTCAGTAATGCAATAGCTTATGGAAACAAACTTCAAGAAAATATAAAAGTTACGAACTGCCTATCTGTGAAAAAAAGAAAACCGCAAAGATCGCAGAGAAACCACAAAGGACTCAGAGAAATTCTTTGCGAACTCCGTGCCTGCTTTGTGTACTCTGCGGTAAAACAATTTCGCAATCATGATGTATTATTTTCGAGAAACCGTATTTATTCTGAAACAGTTTATTTTTCGCGCAAAGACGCAAAAGCGCAAAGAAAGAATCTTGATAATCCTGTGAATCGTTGTATTTTTTATTTGAGGTTTTTTCGGGTGTTTTTTCATGTTGGTTATTCGGGGAGAAGTTGCAAAGCAACGAAAGCATGTAGCCACTGGCGTAAGCCAGGGGTTTGGATGATACACGAAATCCTCAAGCCCCAAAGTGGGCGACAGTTGTTCCGTCCCTGTGGGACTGAAAAGATGTTCAACCGCACTCACGGGGCTTACGCCCCGCGCTACATGATTTCGACCCTTCGGGTCTTTTTTGTCAAGGTTGCATGATTTCAACCCTTCGGATCTTCTTATTCCGACCTTCCAGTTCTTCTTATTTCGATCTTTCGGGTTTTCTTGTTTCGACTTTTCAGATTTTTTGTTTCTGCTATTCAGGGCTTCTTATTACCTGAACCCTGAAGATAAATCAACGCAAATCGCATATTTTATCTTGTCCTTAAATGCAAAAAGGCGACCCAATGGTCACCTTTTTAAAAGAATCGTACGATTCAAAAATTATTTCTCTGTTGTCGCTTCCTTAGGTTCTTCTGAAGTTTCATCTTTGGTTTCAGTTGCTTCGGCAGTGAATCCCTGGAGTTGTTCAATCTCGCTGATATCACGTCCGAGGTGTTCCACTTCCCATTTTGCCGATAGCAGCATTCCCGTATCTGCTTTTGTGCTGTAATTGTCTATGAAGGCTTTATATGCAGCTCGCGCCATTGTGGTATCGTTCATATCATTGGCGTAAATGAATCCAATCATAAATTGAGCTTCGTCGCAACGGTCACCATCAGGGTAGAGATTGATTATCTCTTTGTAATTATTGATTGCCTGGTCGAACTCCTTTTTTTCCTGGAGTACGCGTGCTTGCTCAAACAATTCTTCTTCGCCGGGTTTTTTCTGGCATCCGGCAACAAAAATCGAAACCATTACTATAATAACTACTACCTGGTAAAATCGTTTCATCGGTTTACCCTTTATGTTCGGACATGAAAACTTGAAATATATATTATTAAATATTCATTTCGCAAGATTTGAAGAGACAATTAGCTCAGATTATCAATCCCGGAGATCAATTCCAGTTTTGGTAAAAGCCAATGCCGCAGCGCCAAGCAGTCCGGCTTTTTCTCCAAGTCCGGCTCGTTCGATTAGAACATCGTTCCAGTTCAGCCGGTAACTTCTTTCAGCAGCAACTTTTCGTGCCGGTTCAAGAATAAAATCACCCGCACCTGAAACCCCGCCGCCAATCAAAACCATTGCCGGGTTGAAAATATTCACTAATGATGCGATCCCGACGCCGAGTGCCCAGCCTGTACGATTCCATGTCTCCAGCGCACGATGATCTCCATTCACGGCAGCCTCAGTTAGCTCTTCCGGACTTCCTGGTGGAGCATCCGGTTTATAAAGCTCCCCGGCAGTTGACATAATACCCTTGATATTACAAAATGTTTCAAGGCATCCATGCACTCCACAGCCACAGAGTGGACCTTCGGGATCAATGGCGATATGTCCCAGCTCCCCGGCGCCTCCTCCCACACCCCGCAAAACCTCACCGTTTACCATCACAGCGCCGCCAACACCGGTTCCAAGTGTAAGAATAACGAAATTGTCAACACCTCGTGCTTTCCCCCACCTTCGCTCAGAATAGAGGAGCAGGTTAGCGTCATTTTCAAGAAAAAACGAATGTCCGGGAAATAAATTTTCAAGGTCTCCGATAAGCGAGTAGTTTTCCCAGGGCGGAAAATTCGGAGCTGTGCGGATAATACGGTGTGTATTATCTACCAGTCCCGGCGCTCCAATGCCAATTACAGGGATTTCATATTCACCTTTAATCTTTATCCTGACAATAACTTTTTTCAACAGTTGGGTAGCACCATCCTGTGAACGGTCGTGCAAAGCTTCACTACCGCTGAGTAAAATTTTCCCATCAGTATCAACCAGCCCCCATTTTAGCAGGGTACCGCCAAGATCCAATCCTAATACGATATCTTTGCTCATTCACTCCCCACAGACTCAGTGAAGATACCTTCGCTGCCATCGACGAAGAGGGTGGGTTTTCCCTTCTTATTAATACCACGTTTGATCACCGTAATTCCCCTGCGCTTTAATTTTGCGCGGATACTCAGCTTTTTCGATTCAAATGGAAGGTCACGCAGATCCAGTGTCATTTGTTCATCACCCCCAGGCCTGATAAAAGTGTAAATGCCTTCGAATGGGTCAATATCAATCGTTATTATTTCTCCGGTCACATTTATCGTTGTGTTGATTGATCTGTTTTCCCAGATATTGAGGGGGTGGCAGGGAGCCAGGGTCAAAGTCCTGCCCCTGGAATTTATTCTAAGTCCCAGGATAACTTCATAGAAAAATCTTACACGTTCCGCGATGGTTTCAGTTGATTCCGGGCTTTTCCCCTGGTAGGTATTCTGATCTGCTTCACCTCTATTTTCTATCTTATACCAGACGGCATAATAGGGATTAATTAATGCCTCAAAATCTTTTTCCGATCCATAACCTCTCTCCTTCAAAATTGCAGACCTTACAAGCATTGAAGGCGATGTATGGAAAGTATTCTTGTATAAATCATCGAATCGCCAGATGTATCCAAGTTCATTGGACCAGTCATCGTTTATTATTCTTCCCAGGTGATATTTATTATGGTCATACCTGTTACCATGCAGGGCGTATTCGATATAACCGAGATTAAATTCAGGATTATTCGTTGCGTCCTGCCAGGCTGTTTTTTCTTTTTCCGACCACACAACCGGATCATTCCTGATGATTTTGTCATAGGGATATACAATTTTCACACCTTTAAACAGACTTCGGCTTGCATTATTGCGGAAATAGTTTTGCCAGTAAACTGAATATTTATCCCATCGAACAACCCTGTCGAGAAGTGAGGAGTAAAGAACATTTACACCCGGGAATGAACTTGATGGAGGTACCGGTAAATCAGCAGAGTAGAGTTTTTCTTCCCACCTGGATTGTTTCTCAAGCCTCATGCGTTTTTTGTGCTTATTTGCATAAGATCCAAGTTTATGAAATGCAGATGACAGTACTTTTATCCTGGCTTCAAAAGCGGACGAACGACCCGTCAAGTTCATCCAGTCCGCCCAGCCGGTCAGGGCAAACAAAGCTTCTTCAGGATCGGGCAGGGAATCTGCGGCAGATGTAATCGAAGCATCAAGGATATTCTCAAGGGATGTATCTCCAGCCGTTACCCAGAACCATGCAGGTAAAGCCCGAGCGTCAATAGCTACGTCAGCACTTAATCCTAAAGGCGGAAAGGGTAGAAAATGGTTAATACCGTTCGTTTCGGACAAGTGATTGAACAGGAGCCACCTGTCCCAGGCAAGCGCCGCTTCCAGTTTTTTGTCCTCACAAAGAACTGGAGTCCGGTTGAGGAATTCTAAAACGAATTGTGATGATTGCTGACACAAACTTTCTGGGTCTTTCAATGCTCCTTGTACGTATTTCGATGCCGCAGATTCAGTGCCGGCAAAAGCTATACATACCCTGGTTTCTTCGGTTGGTCGAAACAGAAAAGAGCCCGGAATACTGATAGTGGCTGCCTTGTCAAGAGGTATATATGCATGGTCAAAATCTCGTCGCTCGCGGCGGGGCATATCAAACCATTCGCCCGAACTCCCAACAGCAATGTATCCGTAGAGAGGATTTCCAACTATCAATTGTTTCAAATCAGCATCGTACCGGCTCGAATAATCAGCCCTGGCTAAACCAATGGGGCGTAAATCAAACATCAGTTCGAGTTCTAACTTCTTTTGCCGTTCACTGGAGTTGATTTCGAGAATACACACCGGAAGATCAGGGGAGAGAATAAGCCTCTCGAACAGCTCCGGAGCAATAGCACGTTCGATTTTATCAGGTCTGATTAGATCGACTGCGCCGTCAATGTCTTTTCTGTTCCATTGCTTTCCATCTATTTTCCATTGCCATCCCTGTATCAGCCTGAGAGATTTATAATAGAGTCCATCTACGGGAAGTTGCTCAGCAGTTGTTGATGCATTACTATATGGCAGGCAAGCCATAAACCCGCTTTTTGAAACCAAGAGGGAGTGACCGGATGAATGTGAACGTACTTCAGCCATTCGTTCCAGCAAGTCAGCATTATGAACCGGCGCTTCCGGAAGTCGTGTGCATCCTGAAATCAGCAGAATAGCAGCAACACAATAGAGAGGTAAGGAATTCCTGGATTTCAATGTATTCGTCTTCTCGTTAGAATTATTATCAGAACAGAATATAATAACAAGAACTCTTAGAATCAAAAATTATCATTGCATTATAAAGATAAAGCGAAATCTAAAATATATTATTTTACAATATACATTTTAATTACTGGAAATCGATACACCATATATTGTAAGAATAAGTTTTAAACAGACAGGAGATCATGAAAGAACTGATAGAACCTGATGATCCAATGAGGAAAGGCGCACTCATTGTATTTGAGGGAATTGATGGATGCGGCAAAACAACCCAGGCCGGATTGCTGATGAGCTGGCTCAAGGAAAAGGGTATCCGGGCGGATTATTCGTTTGAGCCTACAGACGGTCAGCATGGCAGAAAACTTCGGGAGTCATTCCTTGGGAATGAACGCTTAAGTATTGAAGAGGAGTTGGAACTTTTTCGTCTTGACAGGATCGATCATGTCAATAACGTAATCCTGCCCGGTCTTCGAGAAGGCTGGGTCCTGATTGTGGATCGTTATTACTATTCCAGCATTGCCTACCAGGGTGATTCGGAAAACAATTCTTACCGGGAAATATATGACCAGATGACTTCGTTTTCGCCGATTCCGGATGCAGTACTATTGTTCGATATTGATGCTGAAACCGCTATCCAACGTATTTCAGTAAGCCGGGGAGATATTCCAAATCTTATGGAGAAGCGTGAGAACCTGATCAAAGTAAAGGCTGGTTTTGATTCAATGGATTATCCGGAAATTATCAGGATAGATGCTTCGAAAAGCCTGGAAAGCATTTATGAGGAAATGCTCCAGGAAATACAACCGGTTTTATCAGCAAAGAAATTATTATTCTGACAATGCATTAATTTGTAAATTATATGTGAAATATAATACGTTCAACTCTTGTAAACCATCAGGTGAATATTGTACTTTATATAATTATACGTGACAAACAAAAAGACAACTGAATAAGGATGCGGAGGAAAACATGTTTAAAAGGATATTGATTTCTGTTGCAATTATTGGCTTGTTAGCGAGTTCCCTGAATGCATATCCTCGCAGGGTTCTTTTCGAAATGTTTACGGGGCAATCGTGAGGTTTCTGTGCGCCCGCGTCGCGGGTGTTTTCAACATTTATTGAAGATGAAGACTATGTAGAATCAGTTTCTGCTATTGTTTATCATGCTTATGCTGACCCATGGTTCGATATCAATAGTACAGAACACAGGCAACCTTTCACTTATTATGGCGTTACAGGTATTCCCCATTGTAAAGTTGATGGTATTATAGGGATACATCCTGGAAACGCGACAAACTTAACTGGGGCTTATAATCAACGAATCGTTATTGACAGTCCCTTGCGGTTTTATGTCAATGTCGTTTCTCTTGAAGGAGAAATAGCTACTGAAATAATGGTAGTAAACAGTGGTGTAACTATTACCGAAGATGATCAATACGTCTTCAGAGCCGCTCTTGTTTCCAATCATTATGAATGGGATGAAGCGACTAACGATCAAACTGATTGGCACTATGATTTGCTTGACTTTGCGCCGGATTTCAATGGTGTAAGTTTTACTATCTCTGCCGATACAGTTGCCTTTTATGAGGCGACTTTTGATTGGCCCATTGAAATATTTGATGAAAATGTAGAAGAAGATAATGCTTCCATTCTTTTCTGGGTACAGAATAATAATGAAGATGATGGAGATTATTTCAAAGAGGTAATTCAATCAGAGATGACAAGTTTTACCCCGGATGGTTTTCCGGAATACCTCATGGGCTTCGGAACTGAAATGCCCTATCATTATGTGGAAACATCGGCTACTACAACTTTCGCGTTCGAAGTTGACAATCTTGGTTCTGAAAGTGATACATACGATATTTCAGTAAATGCGGATGGTTTCCCTGAGGGTTGGTCTTTCAACTATACCACTCCTGATGGTGAACAGACAGGAAGCTCTACCCTGACGCTCGAGACCATGGAAGAATACATAAGTACCGTAACATTTGAAACCAACGAAATTCCGGGTAACAGTGGCGAAATATCTTTCATCCTTACCTCGCAAGGCGATACTACAATAACTGAAGCGATTACATACTACATTCAGACATGGAGTGATATCCTCATTATCAATGGTGATCCGGAAGGAAGATACCTGGACTACTTTGCTGAAGCAATCGACTCAGTAGGTGAGCTGGACGAGGTAATCGAATATGGCGTATGGGGATACGCGGATCGACAGCTTGATATGGATGAGTTGATAGCATCGGACGCTACACTTGTTCTCTGGGTCCAGGGACAGGATGGAACTATTGATGCATCTGCTCAGGAAGGATTAAACGGTTACCTGGAAAGTGGAGGTAGCCTGGTAATCGCCGGTAGTGAAGCTCCAGCATTATTAGACGGATCAGACCTGATTGAAACTATGGGTGCCGGTTTCCAGGCGTCAGTAACCGACAGGTTCACTATTAATGGGTTTGATGATGATCCTATCACGGGCGGTCTTCGTTTTGGCTTTGGCAGTGGTGATGGAGCCGGATATTTTGGCTATCCGAGTTCAATGACTATTACAGGAACAGGAACGGGAAGCATGATGTTTGGAACAACTGATTTCCTGCGTGCCGCCGTTTTGAACGAAACAGATACATACAAATCATATTTGATGGGAATCCCATTTGAATGCATAAACAGCAAGGAAGCTCGCGTTGCAATAATGCTTGGCATAATGGTTCACATGGCAGGATATACCTACGGCGAAGATATTACACCGGAAGCAGCGATGCTGCTGATACCGGAGGAGTATGCTATAGAGCAGAATTATCCCAATCCGTTCAACCCGACAACAGAAATAACCTTTTCACTTCCGGAAAATGCACAGGTGACTATCACGGTGTACGATCTGGCAGGGCGTGAGGTGACCAGGCTGGTTGATAGCAATTATCAAGCCGGTCAACATCATGTTGAATGGTCAGCCGAGAATAACGCCAGTGGAATCTATTTCTATCGGTTCGCGGCAGTTGGTGAACAAGATTCTTTCACCGGAACGAGAAAGATGCTCCTGGTCAAATAGTTATAAAAGTTCAATTATCAGTAAGCCCGGATTCCATCAGGAGTCCGGGCTTTTTATGTGTGCCCAGCATGGAGTGGACGCCTGATTTTGTTAATACACCCCGATCTGGGGGAAGTAAAACCGATTGGCAAGGGCGTTGCTGGCAACGG
>Ga0208648_1000979_pt1 | contig 25559 bp, 25 predicted proteins | sample AntAceMetag02UKL_FD_184772 | JGI IMG/M metagenome (GOLD analysis project Ga0208648, IMG submission 184772) | Saline lake microbial communities from Ace Lake, Antarctica - Antarctic Ace Lake Metagenome 02UKL (SPAdes) (version 2) | ecosystem: Environmental > Aquatic > Non-marine Saline and...
TGCCTGTAAATGAGCATTAATAAAATCAGTAGTATTGTATGGTGTAGTCTGAAAATGAACAAATACTTTACGTGAATATGACAATACAAAGGCAACGAAATAGACTGTAAAACCCTTTCCATCATCACTTCTAACATAACTTTGACCTGGATCAACCTGTATCTGATGTCCAGGAATATGATCAAGTACCGGATGATAAAATCGCCGATGTTTAGATGATATGTTTTTACGTAACCGCATAACATATTTGCGAAAAGCTCTTGATTTGGCAGTAATTGAGGGATATTTTTCAATTACCTGACGGTAAAGTTTACTGGATCGAATACTAGGAAAATTATCAAGCTGATTCAGAATAAATCTGATAGCAACATCAAACTGACTTGGTCTATTGACCTTGATCAATTTATCAATATCTTCCTCGGCATTTAAATTCAGATACTTGTTCACGGTCGTTTTTGACATCTTGAGATGTTTAGCAATCTTTCTCTGGCTCATTTCATTAAAAGACAAAGTCTTTACAGTATGATACATTAAAACTCCCTTCATTAGCACTCCAGTTTCTTTATACTGAGTGCCATTTTGTATGTACCAGTTTAAAGTGCCAACTTTGTACCAGTTTTGAGTGCCATCGACAATAAAAACTATCATCCCATACTTAGGTGTAACATGGAGCCTAAAGGAAATATAAAATAATATAAAATCGGTAAAGAGCGGTTGACAGGGTTTAACGCTTAGGCAAAACTGTAATGGGAGATAGTTAATGAGAAATCTGTATTTTTCCATGTTATTTATACTGCTGTCTGGTCAAGTGTTTGGTGGCTTGATCTCCATAATTGCAGTTGGTGATATTATGCCCGGGACAAATTATCCTGATGACAGTTATCTTCCAGAAAATGACGGGAAAGATTTAATAACTTCTGAGTTAAAGAACATTCTAAGGTCTGGAACTATAACCTGTGGTAATCTGGAAGGTTGCATTCTTAGTGAAGGCGATAAATCTGAACATAAAAAGAGTAAATATCTATTCAGAATACCAGAGAATTTAAGTGGTGTATTTACTGATAGTGGTTTTGATCTGCTTTCGATTGCTAATAATCATGCGGGTGATTTCGGAGATGCAGGTCGCCTGAATACCTGGAGAGTACTCGACAGTTTAGAGATTGGTTATGCAGGTCAGATAGAATTCCCAACGTGTATCTTCGAAAAAGAAGGTAATAAAATAGGTTTCATAGCATTAGCACCAAATCGTAACTGTTTATCTCATTGGGATATACAGGAAGTAAAGCGGTTGATAGCTGAGCTGAAAAAGAGTTGTGATCTGGTGGTGGCTTCCATGCATTATGGAGGAGAAGGAGAGGAATTTCTGCACTTGAAGAATGAAGTCGAGTATTATTACGGAGAAAATCGCGGAAATCCTGTGGAGATTGGTCATCAGCTTGTCGATGCCGGTGCTGATCTGGTATATGGTCATGGACCTCATCTGCCGAGGGCAATGGAATGTTATAAGGGTAAGGTGATAGCTTATTCTCTAGGAAATTTCCTTACCTGGAGGCGGTTTAATCTTTCAGGAGAATATAGACCCTTAGCTCCGATATTACGGGTTAATTATGACAGCAGGGGGAATTTTCATTCTGGTGAGATCATCTCATGTTTCCAGGATTATGAAAATGGTGTGAAGTTAGATGATCAAAAGAGAGCATATGAACTGATAAAGCAACTTACGGAAGAAGACTTTACAGATCCAGGATTATATTTTGAGGAAGGAGAAAAGGGAACGAGTTTTTATCCTATAGTTAATGATAAAAATTGAATTGCATTCCAGCTGAAACCTTGCGAATGATGCTTGCACCTCCGCAAGGGTTGGACAGATATAAACAAAATTACCATTATGCTAAATGCTTTAAATACTATAATTTAAAAGATTCTTAAACCTGCTCGACCATTGCGAAGGTCATTCGACCATTCGCAAGGTCTTGGATGGGAGAACCACTTAAACCTAAAATCTACTTGACATTAGTGGAAAATCGTAAAAAAAAGCACAGTCGCCTTTAGAAAATTGGCAGCAATGACTCCTACCCTTTAGGGAAATTCTACCGTCTGCAATACGCAGCGGGAAAAATTGTTATTCAAAAAAATAATAAAGGAGAAAAGATGGACGTTAAAGAATTAAAAGCCAGTCACAATCTTTTGAAAGAATTTAGCTATGATCTGGTAGAGCTAGATCATGGATATGCAGGTAAAACACTTTATATCAATCTGGATAATAACACGATCGCTGAAAAGCCTGTCACACCTCAGATGAAAGAGAAATTCATTGGTGGTAAGGGTTTTGGATTAAGGTTATTATGGGATGGCACAAGACCAGAGACTAAATGGAATGATAATGATAACGAGATCATTATTTCTGGCGGACCAATCTGCGGAATCACTCAGTACGCAGGATCAGGTAAAAGTCTGGTTGTGAGCATCTCCCCTACTACTGATGTTGTAATAGACAGTAATGTGGGTGGATATTTTGGACCATACCTTAAATTCAGCGGCTATGATGCACTAGAAATACAGGGTAAGGCAAAAAAAGACGTGATAATCGTTATTGACGGCACAACCGGTAAAGTGAGTATTGAGGAAGCTGGAGAAGAATATGCAGATAGTCATCTTCTGGCAGAACAACTTACAGAAATGTATGCTGAAAGTGATAAACCAATTGATAAAATGAAAATCGCTGTGGTAAGTGCTGGTTCTGCTGCTGATCATTCCTATATTGGAATGCTTAATTTCAGTTTTTATGATCTTCAGCGTAAAGTCTGCAGATTGAAACAAGCCGGCAGGGGTGGAATCGGAACGGTATTTCGGGATAAAGGCATCAGAGCTATTGTAGCTAAATCTCATGGCGTGAAAGGTGATATGAACCATGTGGAAGATATGCCTGCTATTCAACAGCGCGGCAAGAAATTCACCAAAGAAATGAATGATTTTGATGATGATCAGTGCCAGATGCGAAAAGTGGGAACAGCACATCTGATGGAGATCATGGATGCATATGACATTTTGCCAACACATAACTTTCAATATGGCAAGGCAAAAGATGTGAAGAAGAATATTGATGATATCAACAGCAAGGTGTGGACAGAAAAATTTACACCACGCAGCAGCGATGGCTGCTGGCTGGGTTGCACAATGGCATGTGCCAAGGTATCAGAGAATTTTGTGGTTCGCACTGGACCATATAAGGGCAAAACAGTTCATGTTGATGGACCGGAATATGAATCAGCTGCAGGATTAGGCTCAAATATCGGTAACTTTGATCCTAATGATATTTTAGAGCTTAATTTCTATTGCGATACCTACGGTATTGATACTATTTCATTTGGAACTATGACAGCTTTTGCTATGGAATGCTATGAAAAAGGAATTATCAATAAAAAGATCACCGGTGGACTGGAGCTTAATTTTGGTAATACTGATGCAGCACTGGAAGCTATGCACCAGATGGCAAGAGGCGAAGGATTTGGAATTATCCTGGGACAGGGAACTCGCAGAATGACTAATATATTCCATAAGGAATATGGCGGAGACCTTAAATTTATGCAGGATATTGGAATGCAGAATAAGGGACTGGAATACAGCCAGTACGTATCGAAAGAATCTCTGGCACAGCAGGGTGGCTATGCCATGACCAATAAAGGACCTCAGCATGATGAAGCCTGGCTTATCTTTATGGATATGGTTAATAACCAGATACCGACATTTGACGATAAAGCAGAAGCATTGCACTACTTCCCCATGTTCCGTACCTGGTTCGGATTGATGGGACTTTGTAAACTGCCTTGGAACGACGTGGAACCAGCAGGAAATGCCGAGACCGATGAACCGGCAAAAGTACCGGAACACGTAGATAACTATATAACAGTGTATAATGCTGTAACTGGAAATAATATTGATAAAAAAGAGATGGTGCGGCAAAGTGAGAGAGTGTATAACTTCCAGAGAATATTTAATATTCGGAGAGGTTATGGACTCAGAAAGCATGATGCTCAACCTTATCGTGCCTGTGGACCAGTAACAGAAGCAGAATATCTCAGTAGAGAAGAAAGATATGACAAGGAATTAAGTGAAAAACTTAACCTTGATCCAACAAAAATGAGTTTGCAGGAGAAAATGGCAGAAGTTCGCAAGTATCGTGAGGACCGTTATGAACAGCTATTAGATGCAGTATATCTGCGAAGAGGCTGGACAAAGAATGGAGTTCCTAAACTTGAGCATTTGAAGAATATCGGAATGGATCTACCAGAATTAATAGAAGTTGTTAAACCACTTCAGTAAGATCTGGTAAATATCTAAAGGGCATGTTAGTTAGCTGATATGCCTTTTTTTTTAAATTTACTGCTGGGGAACCAGATGGAGTACATTATAGTAGGACTTGCAGCGCTGACGGTACTCCGGAAGTGCGGCGAGAACTACGGCACCTGGAGATTAAATTCTAAACCCAATAAATCTATAATCGGTTGATTGTGGTCGTACTCATGCAACTGATTAACAGTTTCCCAGCTATCTCTAACTTCTGTAGGAAAATCATCCGGGTTAACTGGAGGATCACATAAACAGACAAAAAAAACAAATAAAATAACTATATAACTTAATATTAATTTCTTCATCATAATTCTCTCCCATTTATTACCATTATATCAGTAATTAATACAATTTTTTGACAGTCATTAGATATATCAATTTTATCAACACTAGTTCCTTTTATCGAATACTCTATAGGAATTTCATTAGAATAAGTATTATTGCTATAGTCTAAATACATGAATCTATGTGGACTTCCACCAAAATAACAAACAAATATTGACTGACCTTCCGGCATTATTTTGGTTGTACAATTACCATATTTGATCGATATCTCATATAAATTTTGAATATTCGTATCATAGATAAAAGTAGAAATAAATTCAGGTGAAAAGTGATAATGATTAAAACTGAAATAATTGTCATCGTTACTTCTATCAATTACCTTACCTTGATCATAGGGAAATTCGCATAATAAATTCAACTCATCTGTACCACAATTATATTGATAAAAATAAGAGTTCCCTTTCACTAAAAACACTTTATCAACATCAATTCTCCCTGGTAAAATCCTGTTTATTCTTTCATCAAATGAACAGTATTCCTCAATATCACTACCATCAGGATTAAGGCTCATCAGAGTCCAAACAGCCCTAGTAGTGTCTTTCCTGCAAAAATATATTTTATTATCTAAACCGAATGCCGGATAATAATCCCTGCCACTATCAGTTATCTGACAATAATTATTTGTTTCCAAATCCAAACAATAAAGTGACCTACCCGATGTGAATGCAATTAAACTATCATCATAGCTGATTGCACACCTGTCAGAAAAAATTACAGTATCCGAAGAATGGTCATTATAGTCTATTTCTATACCCTCCAGAATAAATTGCACATCTAAGTCAACAGCATCAAAAATTAATAAATACTCATTATTTAAAGCAAAATGTCTATTATCATTAAAAAATTGAATATTACCATAAGTGGCATCATAGCTATTTCCACTTGTTCCATTGTAATATTTATTAAAATAATGCATCTCACTTCCATCTGAATTAAATAACAAAATCCTGTTACCTAAATCTTTATCAGGCTCTCCATCTCCAATACCAAGATTACAGGAAATTAATGTCATTAACAATATAATCACTATCGTAAATTCTATTATAATTTTCATGTTATCATCTCTCCTCTGTCATTATTAATACAACTGAATTGGAATTAACCAATCCACTTCGTTCTAAATCAAATACATTATAGCTCAATTGTAATTCAAGTCCAAACATGAAGGGAAGCATACGGGATACACTCTCAGATACTAAAATATCTTCCCTGTTATTGTTTGTTGATTCAATAACCTTACAGTTATAATTATTATTTCTTACTCGATACTCTTTTCTCTTAGTAGATGGTGTAAACAGATTTTTATCCAGCAATTCCGTAATCTTTTCTTCTCTCTTACTTATTAACACTTCCCTCTCAGCTTCATTCAGCATCTGTGGATGATTAAATCTGCCTTCTTCATCATATCCCTTTATATCCAGCAATTCCCCAGTTTCTCTACTGATCAAATAATTAATAATATTACCCTCAAATTCTTCCTTTACCCAGAATGCTCCCACTGTGTCTTTGATAACTTCCACAGTGTCCAGATTCTGCTCTCAGTATTTTGATCTGTAAACAAGTTTATCACCAACCTGCAGGTTTTTGTCAAAACGTGCTGGAGCATAGGTTATCATATATTCCAGCATATCCCGTTGAGCAATTGCCTCAATTTCTTCATCCTGGGCACATAATAATGAACTCATAAATTATAACAGTAAATTCATCAAAGTAGTTAAATAAATTTTCATAATATCTCCATGCAATCTATTTCACTTTTTTTGTTGATTAAATTTTTCATGCAATTTATTCATATTAATGATCTTCTTGTCAAATTAAATTTGCTATCAGCGTTGTCCCGCCCACCCCAATCCGGCTGATCCGGATAGGGGATGGACGCTGTTTCGGGCATATTTGAACCCCTCATATCGGCTGCGCCTTTATGAGGGGCTAAGGATATGGTTATCCCTTCGGGATATGAATTGGAAGGATAATTAGACTAACTGAGATAAATAATAAAATGTTTTCCTCGTCATTTCAGCCGGATATTGGTTGGTATTATATGCCGAAGGCATAATATTTTCTTTGCCCCTTATAAAGGCGCAGCCGATATAAGGGGATTGAATTTCATACTCCTCCTCGTTCCCCAATCCGGCTGATCCGGATTGGGATGGGAGGGATGTTGGGCATATTTGAACCCCTCATATCGGCTGCCTTTATGAGGGGCTAGGGTTGTGGTTATCACTTCGTGGTACGAATTAGAGGGATAATTTTACACCTATTCACACACTATCCTGTAGGTGCTATAATCACCGATAACATTTCGATTTAATCCTAAAAAAATACACATTCTCTTGAATCAAATTTTGGTTATTAAGAGATTTTTCTTTACAAATCAGCTAACTTAAGTTTATCTGTTTTCAGAAATAATAAATAAGGAGGTTTTATGAATTTTACAGAAGGAAGGTTGATAGTAACCTGACCTGCTGATTGTCAATAAACAAAGAAACCTGTAGTGAGATTGTTTTACAGGCGATAATATATGTTTAGCGGAATCAGCAGAAGATCAATGAAGTGCTGGTCCCGCTATAATTTTGTCCGGAAATATTCCGGAGACGGTTTTGGGACTGTTACCCAGAACCGTTTTTTGTATACAAGGGACTGATAACTAAAAAAAGGAGGCAGATATGCAGAGAAGCAGCCAGAAGACTTATACCCGAAAGCGTCCCTCACACCCAGACACCGCGCATACTAAATCAAAAGGCTGGTTTAAGCGGAAAGGGAGAAAATCAGTGAGGAAATTAGAGAAGCAGCAAACCAGAGGGCAACAGGAATAATACCTGAGAATTCTCTGGTACAAACTGGAGGAATAGTGAAATTAGAAGAATTTGGATGGAACTCATATTTTGCGGAAAGTTATGAGGATTATAAAGAAGAAGGGCTTATTATAGCTCGAGTGGCACGGGAACAAAAGAATTTATATGGAGTCTTTACTGAAATTGGAGAGGAACAGGCAATTTTGAGTGACAGCCTGTTTATGAATGCTTTTTCAAGCATTGAATTACCGGCAGTAGGAGACTGGATATTATGTCGTCGCAAAGAAGATTTCGATAAATTATTTATTGAGAGAATATTACCAAGACGGAGTAAATTTTCCCGTAAGGGAAAGAATACTTATGGCAGAAACTATCAAAAAGAAGGAAGCTCTGATGAACAAATCATTTCAGCAAATATAGACACCGTATTTCTGGTAGTCTCAATGGACAGGGATTTTAATCTACGGAAAATCGAGAGATATCTCACCTTGATCTGGGATAGTGGCTCAAATCCTGTTATTATCCTTAACAAAGCAGATCAATGTGAAGATCCGCAGTGGTATTTCACAGAAACGGAGAGTGTGAGTCTGGGAATTCCTGTTCATGTAGTGAGTGCACTTAAGAATGAGGGTATATCTGAACTAGAAGAATATTTGCAGTCAGGAAAAACCGTGACTCTGATCGGCTCTTCTGGAGCAGGTAAATCATCGATCATTAACTGCATTCTCGGCGAGGAAAAGCAGTATGTGAGTTATTTGCGTGAAGGAGATAAACGAGGTAGGCATACTACTACAACCCGGGAAATGATCATCATTACAGGTGGTGGTATATTGATTGATAATCCGGGTATGCGCGATATTCAACTCTCTGTGAGTGAAACTACACTTGACAGAACTTTCTATGATATTGTGGAATTGGAGAAGCAATGCAGGTTTAGGAATTGTGAGCACGATACTGAGCCTGGATGTGCTATTAAACAGGCAATAGAAGATGGTGAACTGGAAGCGGAACGGTTTGAGAACTATCAGAAACTGCAAAAAGAAGTTCGTTTTCAGGAAAGACGCAATAAGCAGCGGCAGAAATTTATTGATAATGCCCGGTCTCAGCAAAAGCACCAGGATATAAAGATCAAAAAACACAGGAATGGATAAAACCAGGAGGTTCAATGGAAATAAGGAAAATAACCCAAGAAGAACGTAATAAATATCATCGGATATCACAATATGCCTTTGGTAACTGGCAGGATAAAGAAATAGAAGATGATAAAATCAAATGGATGAATCCAGATGAATGCTTTGTGATCATAGAAAATGGAGAAATGACTTCAGGGCTTATCAATCATAACCTCAAGCAAAATGTTCGCGGAACAGTAAAGAGACTATCAGGCATAGGAAATGTGGCAACCTTTCCTGAATACCGTAATAAAGGTTATGTAAAGGCATTATTTACATCAGCATTTGAGGATATGAGATTGAAAAAGCAGAGCGTGAGTATGCTGCAGCCATTCAAGGAGAGTTTCTATCAAAAATTTGATTATATCTCAACGAATCGTGAAATGAAATTGAAATTTCATGTTTCCGGAATGCAGCACTATTTAGGTGAGATTCCTGAGGGTTGGATATTAGAACGTAAAACAGGTATAGCTGCATTAGAGGAATTTTTGCACTTCTTTAGCAAAGCATCTATTAAGTGGCATGGCATGGTGATCTATGATGAAATACATCAAGGATTTAAAGAGCATCTGGCCCAAAACACGATTTTCATACTGGTGAAGCATAATAACGTGATCAAGGCTGCCTGCTCATATAAGAAGCAGGATATGAAAATTATTATTCACGATATAATCTGGAGTGATCTGGAATCAAGAAAATTGATATTCAATTATTTTGCCAGACATCGTGATCATGTGGGTGATTTTGAGATGAATATCCCTATGGGAACTAATTTCTTTAGCTGGTTTTCCGATATGAGATCACAATATGAACTGAAAATGTGCGAAGGTCCCTGGATGGTGCGTATTATAGATGTTATAGATTCATTAAGTGATCTCAATATCTCGGGTAATGTAAGCATGATATTCAAAGTCTTTGACGAATTATGCAACTGGAATTCAGGAAATTATGAGTTGGTTGTAAAAGACCGTAAAACTCAAATGAAACGATCAGAGAGGAATATTCCAGCTGATGTCACATGTGATATCAGAGGACTTACGGCTTTATTATATGGTAGTTTAGAAATAGAGGAAATTATTGATCGAGGCTGGATGGAAACTAAGACAGAAGATGTTAGAATTAAATTACAGGAATGGTTTCCAACCTTACTACTCTTCAATACATTCCAGTTTTAATATAATTAGCATTGATTAAAATTTGAATCGTGGACATTCTGCCGGAAGATCAATATTATACTTCTGGCAGAGTGTTTTAATAATATGAGGTAGACATTTGTCTCCATTGGCAAATTCAATTAAATCAGATTCAGGAATTCCGGTTTCGGCAGAGATATCTGTCCAGGAACCTCCGGAATTCATTACAGTATCAACGATCTGCCAGACTGTTTGACAGATATTGCAGTTGTCATTATAAGCCTGGCAGAATTTATTATCTTCAAGCTTCTTTTTTAGGTATTTATTAAATTGGTGCATCAAGGTTCTCCTCAAGGTCCTTTTCAGAATATTTTTCCGTTATCAAATTTCGGTACTCAATTGCCTGTTCCACATATTTATCTGGAGTACGATCAGTTTTCTTTTTGAATCCTGATTGTAGGATAATAAAATTGCCGTAAACAAAAAAATATAGGATCCGGGCATAAATTTTTCCTACTCGAAGACGAAGTTCATGGATGCCGTCATAGAGGATATCACTATATGGTCTTCTTAACTGAGGGCCATTTTTGCTGAGTAATTCCAGGAACTTGAATACCTTGATCTGTCCTTCCTCAGGAAGAGATTCCAGAAACTCAGTGATGGTGCAATTTTTATCATCTTCATCACAAAACAATATCTGCCAGTTTTTTTCTTCATTTTCCATAATAGAGTGAAATTTATCTATTTGCGTGTCCAGTCAAACAATTTATTTTTGTGATTATTATTCTTAAGGATGTAATATAATAATTAAAGAGAGATTTTGCTTGACTTAAGAGGGATAAAATAAGTGAAGATTTGATATAGGAGAATATTTGATGAAGAAGATGAAAATAAATGAGATAACATTTATCTGTGTACTCTCAATAGCAATGGGGATATTCTGGTGGGGTAACACCTTTATTTATGATGTACTGAAACCATTTCTGAAACCATTAGGACTGAAATATCTTATTGCAGGGGTCTGGCTTATGGGAGCCATGTTTTTCGGATATATAATCCGCAAACCGGGCAGTGCTCTACTGGGAGAGGTGATACCTGCCTTTATCCTGGCATTTATATCCAGATGGGGACTTATATCTTTTTTAAGTGGTGTAGTACAGGGATTAACCGTAGAGCTTTTCTTCCTTATATTAAGATATAAGAAATTATCAGCAGGCAGAATGGCAATAGCTGGAAGTCTGGCAGCATTTGCTTCATTCTTCTTTGATTTTTTCATAGAAAAATATTATCTTTTGAACTGGCAATTCAATATTATCCAGTTAATGGGATTTGTTATTAGTGGGGCAATTTTAGGTGGATTTCTGGCAAAATTTACTGCTGATCAATTGCAGGCTACGGGTGTATTAAATCAATTTGAGATAACCAGAGATGGCAAATAATCAGGAAGCATTATATATTATAAGAGATTTCAGGTTTACCTATCCAGAAAGTAACCATACAATAGCCTGGCAGGGAAATCACCTGATAAGAGAAGGAGAACGCATTCTTCTTACTGGAGCCAGCGGTAGTGGGAAGAGTACACTTTTATATGGCTTAATGGGCTTAATTCCTGAGATCCTGTATGGCAAAGTGGATGGAGATATTTATTTTAGAGGGAAATCCATAATTGAAAATCCTGAATTTGTGAAAGGTAGAGCAGGTTTGATCCTGCAAAATCCCTCAGCTCAGATTCTTTGCCACAGTGTAAGGGAAGAATTAGCTTATGGTTTGGAGAATAAGAAGATAGCTCCCGGAAAGATATTAGAAGAAATTGATGAATGGGCTAATAAATTTGGAATATCACCTCTGCTTAATCAGCGAACAAGTAGTTTGAGCGGAGGAGAGAAACAAAAAATAACTCTGCTATCAATTCTCATGACAAAACCTGAGATTTTAATGCTCGATGAACCAACAGCATTTTTAGACCCCATATCTGCAAAAGAGATCATGGAGATCATAGAGAAATATGATTCGGGTAAAACAATGCTTTTTGTGGAACATAACCTGGGCTATTTGAAGGGACAGATCACTAGAAATCTTGATCTTGATATTACTGGAAAAGTAAATAACAGATCGGCAGAAGAGATAATCTGGCATACCCCTTTACCTTTTCTGGAAAAAACAGCAAAAGGCAGGATGCTGATGCAGCTTGAAAATATCAGATTTTCATATCCTGAAAAGGATATTCTAAAGGGAGTAAATCTGAAAATATATGAAGCAGAGATTATCGGGATAAAGGGTAGAAATGGCAGTGGAAAAAGCACACTTTTACAAATAATGGCAGGTCTTAAGCGGAAATATGGTGGTGATATATTACTTGATGAAAATGCTTATAAGGGTAAAGAATATAAATATTTAAATTCAATTGTGGGATTGTTATTTCAAGATCCGGAGAATCATTTTTTGTTCCATAAAGTTGAAAAAGAATTAGAAGGTTGTGATCTGCAATTTATTGGTGATGAATTTGAAGGAAAGAAGAACCAAAGTCCATTTACTCTTTCTGAGGGAGAGAAGCGCAGGCTGTCCACAGCTATAAGCTATCAGGGAAATAAGAAGCTGCTATTTCTGGATGAGCCTACATTTGGTCAGGATATCAACAATAAAAGGAAATTGATTTCTTTTCTGGGAAAATTACGTGATAGAGGATTGGGAATAGTAATCGTGAGTCATGATGAGGAATTCCTGAAAGTAGTATGCGGAAGTGTATATGAGCTTAAAGAAGGTAAATTGCAGGTAGTGGAGCAATAAATGATTGAGATCAAAAAAGGTATTAATGATCTGATCCTGTTTGGACTCACTTTTGCCTATACAATAGCCGTGCTGGTCTCCCCTACGTGGCAACTTTGTATTTACTGGATAATACTAAGCCTCTTTCAACTTGTGATCGTTCGCAGACTGAACTGGAAATTAATCTCAATCTTTATGCTGTTTTTATTAATACCGGGTATATCATTATTTATAACCAGTTATCTGCATTTGAAAGGTAATATGAGCAGCTATCCAGTGATTTTTGCAGGTATTGAATTAGATCATTATCGTCTGACAATGAGCTTATATCTTGCAATCAGAGCAGCAGCATTATCTTTAGTTTCATTTTCATTTCTTACAGCGATTCATTATGAGAAACTAATTTACAGCCTGATCCAGAACCTGAGATTTCCTGTCATCTGGGGATATGCTTTATTGGTGGCGTTTAATTCTGCTGGCAATATTCAGTCTGAGTTTAAGAGAATTCAGCAGGCAGCTGTCATGCGTTTTTCACATAAACCTTTATTTTATTTTTATATAATACCCCTATTAGTAAGTGCCACCCGATATTCTCAGCAGGCGGCAATGAGCATCCAATCTCGAGGGTTGAATCAGGACAAGAGTTTTATTAAATCGGAAAAACTCAGAGTTTTTGATTTATTAATTTTATTGATCAACCTGACAGGAATTATTATTCCATTATTATATCTAATAAGACAAAGTTCGTAATAATAAAGCAGGAAGAAATTATGCAAAAGAAAACAAAGATTGTGGCAACAATTGGTCCAGCATGTAATTCTAAGGAAATGATCAGTAAATTGATCAAGGCAGGGATGAATGTAGCCAGGTTAAATTTTTCACATGGTACCCATGAAGAGCATCTTAAAGTAATTAAGATAATTCGGGAACTTGATAAAGAGAATAATAAAATTGCGATTTTACAGGATATTGCTGGTCCTAAGATAAGAATAGGTGAAGTCATAAATGGTCCAATATTTCTTCATAAGAGGCAGAAATTTAACTTAACTGAAAAACCAGTGGAAGGTAATCAAGAACAAGTTATGGTAAATCATCCCGGATTCAGCAAATTTGTTCATAATGGTGATATTATCATGATAAATGATGGTATTGTAGAGCTTGTAGTAAAAGATGTGAAGCAGGATGTGGTAATTTGTGAAGTAGTAAGCGAAGGAATGATTTCCTCAAGAAAAGGAATCAGTTTGCCTACTGCATCTGCTGGAGTGCAGCTTCTGAGCGAGAAAGACAAATCAGATATCCGTTTTGGGATAAAGCATGGAGTGGATTTTATGGCGATATCCTTTGTTCGAAATGGAAATGATATTAGAGAAGTTAAAGAATTTATAGTCAAAGAAGGTGGTTCAGTCCCTTTGATCGCTAAAATAGAAAAACCAGAAGCCTTAGAAAATTTTGAAGAAATATTAGCTGAATCAAATGGAATTATGATCGCGCGGGGAGATCTAGGTGTGGAAGTAGCTTTTGAAAAAGTTCCCATTATACAGAAAAAATTGATCAGAAAGACAAATAGAGCTTGTAAACCCGTAATCACAGCAACACAAATGCTGGTTTCGATGGTAGATAATCTTCGACCTACTCGTGCGGAAGCTACTGATGTTGCTAATGCAATACTGGATGGTACTGATGCCGTGATGCTTTCTGAAGAAACAGCAATTGGTAAGAATCCAGAACTTGTAGTGAGTACGATGAATAAAATGGCAATAGAAGTGGAAAAAAGTCTTAATCGCACCTATAATATAAATGAACTTAGGGATGATGAAGCCCCGACAGCAGATCTTCATGTGGCAGAAACTGCCTGCCGTCTTACTAGGGGTACTGATTCAAAAGCGATAGTATGCTTTACCATGAGTGGCTCCACTGCCAGGAAGGTTTCCAGATTCCGACCTCGAGTTCCAGTAATCGCCTTAACGCAAAATATTAAAACATGCCATCAATTGAGTCTAAGCTGGGGAATTAATCCGGTTATGACAAAGGAAGTAAATAGTATTACAGAAGTAATTGTTGAAGCCAGGAATGAGATCCAAAAGATATCTGTAGCATCTAAGGGTGATAATTTTGTTATTACAGCAGGAATACCCTTTAATGAAGCAGGTAAAACAAATCTTACTGGTGTATTTGAAGTATAAAAAAAAGCCAGGTAATAACCTGGCTTCTATATGGTACCAGAGGCCGGACTTGAACCGGCACAAGCTTAAAGCTCGAGGGATTTTAAGTCCCTTGTGTCTACCAATTCCACCACTCCGGCGGGATCTTGGAGGCGACACCCGGATTCGAACCGGGGATAAAGATTTTGCAGACCTTTGCCTTACCACTTGGCGATGTCGCCAATTATGTAAAAATGGAGCGGGAAACGAGACTCGAACTCGCGACATCAACCTTGGCAAGGTTGCGCTCTACCACTGAGCTATTCCCGCTCATTAAGTAGAATCCTAAAAGCTATAAGAGGAAAATTCTGTCAAGAACAAAATGTGATATCTTAGTTAAAATTCAGTTGCCAAAATCAATGCTGAAACAGGTTGTAGAAATTGCTTTACATCAGACCTTACTCTTTAAGATTGTGAAATAGAGGTAAATAATGCAAAAACAGGCATATAGTTTATTTGCCAGATATTATGATCAATATATGGCACATGTGGAATATGATAGTTGGGTGGATTTTATATTGGGAAGGTATACCCGTAGATACAAAAAAAGTCCTGAAAGGGTATTGGAATTAGCTTGCGGAACAGGTAATATTTCCAGCAGATTAGTAAGACGTGGCTGTAATGTAGATGCAACTGATATATCTGAAGCCATGTTGGAATTAGCCAGAAACAAACCATTTCCAGCAAATTATGAAAAAGGTGATATGCTGGAACCTATTACTGGGGATAAATATGATCTTATTCTACTGTTGTTTGACAGCTTAAATTATCTTACTAAAGTTGAAGATGTTAATATTATGCTTAATAATGTGAGTGATTCATTAAGTAATAAGGGATTATTTATCTTTGATATCTCAACAATAAGGAATTGTCAAGAAAACTTTGATGGATTTATCAATATTGAAGATGAAGAAAGAGGATTTGTGATTCATGAAAGTGAATTTGATAATGCAAAATTGATGCATACAAATCATATCACATTTTTTGTACCTGAAGAGAATCATTATCAAAGGTATGATGAGTATCATCATCAAAAAATTTATCAGGTGGAAACACTAGTGCAATTTATAAAATCTTCCTCCCTTAAACTCAAGGGAATTTACCGATTATCTGAGGGTGAATCAATTATGATACCATCTGTAGATTACACTTACGCAGACAAACTTTATGATCGAGTGTTTTTTGTACTGGAATCAGATAATGCTTGAACTTGACAAATCTTATTTTAATAATTATGAATATATAACAGGAATTGACGAAGCGGGTAGAGGTCCACTGGCAGGACCTTTAGTAGTTGCTGCAGTCACAATGAAAAGGGGATTCTTGATAGAGGGTTTGAATGATTCCAAGAAACTTAGTGATAAAACCAGACGTAAACTTTATCAAAGAATCATTAATGAGGTAGTCGATTACAAAATAATTGTGATTGGTGTGGATGTGATTGACAGAATTAATATCTTGCAGGCAACAATGCTGGGTATGCAAAAGGCATGCACCTCATTGCAGAAGAAAGGAAAAATTCTAATAGATGGGAACAGGATTCCGGAAGAACTGAAAGAGATGGAAGCTGCAGCGATTGTGAAAGGAGATCAGAAAGTTTCTGCCATTGCTGCAGCATCCATCCTGGCAAAAGTTTATAGAGATGATATTATGATAGAATTAAATGAGAAATATCCTGAATATGGTTTTGCCCAAAATAAGGGTTATGGTACAAAGCTTCATCTGAGAGCATTAGTAAAACATGGAGTAACAGATGAACACCGGAAGAGTTATGGCCCTGTAGCTCAGCAAATACTATATTTTGATTAATAATCAGGGAGAAATAATATGAAGAAAAAATGTCTGGTAGTTACTGGCGGAGGAGATTGTCCAGGTTTAAATGCTGTAATCCGTGCAATAGTCAAACGTGCTGAGCCTGAGAAGGAATGGGAGGTATGGGGCAGTTATAATGCCTTTAATGGACTTTTAGAAAGTCCGATCAGATTGATGAAACTTGATAATAAGGCAGTTGCGGGTATTCATTTCAAAGGTGGAACAATAATTGGAACCACCAATAAGGGTGGACCTTTTAACTGGCCCCAGCAGACGGAAGATGGCAAACTGGAGTTAGCTGATGTTTCTGATGAAATGATTGAAAGGATGCAGGAATTAAATATCCAGGCTGTGATCAATATTGGTGGAGATGGTTCTCAGGCTATTTCCCAAAAGCTCTATGAAAAGGGTGTCAATGTGATAGGAGTCCCAAAAACTATAGATAATGATCTATCTTCTACTGATATGACCTTTGGATATCAGACTGCTGTGGAAACTGCTACTCAAGCTGTAGATAAGCTAGTTACAACTGCAGAGAGCCATCACAGGATATTTATCCTGGAAGTGATGGGAAGGGGAGCTGGCTGGATAGCCTTAAATGCGGCTATAGCAGGTGGCGCTGAAGCATGTCTTATTCCTGAAATACCATATAAAATAGAAAATCTCACTAAAATGTTAAAACTCAGATCTGATGGCAAATCAGGCTTTGCTGTAATAGTTATTTCTGAAGGAGCAAAACCAATTGATGGAGAGCAATCTGGATATAAACCCAATGAACCCGGGTATGAGAATTTTCATTTAAGCGGGGCTGGACACAGATTAGCTTATGAACTGAAGCAGACAGGTATTCAAGCTGATGTGAGAGTATCTGTGCTGGGCCATCTCCAAAGAGGTGGAATCCCAATTGCTTACGATAGAATTCTGGCAACAAGTTTTGGCGTGAAAGCATTTGAAATGGTCTTAAATCAGGAGTTTGGTAAAATGGTCTCTTATAAATATCCTGAATTTGTGAGTGTACCCATACTTGATGCGATAAAATATTATAACTATGTTAAACTTGATTCTGCCTTGATACATACTGCCCGTGGAATTGGTATTTGTCTTGGAGAATAGCATGAATTCACAAGCATTGACAAAAATTGGATAGGAAAAAATTTTGTTAAAGGTAAAATGTAATTTATGGAGGATCAATGAATAAACCAAAGGTTGGGATTCTAACTTCCGGTGGAATGGCACCTTGCCTTTCTTCTGCAGTTGGCCGCCTGATTAGGCAATATATAAAACTTGTACCAGAAATTGAAATTGTCGGATATAAATATGGATATCGTGGTTTATTAACCAATGAGAAGCTGGAACTCAGTAAATCTCTTCTGCATGTTGCTGAGATGCTTTATGGATTTGGTGGCAGTATTTTAGGAAATAGCCGAGTTAAACTATCAAATGTAAAAGACTGTCTAATAAAAGGTTATATTAATCCAGGTGATAATCCTCTTGAAGTAGCTGCTTTGCGACTTAAGGAAGATGGGATCACTATTTTGCACACAATTGGTGGTGATGACACAAACACAGCAGCAGCAGAACTGGCTGCTTATCTGGAACAGAATGATTATGAACTTACCGTGGTGGGAATTCCAAAAACGGTTGATAACGACGTCTTCCCCATTAAGCAGACACTGGGTGCCTGGACAGCAGCGGAACAATCAGCTAAATTCTTTGAAAATATTGTAAATGAGAATACAACCAGCAGTCGACATTTGATAATTCATGAAGTGATGGGAAGGCATTGTGGATGGTTAACAGCATATTCTGCCCATTTATATCGCCAGAATCTTGATCAAAAAACCTTTTTCCCATTGATCAGTAATTTATCTAAAGAAAGATGGGATATTCATGCAATATATATTCCGGAACTACTAATCGACTTCAGAGAGGAAATAACTAGATTAAAAAAGGTAATGGATGAGCATGATTGTGTGAATATTTTTTTAGCTGAGGGTGCTGGAGAAGAGACAATCGTAACTGAGATGGAATCAGCTGGACAAGAAGTACCACGTGATGCATTTAATCATGTGCGTTTGGATGATATAAATCCAGGTCAGTGGTTTGCAAAAAGGTTAAAAAGTGAATTAGAAGCAGATAAAGTACTGGTGCAAAAAAGCGGATACTTTGCCAGATCTGCTGCCCCCAATCGGGCAGATTTAGATCTGATCATGAAAACGGCTGATCAGGCTGTTACTTTTGGTTTGAATGGACAAAGTGGAGTAGTAGGTATTGATGAAGCTGATAATAGCATGCGCTGCATTGAGTTTGGCAGAATACGTGGAGGCAAACCCTTTGATATCAATCAGAAATGGTTTTCAGAAATGCTTAAAGATATCGGACAATATGATGAATCCATATATCAAAAAAATCAATAAGAGAAATATCTGGACAGTTGGGAATATTAACTTCTTTTTTGATTTGTTAAAAAATAGTTGAGGTTAAAATGAAAATCAGGTTTAGAGACGTTTCCTCCGGCATAGTAGAAGCTCGAGCTGTGTTGGAGATCAAAGAGGGCATTTTACTGAATGAAATCACCATTTTAAGCCGTAATGGACAGATTGAGGTTGAATTGCCCCAAAAAAGTTTCAAAGGTAAAGATGGTAAAATGCACTTCATGGATGTGGTAACATTTGATAATGAAGACAGAAAAACTCTTTGGATGATGGAAATCAAAGAAGAATACAATACCTGGCGACAGACTAATAAAAAAGTTCTGGTTTATGAAACTTAGTACCAGCTAATATTCATTTCAGGAGAAAACGACCATTAAAATAGAAATTCCAATAATTAGGGTATTTATAATCGGTCTCTGGCATCGAGATGAAGAAGAAGAACAATTTACTAAGTCCTTTGAAGAGTTGATGAAACTGGCAAAAACTGCTGGTGTAGCAGTGAAGGGGAAATTTATTCAGCATCTTAAGCACCCAGTATCAGGTACATTTATGGGATCAGGTAAACTCCAGGAAATTGCTCGTTCCGCAAGAGAAAAACAGGTCCAAACATTGATCTTCAATGAGGAATTAACTTCTTCACAAGCAAGGAATATTGCAAATATTACTCGATGTAACGTTGTTGACCGCACAGAACTCATTTTAGATATATTTGCCTCTCATGCCCGAACCAAGCAGGCAAAGCTGCAAGTTGAGCTGGCACAGCTTGAATATAGTTATTCACGCTTAAAGAACCGCTGGAAGCATCTGTCCAGGATTCAGGGTGGAATTGGTTTTCGAGGACCAGGAGAAAAGCAGATCGAGGTTGATCGCCGTGAGATAAAAACCAGAATAAACATTCTCCAGAAACGTCTTGAGGAAATCCGAATTACTACTGAGACCAAGCGTAAAAAGCGTGATAAAGCTCTTAATATCACCATTGTTGGTTACACAAACGCTGGAAAATCTTCTTTATTTAACTTAATTACAAAAAAAAATATTTATACTGCGAATCAATTATTCGCCACACTTGATGCAAAATCAAGCAGGGTCGTACTTCCTGAAAATCAGGAATTCGTTGTCTCTGACACGATTGGATTCATAAACAATTTACCTCATAATCTGATCGAGTCATTTAATTCTACTCTTCTCGATGTTCAAAGAGCTGATTTGCTGCTGCATGTAGTGGATATCACAATTGGTAGAATTGATAATATGATTGACTCGGTAGAAAATGTACTTCTGGAATTAGGAGCGGATCAAAAAAATATCTTAATAATTTTTAATAAAATTGATCTGGTGCAGGGCAATTCATTTGCATTTTTAAAGAAACAATTGAAAGGTCTGTATCCTGATTCAATTTTCTTATCAACCTTTACTAGAGAAGGATTTGATGATCTTCTTTCTCAAATAAAATACTTCATTTCTGAGCAACAACAAACACGAAGGCTGATTATTCCAGAGAAACTGGATTCTTTACTTAATTTCGTGAGAGATAATAGCACCATTCATGAAGAATACTATGATGAAAAAAATAAACAGCATAAACTTGACGTAAAAATCAATGATACAATTTATAAAGACATCGTTTTACAGCTTGAACGTTATCAGATGCTGGAATATATTAATAGTTAAAAAAAAATAAAAAGAAAAAGGAGGATATCATGATCAAGAATCTTGAATCCATGCTATCTGCAAACATTCTGGGTATGAAAAGGTCTGCTATCAGAGAACTTCTTAAACTTACTCAGCGATCAGAGGTGATTTCTTTTGCTGGTGGATTACCTTCTCCAGACACTTTTCCCATCGAGCAATTGAAAGAAATCACTTTGGAAGTTCTGAATGAAGATGGCGCAAGTGCTCTGCAATATGGTGCTACTGAAGGTGATCCTGCTTTAAGGGCAGAATTAGTAAAACTCTATAAGAAACAGAATTTTGACATTGATATCAGTAATCTTGTGATTACTACAGCCAGTCAGCAGGGACTTGATCTATTAGCAAAGGTTTTTATCGATCGTGGTGATATAGTCATTTGCGGATTACCATCATATCTCGGTGGATTGAGTGCCTTTAGCTCTTATGGTGCAGAAATGATAGGAATTAAATTTGATGAGCACGGTATGCGTTCAGATATCTTACGAAAAGTTGTGGAAGATCTTGCTGCTGAGAATAAGAAACCAAAATTTGTTTATATCATCCCTGATTTTCAAAATCCAGCGGGTGTAACCATGCCAGATTTTAGAAGAAAAGAGATCATCGAGATTGCTCATGAATTTGACCTTCTTATAGTTGAAGACAGCCCCTATAAAGAACTTCGATTTGAGGGAGAACATCAGACTTCACTCTATGTTCTTGATGGTATTGGTCAGGTAATAACGATGGGTACATTCTCAAAAATATTTGTTCCGGGATTTCGTATTGGCTGGATAATTGCTCACAAAGACATTGTGGATAAATTTGTTGTTGGCAAGCAGGCAACAGATTTATGTACTTCACCATTTGTCCAAAAGATTTCTGCCAGATATTTATCAAAAGGCTACTTTGAGAAGAATCTAATAAAGACTACAGCAATGTATAAAGACAAAAAAGCCCTTATGATGAGGTGTTTTGATGAGGAAATGCCAGAAGGAGTTACCTGGACTAAACCTGAAGGTGGATTATTCCTTTTTATGTATCTCCCAGAAGGTATGGACGCTGGAAAGCTATTTCAACGGGCTATAAAAAATAACGTAGCATTTGTTACTGGAGATGTATTCCATTGCGATGATTCTGGAAAAAATACTTTAAGAATAAATTTCTCCTACTCTTCTAAGGAACAGATTTGTGAAGGCGTAAAACGTCTGGCAAAAGCTATCCGGGAAGAAATGGAAGAGATGTAAATATATAAGGAAGGGAGCAGGTTATCCTGCTCCCCACTTAAAGAATTATGAATTGGATTAAAGCTGTATTTAATGGAATAATTGCCTGGTTAGCGCCTTTCATTTTCAATGAATTTATCTTTCCTGAATTGACTCTTGGTTTTAAATTTATCTTATATTTTTTGGCAGCTTCAATTGCTTTTGATGATTATTCAAACAATTTAATGAGTGGCTATCTTCATAAAGGAAACAAAATTACGGTATCCATGGGCTTGGGGATTGGAATTGTCTGGTTTATATTGAGTTTCATATTATCCGGGATTTATTTTGTTGCGATTAATAATCAACTTCTTCTTGAATATGCAATTAACCTGGGCTGCATCTATTTGATCTATCCTATTTTTGGTATAATGATGGGTATTTGTGAGGAGAAAAGAGGTAGAAGGAGATAATCAATGCCAGAGAATAGAATAAATCTGGCTATATTAGGTGCTACTGGAGCTGTGGGCAGAGAGATGCTCAAAATAGTTCATCAATTGAAGATCCCATATAATACATTACGGTTATTAGCGAGTTCTTCTTCTTCTGGTTCATATCTTGAATATGAAGGTAAAAGATTTCAAGTTGAGGAAGTAAGTTCTAAAAGTTTTAAAGATATTGATATTTGCCTGGCGAGTGCTGGATCTGCAATAAGTAAAATCTGGGCTCCAATCGCACGAGAAAACGGTGTAGTATTCATTGATAACAGCAGTGCCTTTCGCCTGGATGATGATGTTCCGCTGGTTGTTCCAGAAGTTAATGCTCTATCGTTGCACAATCATCAGCTGATCATCGGCAATCCTAATTGCTCTACTATTCAGCTAGTGCAGGTTTTGCATCCCCTTCATGTTGCTTTCAATCTCAAAAGAGTGATAGTGAGTACTTATCAGGCTGTTTCAGGTGCCGGGAAAAAGGGAATTCTGGAATTAGAAAATCAATTGAAAGCACAGGTAGAAGGTATTCCTTTGGAGATTTTACATTTTCCCTACCAGATAGCAGGAAATGTGATTCCTCAAATTGATGTGTTTAATGACAATGGTTATACCGGAGAGGAGATGAAGATAATCCAGGAAACCAGGAAGATATTATCAAATCCTGGTTTAGCTCTTACAGCTACTGCTGTAAGAGTACCAGTGGTTTATGGGCATTCAGAGTCTGTCCAGATTCAATTTCAGAAGTCAGTTACTCCCGATCAGGTGCGCGAAATACTAAATAATACTCCAAATCTACAGATCATGGATAATCCTGGCATTAACCTCTACCCCACTGCACTCGATTCAGAAGATAATGATAATACTCTTGTGGGACGAATTAGACAGGATTTATTAGGAGATGACTGGATAAGTTTATGGATAGTATCAAATAATCTTCGAAAGGGTGCTGCTCTTAATGCTGTTCAAATTGCCGATTACATGATAAAAAACAAACTATTATGAAGATATCAGTTCTCAAATTTGGCGGGAGTTCTCTGCAAACAAAAGATATTAGACAGAAAGTGATTAATATTATCAAATCTCGTCTGGATAATTATTTCTTCCCGGTGATCATAGTTTCTGCTCTGGGAAGGAGAGGAGACAATTATTCAACTGATACTCTTCTTAATATTCTTCCGGAAAAAAGCAGTGACAGGCACAAAGCATTGATCTCTTCATGCGGTGAGATCATTGCTGCCACTTTGCTCGCAGAGGAATTGATAAGAGAAGGGCTCCAAGCAATAGCAATCACTGGTTGGCAAGCAGGTATTCTCACAAGCAATTCTTATAATAAGGCAGAAGTAGAAAATATCAATATTGCCAATATATTAGATAAAATAGAACAAAAAAGGATTCCTGTTATTTGTGGTTTCCAGGGTATTAATTCAACCGGAGAAATTACTACATTGGGCAGAGGGGGAAGTGATACTACTGCAGCACTGATAGCACGAGCTCTTGAAGCCACTCAACTGGAATTATTCAAAGATGTTGAAGGCTTATATACTGCTGATCCACATATCGTCAAAGATGCTCAAATAATCAAAGTTCTTGATTATTCGGAGATTTCTGAATTATCAGGTAATGGAGCTCAGATTGTACATACCCCGGCAATAAGTCAGTTATCTGATCGGAAAATTCCTCTTTTATTAGGCAAAACCTGGACTGGCAAGCATGGTACATGCATTCAGCCCTGTACAAGAAACAAACCTGTAACAGCAGTAACTTCAAAATCTGATCTTTCTCTGGTTAAAATAAAAACTACTTCCGATTTACATTTGAGTAAGATATTTTCTGCTTTTTCTGATTCAGAAATTAGTTTGGATTTTATTTGTGTAGCTCAAGGAAATGTCTCATTTGTAATTGAAGAAGAAATAAGTAAATTTGCTGCTTCTCTGCTTAAAAAGAATAATGTTAAAAGCAATATACAGAGTGGATTTTGTAAAGTGACTGTTACTGGATCCTTTATGACAGGACAACCGGGAGTTATGGCAAAACTAATAAAAAACCTGGAAGCCGAAGATGTGATGATTGAAATGGCTTCCGATTCATATTCAACAATTTCATGTTTGATATGCCAGTTAGACGAGAACAAGGCTTTAAATATTATTCATAGTGCATTTAATTTACAGGAGGGATGATGAAAGTCCTAATTACGGGGGGAGCAGGATACATTGGCAGCCATACTACTCTGGAATTTCTTCAGGCAGGTTTTAATGTTTCCGTTATCGACAACTTGATTAATAGCAAAAAAGAATCCATAATAAGAATAGAGGAGATCAGTAACCGAAAAGTCACATTTTTTCCTGATGATCTGCTTGATAAACCAGCTCTTGAGGAAATCTTTAGAAATAATAGATTTGATGCGGTGATCCATTTTGCTGGTTTAAAGGCGGTTGGGGAATCAGTTGAAAAACCGCTTCTCTATTATCATAATAATATAACTGGAACACTGAACCTGCTGGATTGCATGCAAAAATATAATGTGAAGAAGATAGTGTTCTCTTCCTCAGCAACTGTTTATGGAAATCCTCATAAGGTACCTATAAAAGAAGATTTCCCTGTTCAGCCAACTAATCCTTATGGCAGAACTAAATTAATGATAGAAGATATCTTAAAAGATGTGAATATATCTGATCCCCAATGGGATATTGCTTTATTACGCTACTTTAATCCTATTGGAGCTCATATCTCAGGTAAAATCGGAGAGGATCCTAATGGTATTCCCAATAATTTATTGCCATATATTGCTCAGGTAGCTGTTGGTAAATTGCCAAGATTAAACGTTTTTGGGAATGATTATGATACCCCTGATGGTACTGGAGTAAGAGATTATATCCATGTAGTGGATCTGGCTCAAGGTCACTTGAAAGCTTTGCAGAGATTAAATTCTCATCCCGGAGTAGTAACTTATAATCTTGGCACTGGCAAAGGTTATAGTGTGCTGGAAATAATTGAGGCTTTTCAGGAAGCTTCTGGTAAAGAAATACCCTATAAAATAGTGGACAGACGGGCTGGGGATGTTGCTTCTATTTATGCTGATGCCAGTCTTGCTAATACTGAATTGAACTGGTCGGCGGATAAAGATATATTGTCAATGTGCAGAGATACCTGGAACTGGCAATCGCAAAATCCTGAGGGATTTTG
>Ga0208648_1000981_pt1 | contig 25544 bp, 20 predicted proteins | sample AntAceMetag02UKL_FD_184772 | JGI IMG/M metagenome (GOLD analysis project Ga0208648, IMG submission 184772) | Saline lake microbial communities from Ace Lake, Antarctica - Antarctic Ace Lake Metagenome 02UKL (SPAdes) (version 2) | ecosystem: Environmental > Aquatic > Non-marine Saline and...
AAATGGGGGGGGGGGGCTTTCCTAGTCGGAATTATTTCCTTTAAGATTGTTTTAATTTTTCCGCCATGTCAACAACGTCCCCTATTGTTCACGTAAAGTTATGTGAAAGGTAATAATGAAAAAACTACTTATAGTTTTCATAATTATTTTTTTTGCATCAGTTGTACAAGCAAAAGATATTCAACTTTTAAATCCAGAGTTTCTTGGTCAACCCACCTCGAATACAGTCAAGCTTCTTTATGATAAGAAATCCGATGAAATTGAACCTTCTATCGTAACAGCTGATATAAAGTGTGGCAGATACAATGCGTCCACTGTCTTTTATCCGGAAAAAATAACTTTTCAACAGGCAAGAAAATCTTTAAATAAATTGTATGAGAAGTACGAGAGTCAGAACCTATATCAAAAATTGTTTCAGGCTCTTTGGAAAATAGAAAACAAACAATTTATTGTTCATTTAGTCCAGGAAGAAAATAGAGTTAGAATTATGTATATACAGTTTCAATCTACTGAGGCTGTAATGAGAGGCATCATGGAATCAACAGGTGCCGATATGAGTCAACTCGAAAATACTGATTGTAAAGAATAAGCACATAGCCATCGTCTTGAGAGAAACGCGGCAAAAAATTGCCGGGTCTTTCATCCGTAATGGTAGACCTGCGTCTTTGAAAGTCATGCTTCCGCATGGCCGTATGAACAGAGGATAAAAACGGCGGAAGGGTAGAAGCGCGTCCATTCATTACCCGGTCGCTTCCAGTATGGCGATGCACCGTGCTGTGTTGCGATTGTGCGGCGCAGCCTTGGCGCAGGCATACAGGTGATCAAGCGCTGCCTGCTTGTTGCCAAGTTTTGATTCAACCACACCGCGCAACTGACCTGCCTGAGCCTCTTCGGGGTAGACATCAATTGCCTTATCAAGATATGGAATTGATTCCTCAAATTTTTCCTGCATGATATTGGCCTTGGCCATCAACACTAAACCGGTATAGTCGCGCGGGGCCAGCTTGAGGGCCTGTTTGAGCAGGGCCTCACCTTCGGTGTATTTCTTTGCCATGAGAGCAGTCTCGGCATCAGTTTGTTTATCAATGGCCGGCTTAAGGCGGCGCAGGCGTGCAGTTGAGTCCATGTAGCGCTGGCGATAGACTGGATCTGACGCATAGCTCGCATAGCGGGTGTTAGCTTGATGCACGGTGGTGTTGTAGCGCTCTGTACTCATGGGGTGACTTGAAAACATTTGCTCAATCATGTCGGGTTCTTTTTTGCCAAGACCGCGTAGCATGTCCATGAGTCCAACCATGCCTTTCGGGTTGTATCCTGCCTTGACCATATATTCCAAACCAAGTGCATCAGCCTGGCGTTCATCATCGCGGCTGTAATTTGCCAGAACGAGTCCTGCAGCAATCCCGCCAAGACCAAGGGCCAGGGCCATACTGTCAGAGTCAACCTGGGTTGCCAGCAATATGCCAAGCCCGGCCACTGCAATTCCGGTCAGGGTCTGCTTTGACATGCGTGATGAAGTGTGCCGCGCGCTGATATGTCCGATTTCATGACCCAGTAGGGCCGCAAGTTCCGCCTCATTTTCAATGGAGAGCAAAATGCCGCGCGTTACACCGATTGTGCCGCCGGGAAATGCATATGCATTAATGTAGTTGGCATTGAGCGCATTGACGTCGTAGGGCATTTCCGGTCTATGCGAGAATTTCCCCAGTTTGCTGCCAACGCCATGCACATAGTTTTGCAGTGCATTGTTCTGAATCAGGCCATAGTCCTGAGATATCTGGTCAGGGGCATGCTGCTTGTCAATGGCAAGCTCCTGTTCTGGGCTCATCAGGAAAAGTTGGCTTTGACCGGTAACCGGATTAATTCCGCACCCGATCAGTAATCCTCCTCCTGCCAAAGCAAGCAGGCTTAGCATTTCTCGTCGTGTAAGATTCCCGGTAGTGTTTTGTTTTGTTATTTTCATGGCTTGGCTCCATGCTGCTTTAAATAGTATAGTCATACTATCTTAAATAGTTATATTTTCAAGTCCTAATGATTTGTTATTAATAGCATATATAAGAGTGGTTCATAGGTTGCATTATGAATAAAGACGTTGACCGCAACTGTTTTTTTCCCTATGATTTCACTGTGTTTAACCTCTGTTTTGCGGATGATGTCCTAATAAACTACGGAGCACACTATGAAACCTGCACACGTCTTGTATCTCGTTCTCACTTTCCTTGTTCTCACCTGTTTTAGCCCGGCGTATGCCTTGAATGTCGGCGACCCATTTCCGGATTTTATTGTCGCTAATACCCTGGATAAGCAAGAGAGTGCCTATCTTAATATTCCGGATACTGAAGATATTCAGCTTGCTGCTATTCCGTATGATGTTGTTATCGTCGAGTTTTTAAATGTGTATTGTCATACATGCAGGTTGCAGGTGCCTATTTTTAACAAACTCAAGCAGGCCATTGAGGCTGATCCTGATTTGAAAGACAGGGTGTGTCTGCTGGGTTTGGCGGTTGGCAATTCTGTTGAGGAGATTGAAAACTTTAAAGCTGAGTTTGGTGCCCAGTATCCTATTCTCAGCGATGTGGATAAGGTGCTGTTCAACAGTACCGGTAATATCCGCGGAACGCCGCATACCTATGTTGTGTATCGGGATGAAATGGGCTTCATTGTCGATTATCATGCCGGCGGTGTTTCATCACCCGAGCGCTATCTTGACAGCTTGCGACATATATTGCGCAGCAGCCTGTTGGGCATTCAGCCCGGTAATAAAATTGCTCCGTTCAAATTTAAGGTTGGTTGGAAAACCTTAAAAACAGAGAAGCTTGTCGGTGAGCCCTATATGATGTATTTCGCCTCATCACGCGTATGCACCGTTGAACAGGATCTCCGCAATATGGCAGCGCAGCTTGATGTGCTTGAAGATATCGCCGAGGAAAATTCCTCTAAAATATTTATTTTTGCGCCTGCTGATAAAAAATTTGATGCGCCTGACATACCTGAATCGCTCGTGCATGCTCGTGATAAAGGTAATAAAGCACGCGAGTTGCTGGGATTTGCTGATCAGCCCGGTGTGCTGTGCGTAAACGAATACGGTCGTATTATTTACCGCGGTGAGTCAATGACTCAGGTCGCAGTAGAGCAGCTTATTGAGGGTCGCGAATATAAATCGGAACCCAAGATGAGTTCCGGCGAAATACAGGATTTGATAGGGCAGCATATTGTCGCAGCCGGACACGCAGTTGTTGAGATTGAGAACCTGACGCTGGAAAACAGGCAGGACCTGTATGTGATTACGGTTGCCCCGCAGGGCAGCGGCGTATTCTTCTTTGCGCGGCTTGAATCAGACATTACCATGTGTGATGTCTGTCATGACACTCACTTTGTGTATATATTTGACCGCGACGGAACAGTAACCGATTTTTTCCCGCTTGAGATTACCAAGTACGGAAATGTTCCCTGGACCGATGAGGATATCGCCAAGGTAAGGAATAATCTTGTTGGCCGTAGCATTTTTGAGTCCTTTGAATTTAATCCCGAGGTTGACGCGGTTACAACGGCAACCATGTCTTCAAGCATGGTGTTTGAGTCTATGGACATGGCCAAGGAGCATTTTAAGGATTTCTATGAGTATCGTTTTCGTGAGGCTCACTGGAAAAATGCCTGTTTTTCGGTTATATGTAAGGTGAAGAAACTTGTTGAGACAAGCACGAAAAACCCTGATTTTGTTTTTGATGACAGCTCGCTTCATAAGCTTGTTACAGAAAACGGTCTTAAGGGATGCCCAACCGGCGGTTTGTACATAGTTCTTGATGGTGATGTGCTGTGCAGTCAGCATGGCTTGAATGTTCAGGGCTGTACGCAGTAACAGCTCATAAAGGAAGATATGCGCTTTAAATTTTACCGACCCGTATTGATAGTTCAATGTATTGTAGTGTGTATGCTGGTAGTGTGTGCGCCTGGATTGAGTGCATCAAGCTCTGTTGAGGAACTGAAAGATTTTACGGCTTTCAGTTTTATCGATAATCAGGAAATCAACACTGCTGAAATGCGCGGCAAGATACTTGTGATGGTGTTTGGTTCAATTTATTGTAAGCCTTGCGTTGAACTGTTGCCCGTAATGAATGTGTTAAATGAGCGCTATAAGAATAGTGATGTTCGGATTCTTCTTCTCGACATCGATATGGCAGTTGATCCTGAATTGCAGCGGGGGTTTGTCGGTCGGCAAGCCATTACGCCCCCCTATATTATCAACGCCCTGTCAATCGCCAGGGATAATAAGGTGTACATGCTGCCGACAACCCTTATCGTCGATCGCGAGGGTGAAGTCCTTACTCGTATATACGGTTTCAAGAAGATCAAGAAGTTTGACAAGGTAATAAAAAAACAGCGGCCAATCTTTGCAGTATTGGAGCCAGAGCCGCAGCGTGAGCATCACAAGGATCATCAAAAACCGCACTCAGCTGTTGAGCTGGATAACGCCACCGCGTTGGATAATGCCACCGTGCCTGATAACGCCTCCGCGTTGGATAATGCCACCGTGCCTGATAACGCCTCCGTGACGGCTAACCTAGAGGGGTAATAGCAATGCAGATAGGTATCGTCGGATTGGGAAGAATGGGCATGAACATGGCTCTGCGTCTGATTCAGGGCGGCCATGATGTCTGCTGCTACAACCGCACTGTTGAAAAGGCGCATGAACTCGCTACAAAGGGCGCGCACGCGGCCGAGACCCCGGCAGAGCTTATAGCTATGCTTGATTCACCCCGGCTCGTGTGGCTGATGCTGCCCAGCGGACAGACAACCCGTGAACATATAGAGATGTTTGCCGGGTTGCTTTCTGCCGGAGATATTATGGTTGACGGCAGTAACAGCTCATTTAAGGATGATGAAGTAAACCGTGGCATCCTGCAGAAAAAAAATATTCACTATCTTGATGCTGGCGTATCCGGAGGGATCTGGGGCCTGAAGAATGGCTACTGTACTATGGTTGGCGGGGAGCGCGATGTGTTTGAGCAGATTGAACCGGTGCTCAAAACTCTGGCTCCTGAAAAGGGGTATCTGTACTGCGGCCCGTGCGGTGCCGGGCATTTTACCAAGATGATTCATAACGGTATTGAATACGCCATGATGCAGGCCTATGCAGAAGGGTTTGCCCTGCTTGATAGCTCACCGTATCGTGAGCATATGAAATTTAATGAAATTGCCGGTTTGTGGAATCAGGGCAGTGTTATTCGTTCCTGGCTGCTGGAATTGCTTGAATCAGCTTTTGCAGGCGATGATACTCTTCAGGGGCTGGAGCCATTTGTTGATGATTCTGGTGAAGGGCGCTGGACGGTCATGCAGGCCATTGAGTCCGGCACCCCGGCTCCGGTGATAGCCCAATCGCTTTTTGAACGCTTTGCTTCCCGCGGCAATGCCGATTTTTCAAAGAAGATTCTTGCTGCCCTGCGTAACCAATTCGGAGGGCATGCGGTAAAGAAGACTCATGACGTGAACGACTAATTTTTTTAGAGGAGATTTTCATGCCAGGTATCCGCTTTGATTTTTCCGCAGAGTCCGCCGATGTTACACCGGCACTACAGATGTTGTTTCAGACCTATACCGACAATACTCCCTATCCCCACAAGTTTAACGATGCGCTGGTCAAGTGCCACCTCACCAACCTTGATTTTGCCGTTAAAAATAATCTTTGGCAGGAGCATGCAGAGCATGAGGCCGCAGTCATTAATCCGATTCTTGAGATGATCGGCGGTTGGATACCGGAAAAAGGAATTGATCGCGCTCTGTACGGTATGTATGAAGGCAACTCATGCAATTATCAGTTGTTTGAAAAGATCGAAACCCTTGACTGTGAGCGCCGTTGCCAATGCCCCTATAAAGAAATGCTCGAGATCGTGAGCGTGCTCGGAACAATAGATCTTACTTGGGAAGATGTCTGCGATAAGTGGTGCATTCCCCTCTGGAAGGCATTTGCAAGAAGAATTGGTATTGAAATTGAGATTGAGCCCGGTGAGACCTGTTGCGTGCGCATAATGAAATAGGATATCTCATAGCCAGGGACATTTTGAGAGCAGAAAACGACGTGCGTTGAATGCTTGCAATTAATGTTTTCAAGTCGTGGTTTGGAAACATGCACAAGGGGAACAAATAATTATGCGGCGAATCGGATTGGTGCGGGATGAAAGGTTTTTAGCGCATCGAACCGGTCTGCATCATATGGAGAACCCCCGACGCCTGGAAACAATTTATTCCATGCTTAATGCAAGCGGACTGAGCCGAACCTTGCAGAACGTACCCGCTCGATATGCCAGCCTTGATGAGCTTTGTGCGGTTCATACAGAACGGTACATAGAAAAAATTCTCGACACAGCCGGTGAAACCCTTCGCTATCTTGATCCTGATACGGTTACGAGCAAGCACTCCTGCGCGGCAGCATTTTTAGCAGCCGGCGGCTGCATGCAGGCAGTTGATGAGGTTATGGCCGGTGGTCTTGATGCTGTTTTTGCCTGCGTACGCCCGCCGGGCCACCATGCCGAACATAACAGTCAGATGGGTTTTTGCCTGTTCAACAATGTTGCCATTGCTGCTGAATATGCCCGCAGAAAACATGGTTTGCAGCGCGTACTCATTGTTGACTGGGATGTGCACCACCCCAACGGTACACAACATACCTTCGAAGGTACTTCAGACGTTTTACTTTTTTCAACCCACCGCTATCCTTTTTTTCCGGGAACCGGTGCGGATAGTGAAATCGGTTTGGGAGAAGGGCAGGGCTATACAATCAATATTCCTCTTGCGGCCCGCGCAACGGATTTTGATTATGCGCAGATTTTTAGCACTATATTGATGCCCGTTGTGCGGGAATATGCGCCCGAACTCATCCTGGTGTCTGCCGGGTTCGACGCACATCGAGATGATCCTATCGGCGGTATGCTTGTTTCCGAGGATGGTTTTGCATTTCTTGCAGATGTCGTCATGCGTGCTGCTGATGAGTGCTGCAGCAGCAGGGCAGTATTTGTGCTTGAGGGCGGTTATGATCTGGGCGCACTGCGACTATCAGTCGGCTCTGTTCTCGAAACAATGCGCAGTGGTCTTTCTGCATCCGCGGGCGAGAAATACCGGAATATGTCTGGACCCAGTTCTCATGTAGCGGAGGTGATTGAATCCGCGCGATTCTTTTTAAAACCATACTGGAAATGCTTGTAAACGATGCTTGACAAGAGTATTCAGCCGCACATATCTGATCCCAACCTGCGTGACTATACCGGCGCATGTAAAAATTTTACATGGCAGGATACCGACCATTATTTTACATGGCATGAGACCGGCCGGCTCAATATAGCCCATGAAGCTATTGACCGCCATGCCTGTCACCCTGACACGGCTGATCGCAATTGCCTGACATATGCGCATCCCGCAAACAGGGTTGCGATCACCTATCGTCAGATGCGGGATCTATCCAATCGCTTCGCCAATGTCTTGACCCGGCTCGGCGTTGGCAAATCCGACAGGGTATGCCTGTACCTTACTGAAATACCTGAGCTGTATATCGCCATGGTCGGGTGCGCAAAAATAGGGGCAATCATTGTACCGCTCTACAGTGATTATATGACCGGGGCTGTCAAAAGCAGAATGCATGATGCCCGGCCAAAAGTTGTCGTGACGGACAGTGTTCGGCTTGATCGTATCCCATTGCAGGAATTACCAGATGTTGAGCATGTAATTATCGCAGGAGACCATCAGGGGATCACTCCAGACCAGTGCAGATTCTGGAACGAAGAGATGTCTTCTGCGTCTGATTGCTTTGAACCTGTCTGGCTTGATCCTGAGACTCCTTTTTTGATTGTCTATACGTCTGGAAACGATGGCGCCCCGGTTGGTCTTGTGCATGTGCACGCGGCCATGAAGGGATACCTGATGACGGCACGCTGGGTGCTCGACATCAGGGATAACGATATTGTGCTTACTCATGGCCGGCCGGGTTGGTTTATGAATATCGTGTACAGTGCCTTTGCGCCCTGGTTGTGCGGTGTAGAGAGTGTTATTTGCGACGGCATTGAAACGGCAGAGCAACTCTATGAAGTTCTCACAGAGAACAGGGTTTCAGTGCTTTATACGATTCCTTCAGTCTATAAACTGGTGCCCGATGCCGGAGCTGAACTGGTTGAAAAATATGATCTGTCCAGGCTGCGTCATCTGCTCAGCGTACTTGAACCCTTAACATCGGATGCAATCTTTGCAGTCAAGGCTGTGCTGAAATTGCCGGTGTACGACACATGGTGGTCAGCTGAAACTGGTATGATAACTATTGCGAACTTTCCATGCCTGCCGATCAAACCGGGCTATCTTGGCAAACCGGTTCCCGGCATAACCGCCGCCATACTCGATGATGCTGACAGTGAAACGTCTTTTTTTGAAATGGGTCGTCTGGTACTCAAACAGGGATGGCCCGCAGCAGCCAGAGGGATCTGGGGGCGCGCTAATTTCGAGACAACGTATCTTTTTAATCCACCATGGTTTATGACCGGAGATGTAGTTTTTATTGATTTGGATGGATACCTGTTTTACCAGGGGAACGCTGATGATGTCGTTATAACATCGGCCGGTAAGATTGGAATCAGTGAAATTGAATCTATGCTGCTGCGGCATCCCGCTGTTGCCGAGGCCGCAGTCGTCAGGATTGCCGCATCGGATGGTTCGAAACACATCAAGGCATTTATTGTGCTGAAAGCAGGCTATGAAGAAGGCGTTTTGCTTGAACGCGATATTATCGGGTCTGTTGCCGAAAATCTTTCATCGGATAGTGCCCCCGCTTCGATTCAATGGTGCCGGAGCCTGCCCCGCAATGAGAACGGTTCAATTCGCACGATTGCATTGAAAGCTACATCTCTCGGATTAATGGACTGGTAGCTGCTGTATGTATTTCTGTGAGCCTTGCCGTAGTATCCATTGATATAAAATATTGTAATAATGACAAAAACGACTGATGAATAAAATCAACAACCGCTTCATCTTCATACGGCTACAGAACAAGCAAAAAATTCTGATGCTTTCCGTATATCCTCTCGAAAAAGTTGATCAATGCTCTATTTGAAAAATGATATAAGCTCAGCGGAAACGTCTTCAGGGAATTGCTCGGGTAGCCAGTGTCCGCCGTCAAATGCCTTGCCGCGCACAGTTAGGGCCTTTTCCTGCCATGCGGCCAGCACATCGTAAAGAAGCCCCATAGCGCCTTTACTTCCCCAGAGAACCAAAACTGGACATTGAATTTTCTTCTCAAGATCGTTTTTTTCATGCTCAAGGTCAATCGTTGCACCGGCGCGGTAATCCTCACACATGGCGTGGAGCGTTGCAGGATTTTTAAAACATCGAAGATATTCAGCAAAAGTTTCCGGGGTGATCACATCTGGAATTAAACCGTTAAAGGCCCAAGTGCGAAGAAAAAACTCCGCACTGCTGCCAAGAATAGTTTCAGGCAGCGGCGATGGCTGGACCAGAAGAAACCAATGGTAGTACACAGTTGCAAATTCTTTGGTCAGATGGGTGTATACTGTATATGTTGGAATAACATCTATCAGTGCGAGCTTTGTTACTGTATCCGGATAATCAAAGGCCATGCGCTGCCCGACTCGTGCGCCGCGGTCATGCCCTGCAAGGGCAAAACGATCAAACCCGAGACTCCGCATTACTTCGATCTGATCACGTGCCATTTCCCTTTTGGAATACCCCTCATGGTTGTTGCCATCCGCAGGGATGCTGCTGTCACCATACCCCCGCAGATCAGTTGCAATGACGGTAAATTGCTTGGCCAGCATCGGCGCTACACGATACCACTCCACATGGGACTGTGGCCAGCCATGCAGAAGCAGCAGCGGTGGACCGTTGCCGCCCATCACGCCATTAATAACAGCGCCTGTTGTTGGAATCCGGATTGGTTTAAACCCTGGGAAAAAGTTGAATGTCGAGTTGTCAGGGGTATTCATAATTCCTCCTGAAGGCATTCACCTTAATGTCTGTTAATTGCTTTTTGGTATTTTAAGTTTTTCAAAGACGGGCTTTTTTGAAATTATTTCGTTATTGCAAAAACCTTTTGAAACAGCTTTCTGCATGTGTACAAAAAACTTTTCATACCCGAGAGCATGTATTTTTTTAAGATTTTCAAGGTTCCAGTTATTATATCGTTTAGCAACCAGGCGAAATACAGGATTAGAACACCACGTGCCCTTTAAAATCTTTTCTTTAAATTCATTGCAGTCAGCACAGGTAAAGCATTCTTTTTCGATACAACATTTATGAATAGGGCAATCCAGCAATTTCTTTTTAGCACCGCATCCAGCGCACTTTTCATCACAGAACGAATTCAGCACTTCCTGAAAAGCACAGTATTTGTCTTTTGAAGTTTTAAGATGAGCAATGTCGGGAAAATTGTTCTCAGCAAGCCCTTTTCGTAACTGCTGAGCATGGTGTGCATGAAATCCTAAATGAATCATACAAGAACCACAGAATATACCGCACTTTCCAAAGAGATTTTTTTCTTTTTTCGTAAGACCGGTATGCTTCATTCTATGTACCAATATCTCATAGTAAGGATGGAACAGAGTTCCCTGCTATCAAGGATTGAAATGGTATTATTGGGTGCTTAATTCATTAAAACTATCATCACTTACCATTTCTGATTATCAGCAATACTATTACAACTCCCCATTTTAAAGATACTGTGCCAGAATCCAGCACCCTCACACCTCATCAATTCTGAGCATAGTGTTAATGCTACTATGCTGTAGCTCTAAAGGCAGATCATCGATCGCTTATGAGATGCGTCCGGTGCTGAAACATTGCGCTCATTTCGTTAACGCAGCAACATCAATATGCGAGCTGACGAGATCACGCAGCAGTTCAATGCGAGGTCGATCGTCTATTGTAAGCAACGGTTGAAGACCGGCAATTCGGCGCGCCGCTTCATTGGTTTCCGTGTTGGCCAGCAGCATCGGTATACCGCTTTCCTCAACACGTGCAAGAATATTGGCCGGAGGCAGAATGTTGTTGGTGAGCAGGATACCGGCGGAATCGCTCTCGATTGCAGCCAGAATCATATCGGTGCGATCACCACCGGTTATGATTAATTTGTCACTTTTACGGAAAAACGGTTTCTGCAGGGCTGTATCTCCTGCCATAGCGCCTATAAAAACATGTTTTACAACCCTTCCCAGATTGCGTTCACAGGTCAGTACTTTGGCAAACAGCCTGTCAGCCAGAAAACGCAGGCTGTAGTAGCCAAGTTCAACGCAATGCGGAACGACACCCAGAACCTTTACTTCTTTTTCTATCTCTGGCAGGTACAGCTCTTTAAAGGAATCAATCGCATTGACGCCGTTAATGATAAACCCGGCAATCTCAACCCCGGTAAGGTCGACCTGTCTGCGCAGGAAAAGGATATCGTCAAGGATATCTTCGTCGCTGCCAGAGGCTACGATTACAAGCGGAGTTTTGAGGGCGCGGGCGATTGAAAGCGGATCGAGGTGTACGCCGCTGCCATAGGAAATTGATCGTCCGCATTCAATCAGCAGCATATCCTTGTCGCGGCCCATGATTTCTGCCATGTGTTCAAGTTGGGCACGAAGGGTATCGCCAGTGTACATGTAGCGTATTTTGGCATGATCAAAGCCGATGCTCATGTTCTCGGGATTGCGGTCAATTGCGTACAGATTCGACATCAGGGCAGCATCATAATCCCATAGTCTTTTTTTGCTGTACAGCAGTCGGTCGCCAAACGGTTTCATGTAGCCGACAGGCCTACCCAGATGTTCTGCCAGACCGACAATGAGGCTGGTCTTTCCGGCGTTGGCGCGAAGCGATGCGATAATAAGCGAATTCATGGCTATTCCTTTCTTTGAGTTGCAAGTAATATGCGCACATCAAGTGCTTTGACTCCGGCGTTTTCTTCAAATACCACGAGGGGGTTGACTTCGATATCCGAGATATAATCACAGGCCCGAACAAGCGCGCCGACTCTGATAATGGTATCAAGAACACCTTCGATGTCTTTTTTAGCTTCTCCGCGCACACCCAGCAGCAGTGGATATGACCTGGTCTGCTTCATCATGCTGAGAATTTCCAGGCGATTGAGCGGCAAAGCACGAAAGGACACATCCTTCATAACTTCCACATAGATACCGCCTTGACCGAACATGGCGATCGGTCCAAATACGGGATCGCGGCGTGCTCCGATAATAGTTTCAATACCCGGTTCTATCATAGCGTTAAGTTCAATGCCGTCAATTCGTGCGCCCGGCAAATAGGCCTGGCAGCGTTGATTGATGGCCTGCCAGGCATCAATGATTTCATCTTTGTTGTTCAGATCAAGCACAACCCCGCCGGCATCGCTTTTATGAATAATATCGGGTGATACCACCTTCATGACCAGCGGATATCCGATATCGCCGCAGCGCTCAAGGGCCTCATCAAGGCTGCGCACAACGCAACTCGCGGGCATGCCGACACCGATGATTTTCATGATTTCGCGTGATTCATTCGCTGAGAGAAAGCTGCGCTCTGAAGCGCGTGCCTCGGCTGTAACGGCATCAATTGCCTGTGTGTCGATACTGCAATCTTCAAATGTATCACAGCGAGTCCGTCGTTGACGATAATGTTCAAAAAGCTTACCCATGCAGGCAACCGCCTGGTCAACGTCTGAAAAAACCGGAACGTTCTTGTAGCGCAGGCGTCCAATCGCATGTTCCAGATCCAGACCTCCTACTGCGGCAAACAGCACCGGGCGGCCATGTTCTTTGAAGCGCCTGTTGGTGTCCTCAAGCATTTGTTCCAGATCAAGTGCAGGAAAAACAGCAGTCTCACAATACAGGGCCATTGCTGCTCCTATTTTATCATGATTAAGAGCAGCGTCGAGCGCCTGGCTGTATTCGGGAGCTGTAGCGCCTCCGCTAATGTCGATTGGGTTCTTGGTGGACCCGAAGGACGGCGTAACCGGGGAAAATATTTCATGCAGCGTCTCGGTGTCATTGTAGAGCGGTATGTCATAGCGTTCACAGGCATCAGTGGCCATAACGCCGACACCTCCGCCGTTGGTAATAATAACGGTCTGTTCCGTGACAGGCTCGGGTGCATTGGCCAGATATGCACACCAGCTGAATGCCTCTGCTATGCTGTCGGCCCTGATGGCGCCGCACTGTCTGAGAATGGCATCAACAATTTCATCAGCTCCTGCAAGAGATCCGGTATGTGAGGCGGCTGCAGCAGCTCCGCGTGCCGAGCGTCCGGATTTAATAACGATGACGGGCTTAACGCGGGTGGCTTTTTTGAGTGAACGGATAAAGCGTTCACCGTTCTTGATGCCTTCTATGTACATTAGGATAACTTTTGTGCGATCCTGCTGTATGAAGTATTCAAGCAGATCTGATTCGTCAATGTCGCATTTGTTGCCGACTGATACAATGGCTGAAAGCCCAATATTTTCAACAGCGGTTTTGCCGATCATCGCCAGTCCAAGCGCTCCGCTCTGGGTAATAATTGCTACAGAGCCCGGGGTTATATTGGCTGGACCGAATGTAGCGTTCATGTTTGCGTCAGCGGAAAACAGGCCGAAGATGTTGGGGCCGATAATGCGCATGCCATGGTCGCGGGCCGCATGCACAAGTTTTTTTTCCTCCTCTATATTGCCGACTTCTGAAAATCCCGATGTGATGATGAGATTATATTTCACTCCTTTTTCGGCACATTCCACTACCGCGTCGTACACCTTGCTAGCCGGAACGACCGTGAGGGCTATATCAACTGGATCCTCTATCTCGAAAATATTCTTGTATCCATGCAGTCCGCAGATATCACCGCCTGCGGGATTGACTGGAAACACGTTGCCCTTATATCCGCAGTCGATAATATTTTTGACTATTGTGTGGCCGATTTTGCCCGGAGTGCGTGAGGCGCCGACCACGGCGATTGAATTAGGGTTGAACAGGTTGTTAATATGATCCATTACAAGCTTTCCTTGAATGCAAGTTTAAGTTCATACGCGCCTTCTTCGCGGTGTTTTTCGACATCAAAACCACCTTGTTCAAAAAGGTGCATCATAGAATTATTTTCAACAAGCACCTCGGCCGTAAATCCCAGCAGACCCTGGCGCTTGGCAATCATGGTTAAGTATGACAGGAGTTCACTGCCGATACCGCAGTCCTGCGTTTCATCGCGAACCACAACGGCAACTTCGGCCACGAGGCTGGTGTCGTCAATACCGTATTGCCCGATGCCGACAATATTTTGTTGATGATTTTCATCTTCAAGAATTGCCAGAATGACCATTTCACGCGTGTAATCGATGACAACAAACTGCTGCAGTCGTTCATGCGGCATGTCAGTGCGTACTGACATAAAGCGCCGGTACATGCTTTGGTCCGAGAGCGAATAGAAAAAATCTTTTATCAGGGCTTCGTCACTTATCTGCACAGGACGCAGCAGCAGCTGTTCTCCGTTGGACGTGCTCCGCTGGGTTTCAAGAAATTCAGGATAATTGCCGCGTTCACCCGGTATGAAGGCCTGGTCCTGATAAATCAAGCCGCATTCCTTGGCCTCCAAGATCAAGGCGGGTCTGAATTTTGGGTGCGCGATGGCAATCAGGCTCATGGCGCGCAGGCGAATGTTTTTGCCGTGTAAATAGGCAATGCCGTATTCTGTGACGACATATTGAATATCGCCGCGTGTCAATGATACGCCGGCGCCGGTGTCAAGCCTCGCTACGATTCGTGAGTGCTTTCCATCATTTGATGTAGAGCGCAAAGCCAGGATTGTTTTCCCGCCGGGAGCCAGCAGCGCGCCGCGCATGAAATCCGCATGTCCACCGATGCCGCTGTAAAAGGTGCTGCCAATTGATTCGGAGGTCGATTGCCCGGTCAAATCGATTTGCAGAGCGGCGTTAATAGCGACCATGTTTTTTTGCCCGGCTATAATCAGGGGGTCATTGGTATAGTCGATAGCCCGGAAGGCAATCGCAGGGTTGTCGTTAATAAATTCATAGGTGTCCTGTGAACCCATACAAAAGGATGCTACGGTTTTGCCGCGGTCAATACTTTTGCAGGAATTATCGATAACCCCGGAACGCATGAGTGCAACAATTCCGTCGCTGATCAGTTCCGTATGCACGCCAAGGTGTTTTTTGTCACCAAGACTTTCAAGAATAGCATTGGGCATGCTGCCGTAGCCGACCTGGATTGTGTCTTTGTCTTGTACGATACTGGCAACATAGCTGCCTATTTTTGAAGCAATGTCGTCTGTAACGGTGGAATGATATTCAATTAACGGTTCATCGTACGGGATAATATAATTAATATCGCGGATGTGCACAAAACTGTCACCGTGTACCCGCGGCATTTGGGGGTTAAGCTGTGCAATCACAATTTTAGTTTTTTCAACGGCGGCCTTTACAATATCAACACTGACCCCAAGGCTCACATATCCTTGCATGTCAGGCAGCGAGGTTTGAATCAGCGCAACATCCATACGCTCAAATCCCTGGTTAAACAGGTCCGGCACGTGCGAGAGAAAAACAGGTGTATAATCAGCCAGTCCCTGATTGACGGCATCGCGCGTGTTGTCGCCGATAAAAAATGTATTCAGTCGGAAGTTGCTTTTAAATTTTTCCTCGGCAAATGGTGCAACACCAAGCGTCCAGAGGTGAAAAATTTCAGTGTCAACCAGAGCCTTTGGGTTTTCATCAACAAAGCGGATAAGTTCTTTGACAAGGTACTGGGGTTTGCCGCAGGCTGTACTGATAAAAATATGATTGCCTCGATGGATCTGTTTGAAAATTCTTTGCAGAGGGAGACATTTATCAGGGTAGCGCTCTTTTAACTCAGATAGCAGGCGTTCATTATTTTTTTCTGGCACGCGAGCTCCTTTCATTTGAAATTACCCAGTTTTGTTTCTGCTATACTCTTATTCAAGAAACATACCAATGTAATACATCCAAAATCTGTTGATTTATCATCACTTTTATGGTTCGATGCAATGTATGTGTCACGGTAAAGCCAAATATTGGTTTTTTGGGGTCGAATATTGGGCTTGGCCAGGGGTGCAATGTAGACTACAATGATAAAAAAACATATACCAGTAGGGAAGAACTTACGCATGCGCCTTAGTGAACATGAACAGCTTGTCACGTTGCTGCACATAAACAATGCCGCTATTCATCAACGTACCCGCGAGGGTCTCTTTGCTGAAATTGCGCGACTGCTGGCACCTGTTTTTAATTATGACCGAATCAGTATTCTTTTGCGTGATACTGGTGATGTTATGTGGCATTACTTTGTGCCCGGTTCCGGGGTTTCTATACCCGAGGTTATGAATAATGAACTGCCGGTCATGCCCGGGATGGTGCCGTATGAGGCAATGCAAAAATCTCAAACCATAGTTTTTGATTTGCAGGATGACCCGGAGCGGCCCGGAAATGAGTATCTGCAGAATGCCGGACTGCGTTCAATTGTTTGTGTACCATTAAGTATGCGCGAACGCGTCCTGGGGTCGGTGCAGCTCTCCTATGACCGCCCGATGCCTCTGAGTAAGGTTGCAATTCGTTTTTTTGAAAAGATCGCGCAGCAGCTTGCCATTTGCCTTGATAATATGCTGACGCGAGAGGCTCTTGAGGTCAAAACTAAAGTTCTCTCAGAAGAAAAGAACTATCTCATGCAGGAAATCGCCTCACATGCTGAATCAGATGAGGTTGTCTTTGTCAGTCCGGCCATGAAACATGTTATGGATGATGTGCGCGCAGTGGCTTCAACTGACGCGACCGTGCTGTTGACCGGTGATACCGGTACCGGCAAGGATTTACTGGCCCGTACCATTCATCGTCTCAGCCGCCGCGGTGACCATACGCTGTTCAAGGTTAACTGTGCCGCACTTGTGCCAACCTTGATTGAGAGTGAACTGTTTGGTCATGAAAAAGGCGCTTTTACAGGGGCTGCGGATCGTAAAACAGGGCGGTTTGAATTAGCAGACAAAAGCACGCTGTTTCTTGATGAAATTAGCGAGTTGCCCTTGAACACGCAGGCCAAGCTGCTGCAGGTGCTTCAGGACCGGCGTTTTGAACGTGTGGGCGGTACTCGCACTATTTCCTGTGATGTGCGCATAATTGCAGCCACTAATCAGGATTTGCGCCTGCTCGTAAATGAACATTCATTCAGGGCGGATTTGTACTATCGGCTCAATATTTTTCCGCTGCATGTGCCCCCGCTGCGCGAGCGTCCGGAGGATATCGTGTTGTTGCTGGAAACATTTGTTCGTCGGGCGTGTGCCCGGTTGCAAAAACCTTCGCCGCGCATAAGCCGTTCGTTTGTTAACGCGCTGCAGCAGTATGCGTGGCCCGGCAATATACGTGAACTTGAAAATTTGGTTGAAAGGATTGTTATTCTGAAGTCAAATTGCGAGGTGGGCCCCGATGATGTGCGTTCAATGCTGGTACAGGGCGGAAACGATGAGAACGACCTGCTTACCTTTGATGCTGCCCAGAAGCATCATATTGAGCGCGTGCTGCGCATGACCGGCGGGCAGGTGGGTGGTTCAGCAGGTGCGGCCGGGGTTTTGGGCTTAAAAAAATCAACCCTTCAATACCGCATGAAGCGACTCGGCATTAAAGCGTCAGATTTCAAAAGCTGACACAAGGGCAGGTCCGCAGCATAGGGCGTTGGCGTTGACATCCATTGCTCTTTTCGATTAGTATCAGGTTCAACAAACACGGGCGTGCCGGGCAGCAGTTTGAGCCTTTATGATCCTTTAACTATGCTTTTGGCAGCCGCAGGTGTGAATCCAAACGCAACGACGATGTTTGCGGTACATTCAGCGAGTTATGCGCACCATGGAATTGTCCAACGCCAGCCTGCTTGATCGATTTTATCAATACATGGTTGTTGAACGGCGCCTGGCCGATAATACGGTTGAGTCCTACAGCCGTGATTTGAGCAGGTTTCTGGATTATCATGAAAAATGTGGGCGGCCATTTGCCGATGCAACCCGGCTTGAACTTTTGACCTTTTTAAACAATCAGAGGGAGCAGGGCCTGTCTTCCAGGTCGCTGGCTCGTATGCTGTCCTGTATTAAAACGTTTTTTTATTTTCTTGTATCCGAGCGTCTGATTGAGAAGAATCCATTTTTTGATATGCAGAGCCCGAAAATCGGTGGCAAACTCCCCTGCGTGCTGAGTCGGGATGAAGTCGTGGCTTTGCTCAACGCTCCTGATACTCTAACATCGCTTGGCCTGCGCGACAAGGCCATGCTCGAGATGCTGTATGCAACCGGTGTCAGGGTAAGCGAGCTTTTGTCGCTCGAATTCAAAACGATCAACCTTGATGCCGGTTTTGTGATTGTCGTCGGTAAGGGCTCTAAAGAACGGATCGTGCCGCTGGGCATGGAAGCTATTGCCCGTGTTCGCCAGTATATTGAAACCGGCCGTTCGCGTTTGGCAGGCGCGTCCAAGAGTACGCTGGTTTTTTTAAACCGTAGCGGCGGCTCCCTGAGTCGGCAAGGTTTTTGGAAGCTTATAAAAAAATATTGCCTTGTTGCCGGGATAGCTAAAGATGTTAGTCCGCATACCTTGCGGCATTCGTTTGCGACCCATTTGCTTGAAGGCGGCGCTGATCTTCGCTCAGTGCAGCTTATGCTGGGTCATGCTGATATCGTTACAACGCAGATATATACCCACATCGCGCAGGATTCGCTTCAGAAGCTGCATAAGAAATATCATCCGCGCGGTTGAGGGATAGAAGGCATTAACTGAAGCAGGAACTATTTTTAGTTTCTGCATTTAGATACGAGTTCGTTAGTCATACCGGCGAAAGCTCGGTAGCCATGTATTGTAAGCATATCCAAAGAAATGGACACCGGCTTTTGCGGGTGTGACGGGTACTACGATTCCAGTATCTAAAATGACACGCTGAGGGTAGCGAGAGTAGCTAAGCCAATGGAACTGATCACAACTCATATTAATGCTGATTTTGATGCCCTGGCATCAATGATCGCCGCCTCTAAACTGTATCCGGACGCTGTTATGGCATTTTCCGGGGCACAGGAGAAAAGTATTCGTGATTTTCTGCTGCACTCGGCAATGTACGCGCTTGATATCCGCAAGCTGAGTAAAATTGATCTCGATAGTGTTACGCGGCTGATTCTGGTTGATATCCGTCAGGCCGGCCGTATCGGCAAGCTTTCACAGTTGTGCACCAGTAGTGATGTTGAAATTCATGTTTACGATCATCACCCGCCTTCCAGTGATGATGTGCGCGGCACAGTTGAAGTTATTGAACCCTGCGGCTCTACCACGGCTATTATGTGCCGTCTGCTGCAGGAGCGCGATTTGAGCATAACGCCGGAAGAGGCGACTATCATGATGCTGGGCATTTATGAAGATACCGGCAATTTGACATTCTCTTCTACAACCGAATCTGACTTCAGTGCCGCCGCCTGGCTTCTCGGTCGGGGCGCCAATTTGAATGTGGTGGCCGATATGGCGATTAAGGAATTGAACGCCGAGCAGGTGTCGCTTCTTAATCAGTTGATCGAGAATTCCTATACCAAAAATTTTCACGGTATTGATGTGACCTTTGCCACCTCAACATCGAGTTCATACATCGATGATTTTGCCGTATTGGTGCATAAACTTAAAAACATGGGTAATGTGAACGCTATGTTTGCCATGGCCAATATGGATGACCGCATATATATCGTCGGCCGCAGCCGCATTAATGAGGTCAATGTGGGTGCCGTCCTGAGTACTTTTGGAGGAGGGGGGCATGCCACGGCTGCATCTGCCACGCTGCATGATCTGACCTTGACTCAGGCTGAACAGGAACTGCACCGGATGCTTGAAAGCAGCATTGTTCCGGCGACAGTCGCGCAGGATATGATGTCAACCCCGGTAAAGACCATAGTTTCGGATAGCTCATTGCAGGATGCCAGCCAAATGCTGACGCGCTATAATATCAATGTGCTTGCCGTCGTTGATCAAAAACAACGCCTGGCCGGCTTGATTTCACGCCAGATTATTGAAAAGGCCAAGCATCATGGACTCAACAAACAACCGGTTTCAGATTACATGACCACTGACCCGGCAACGGTACATCCGACAACCCCGCTGGCGCGTATCCAAAATCATATTATTGCCGGCAATCAGCGTTTTCTTCCTGTTCTGGACCAGCGCAGGCGCATTGTCGGGGCTATTACGCGCACCGATCTCATGCGTGTTTTGCATTTGGATGATGTGCTGGATACACATCCGCTTGACCGTGAGCCAAAGCAGGCGCGTACCCGGACCATGGCGCGCATGCTGAAAGAGCGCCTGCCGGAAAATGTTCTCGCACTGCTCAACCAGGTTGGTAACGCCGCTGATGAAATGACCTGCAATGCGTATGCAGTCGGCGGATTTGTGCGCGATGTGTACATGCGTGCGGTCAATCTTGATATTGACATTGTTATCGAGGGTGATGGCGTAGCCTTTGCACGGACGTTTGCAGACACGCATGGATACAGCGTCAAAGTGTATAAAAAATTCGGCACCGCGGTCATTACCATTGATGAAACGCTGAAAATTGATATTGCCTCTGCCAGGCTTGAATATTATGAAAAGCCCGCGGCTCTGCCCACGGTAGAATGGAGTTCTGTCAAGCTTGATCTGTATCGTCGCGATTTTACGATCAATACGCTTGCAGTGCGGCTCAACCGGCAGGATTTTGGTCAGTTGATAGATTTTTTTGGTGCCAGGCGCGACATCAAAGAAAAGCAGATCCGCGTGTTGCATAATTTGAGTTTTGTGGAGGATCCCTCCCGTATTTTCAGGGCAATTCGTTTTGAAAAGCGTTTTAATTTCAAGATCAGTAAGCTGACCCTCAGTTTGATCGATAATGCAGTCACATCCGACTTTCTGAAAAATTTAAGCGGCAAGCGCATCTTCTCAGAAGTTCAGCTTCTGCTGAAGGAAGAGCACGTCCGCACACTGATCAAGCGCCTTAATGATTTTGATTTGCTTAAATATATACATCCGGCTGTAACCTATAGCCCGTCAACAAACCGCCTGATGAAAAATATTGAAAGTGTCATGGCCTGGTATGACCTTCTTTATCTTGACAAGAAGTGTGAAAAATGGTTTGTTTATTTCCTCGGAATGATCGATCGCCTTAGTGCAGAAGAGGCCGAGCAGCTGGTGCGCAGATCCGATATAAAGCGTGCTTATGCTGGAGCAATCATGACAGCCAAGAATAGCGGCATGCAGGTGCTGCTTGAACTTTCAAAAAATAAAAAAGAAGAAAATGCGGATATTTATAGGCTATTGCATGATATACCACTTGATGTAAGCCTGTATCTCATGGCCAAGTCCGGCCGGCTCCTGACCAAGAAGGCCTTTTCGATTTACTTCACCCAGTTGCAGCATGCCCGGGTGCATCTTACCGGGAATGACTTAAAAAAGCTTGGTATTGAACCGGGCAAGCGCTACCGGCAGATACTGGATAGTGTGCAGGACGCGGTTTTGAATGCACAGGTATCCGGTCGTGAAGAAGAGCTGCACTTTGTGCGACAAAATTTTTTAAAGGACAGTACACGGTAATGCAAATTATCTTAATGGTACCCATGTTGTTGTTTGCTGTTATTGCACATGAGGTTGCCCATGGTTACGTTGCCTTCAGGTGCGGGGATCCAACTGCAAAACAAGCTGGTCGAATTACCCTGAACCCCCTGCCGCACATTGATATGTTCGGAACCATTATCATTCCGGCGATTCTACTGCTGTCCGGTTCGCCTTTTTTGATTGGCTGGGCCAAGCCTGTGCCGATTAATCCCTCGTATTTTCGCAACCCTTCGCGTGATCATCTCTACGTATCGCTGGCCGGGGTATGTACAAACCTGCTGCTTGCCTTAGCCTGTACTATCTTGCTCGGAGTCATTGCCCTGCTTACCAACAGTACCGGCGGGGCTCTGGGTATAATGTTGCAATATGGGATTATGATTAATGTTATCCTGGCTGTGTTTAATTTGCTGCCCATACCGCCGCTTGACGGATCCTGGGTGTTGTATCATCTCCTGCCGCCCAACCTTGCACAAAGTTACCGGCGCCTTTTCCCCTACGGGTTTATTATTTTAATCGTGTTGCTTATGACCGGTGGACTCAGCCGTATTATTTCCCCGATATATATGGGTATTTTGCAATTTTTGCAGGGTTTATTGCAGTTTATGCTTTAAGCAAGAGACCGGATTTCACTCGAATAATTGTTAATGATTTGAAACGAGCACTGGAACCAATGTCCTATCATGTAGCTTTGAAAAATTTTGAAGGCCCGCTTGATCTGCTGCTGTTTCTGGTTCGCAAAAACGAACTGGATATTCAGGACATACACATTGTTGATATTACCAGTCAGTACATTGAATACATTGACATGATGAAGGCGTTTAACCTTGATATTGCCGGTGATTTTCTGGTGATGGCTTCAACGCTCATGTATCTGAAATCACGCGCGCTGTTGCCTAAAACCGGTAATGAAGAAGAAGAGCAGGAAGAGGCGGTTGCGCTGGAAGAACTTAAGCAGCAGTTGCTTGAATATCAGCAGTACAAGGATGCGGCCGAGCGCCTGAAAGAGCAAAACATTCTTGAAAAGGATGTGTTCGCGCGCGCGCTGTTCGCTGAGCCCGCTCCGGTTGATGATGAGGCGGCCTTTAGCGAAGTCGGCATGTTTGATCTTATTAATGCCTTTAAAGCAATGCTTGAGCGCACTGATGGTGATGAAGACGAGTATGACATTTCTGTTGAAGAGATATCGGTAAAGGACAGAATTGTTGAGCTGCTGCAGAGCATAGAAGGTCAGTCAGAGGGGATTGACTTTATGCGGTTGTTTCCCGAAAAAACAACAAAACTTTTTATAATAACCACTTTTCTGGCAATGCTTGAGCTGATGAAAATGCAGGCAGTCAGAATCTATCAGAACAATAATTTCAGTACGATTTACCTGTACCCGGTAACGGAAGACAGTCCTCAGGACGCTTCCCCGGTCGATGCAGGGCAGACTGGAGACGCATGAAGACCGACGCCTTAAAATCAATTGTAGATGCTTTGATATTTGCCTCTGAAATGCCGCTCAGCCTTTCCCGCATTCGGCAAATCATCCGTGAGGTCAATCACGATGAGATATCGACTGCGGTAATTCGCGAAGCAATTGATCAGCTTAATGCCGACAATCGCGATTCACAGCGAGGATTTTATTTGCAGGAGGTTGCCGGAGGGTATCAGTATCGCACCCGGCCCAATTACGCGCAGTGGATTAAGAAAATCAAGAAAGTACGTTCATTTCGGCTCACTCAGTCCACCCTTGAAACCCTTGCTATCATTGCCTATAAACAGCCGATTATCAGGTCGGACATAGAGAAGCTACGCGGTGTTGACAGCGGCGGTGTGATTAAAAATCTGATTGAACGCAGCCTGTTAAAAATTGTTGGCAGAAAGAACATTGCCGGCAGGCCGTTCATGTTTGGCACCACCAAGCGGTTTCTTGAGGTTTTCGGCCTTGACCGGCTCGAAGACATGCCGTCACTCAAGGAATTTGACGGTCTTGATGAAAGCAAATTGCCTACGATATTGCGTCAGAAAATCCCGCCAGAGCTCTTTGACGAGGAGAAACCTGACGAGGAAGAGCCTGAAGCCGGTGCGGACGTTGAACCCGTAACTGATGAACAGCTTTCAGAGGCCGTCCTGGCTGTTGAATATTTGGAGAACGAACTCGACGATGCAGATGATGTGTCAGATGCTGTAACGGCCGAGGGTGATGAGTCTGAAGACACTGTTTCGGACATTGAACCACCAATAGTTCCAGATGCTGTAACGGCCGAGCGTGATGAGTCTGAAGACACCGTTTCGGATATTGAACCACCAGTAGTTCCAGAAGATGAGAAGCAATGAAAGAACGCCTTCAGAAAATAATTGCCCGTAGCGGTATTGGCTCGCGCCGTAAGGCCGAGGAGCTTATTCGTCAGGGTCGTGTCATTGTCAACGGCCAGATAGTAACACAGATGGGAACCTTGGCAGATGCCGCTCATGATGAGATCAGCATAGACGATGTTGAGCTTGCCGAGCCCGAAAACAAGGTGTATCTGCTGCTGCATAAACCGCAGGGCTGTGTGACCAGCTTGCATGACCCGCAAGGTCGCACAACAATTGATCAGCTCTATGATGATATCCCTGAGCGTTTGTATCCGGTCGGGCGGCTTGATTATGATACTGAAGGGCTGCTGGTTGTTACCAATGACGGCATGTTCTCCCAGCTCCTGCAGCATCCCAGCCATGGCATTGAAAAAAAATACCTGGTCAAGGTAAAAGGAATTCCCGTTGAAGCTGCATTAAAACGTTTGCGCGACGGCGTTGTGATCGAAGGCCGCAAAACCAGCCGTTCTGGAATACGCCTCGTTAAAAAAAGTTTGAAGAGTTCCTGGTGCGAGGTCGTGTTGCATGAAGGTCTTAATCGCCAGTTGAAAAAAATGTTTGAATTTATCGGGTATCCAACCCTGCGTATTATTAGAACGACAATTGGTCCATTACAGCTTGGGCGCTTGCCCGTCGGCACGTATCGGTTCCTTACCAAGGCTGAAATTGAGGCTGTTAAGGAATATGGGGCTGCCGGGGCCAAAGCGCCTGCGCGTTCTGTTCCGGAAAAAAACAGTGCACACAGGTCAGCACGTCCGGTTCGCACCCCGCGCCCGGAGCGCAGTCGCACAAGCGGCACAACAAAAACCAGCTCCGCCTCGGAGCGCAGCCGCACATCAGTTAGAGCAAAATCGCGTACAGGTTCAGACCGTAGTCGCCCATCAGCGACAGCGAAACCGCGTACAGGTTCAGACCGCAGTCGCCCATCAGCAACAGCGAAATCGCGTACGGGTTCAGACCGTAGTCGCCCATCAGCGACAGCGAAACCGCGCACAGGCTCGGATCGCAGTCGCCCATCAGCAACAGCGAAATCGCGTACAGGTTCATCCCGCCGCCCTAAAAAATAGCGCTAGAGTATTTCCCCCTTACTGTTCATGTCCATGCACTGTCATCTCGACTGCAGGGAGAGATCTTGGAGTGACTGTATTGATTGTCAATAGGATGTAGGGTGGGTGCAACCCACCATTGACGAGCTACACATACATCCGGTGGGTTTCGCTTCGCTGCACCCTGCAATCTATGCAGCCCGGTCCGCACAAGCCTATTAATCAAAAATTCCTGCGCACGGAACCGAACAGGAAGGGCATGTCCCGTTGCTTATATTGTTTGTGCCAATGCTGTACCCGCTGCGTTCAATCAGCACGGCTCCACAGGCATGGCACAGAGTATCTTCGCCGCCCTGACCGGCAATATTGCCGGTGTAGACATAACGCAAGCCGGCTGACAGGCCGATTGTGCGAGCTGCATGCAGGGTTTCAGCCGGTGTCTGGGGCCGGTCCGTCATCTGATAGGTTGGATAAAAAGCACTTACATGCCAGGGGATATCCTCACCGACTGACACAATAAAATCAGCAGCCCGCTTTAATTC